>Ga0180438_10008999_pt1 | contig 12553 bp, 10 predicted proteins | sample SS_ome_12_FD_132455 | JGI IMG/M metagenome (GOLD analysis project Ga0180438, IMG submission 132455) | Hypersaline lake sediment archaeal communities from the Salton Sea, California, USA - SS_3_D_2 metaG | ecosystem: Environmental > Aquatic > Non-marine Saline and Alkaline > Hypersaline >...
CCATCGACAGGCTCGCCGGCTGGGCGGAAATGCCGCGTGCTGTAAGCATCCAGCGAAAGCCACGGATCGAACTGTGAACCGCAAGAGACGAAGAAGATGAACAGTTCGTGATTGCCGTTCAATAGGTTGTCAATGAAATTCGGGATAGTCTGAACGTCTTGCACGGCGTTGATGCCGACCGCCTGCAACTGCTCGACGACGACACCGTTCAGGGTGGTGATGATTGCATCTTCGAAGTTGACGATAGTAGCCGACAACTCCTCGCCATCTTTCTCGTAATAGCCGGTTGACTCGTTCAGCACCCACCCTTTGCTCTCAAAGATACTCCTGGTCAGTTCAGGGTCGTACTGATCCACTGGGTATTCGCTGAAGTCAATCAGGTCAACGTAACGTTTGAGGGCCGGGAAATCAGGCAGCGGATTGCGTGATGGCGAAGCCATGCCTGAATAGGTGATGTCAACGATTTGATCCCGATCAATGGCATGAGCTACTGCCCAGCGCATTTCAGGATCATCCCACGGTGGCACGGTGTGATTGAACTCCAGGTTGCGGGTGCAGACGTCAATCCAGCCGTACGGCGGTTCTTCGGACCAAGCTATTATCTTGTCGTTGAGAACTCGCAGTGTTTCGAAGGAGCCAGGGCTAGCCAGCGCCATAGAGTCCAGGTCGTTTTTGGCCGTAGCGGCGGCCCGCGTCTCCTCGGGACCGTAGAAAACCCAGACAAGTTTCTCAGGTGCAGGCAATGGCCGCCAGCCCGATTCTGCGCCCCACCAGTCATCGTCACGAACGAAATTGTAGACAGTGTCGGTGAAACTATCAAGGGTGTACGCCCCACTGTAGACTGGCCACCCCTTATCAGGATCATAGTTTCTGAAGGTAACCGGGTCCTCCTGTTCGCTCCAGATGTGTTCCGGGACAGGATAGAAGGCTCGGGAACCGGTGCCTCCGAATCGGGTGAGCTGGAAGCGCGGATCAGGCTCCTCGAGTTTAAACTCAATCGTATAGTCATCGACCTTGTTGATCTCTACGCCGTCGAATTCAATAGGTGTGTTCAAGTCGGGGTGGTTTTGGATCATTTCGACAGTGTAAATGACGTCGTCGGCGTTAAACTCTTCACCATCATTCCATGTGACTCCCTCGCGCAAGGTGAGTGTCCAGACACTCGAATCCCCGTTGGGGGTCATGTCCAGAGCCAGCCAGGGTTCAAATTCTCCGGTGATGACGTTGACCAGGAACAGTGGCTCCGTCAATGCTTGAGCCAATCCCTTTGGTCTGGGCCGGCCGGCCGAATATGGATTCCAGTTCTGAGGGTCAGCAGGTTTGCCCCCTTCGAGGTCGAAAATGACCGTTTTGCGGCGATCGAGTTCTGCCTCATCTACCTTCTCGACCTCCACGGTGACAACTTTTTCAACTTCTTTGACGACCTCGACGGTCTCCACAACTGTGACCGGTTCGCCCTCAACTACCTTTTCGACTTCAACCGTTTCGATGACAACGACGGTTTCCACCACCTTCTCGACAACCGGGGCGGGGGCGGCACACGCAGCGAGGCCTAGCAGTAACACGGCCGAGAGTGCCAGGAGCAGATATGCTTTTTTGTTCACTTTTTCCTCCTTGATGATGCTCAAATAGGATTGATCGTTCTCCTGTCCAGGAGACTCTATGTACCCCATGCTCAGATCAGGTCAGTTGTCCCTTGAATCACCCCCTTTCCAAAAACCGCTGAACTGCAGTGCTACCCCAGTTCTTTCAGAACCTCTTTGAAGGCGGCCACCAATTGTTGGTTCTGTTCCGGTGTGCCGACGGTGACGCGCAAAGCCTCTGGTATGCCAAAGGGGTCCGTGGGTCGTATGATCAAACCGCGACGCAATAATGCCTCGTCGATGGACTTCACAGGGTGCTTGAGATTGATAAGCATGATAAAATTCGCCTGGCTGGGCAGACACTCCACCCCCATGGCCTGAAAGCTTTGACATAGATATTCCTTGCCTTCGGCATTGACTTGTCTGGACTTCTCGACGTGCTCTTGATCATCCAGGCTCGCCAGGGCAGCAACCAGACCTAGCCGACCGCTATGAAAGGGGGGCTGCGTGCGGAGCAAGTACTCAATGAGCGTCTTGTTGGCTATGCCGTAGCCAATCCGAACGCCTGCCAGACCGTAAACCTTGGAGAAGGTGCGCGTGATAAGCACATTGCGCCCCTCCAGAACGTAGCGTATGGTATCTGGATAATCGGCGGCATCCACGTATTCTCGATATGCCTCATCAAGAACCACGACGACAGATGACGGGACTCGGTCTATAAATGCGTCAATTTCATCTTGGCTCAAGATTAGCCCGGTAGGATTGTTAGGGTTGCTTACGAAGATCAGACGCGTCCGGTCGCTGATTTGATCGGCCGTTGCATGGAGATCATACCTGAAATCTGTTGCTTCCACAAACTTGCACTGACCGCCGTACAAGGTGGTGGCCAGCTCATACATCTGGAAGGGCGGCCTGGGTATAAGCGATTCGCCTCCGCCGGATAAAAATGACTGCGCTGCTGAGCAAATCACATCGGATGATCCGTTTCCGATGACAATGTTTTCAGCCTCGATATCCGGCCCCAGCAATGTTGCTAACTTGCACTTCAGATCTTGCGCCTCGACGCTGGGATACTCGTGCATATCGGCTGCAGCCTGCTTGACCGCTTCGATGGCGAAGGGCGACGGCCCCACGGGATTTTCGTTTGATCCTAGCTTGATCACTTCTTCGACTCCTAGTTCACGTTTTAGGTCCTCGGCTGATTTGCCACGAGTGTACACGGGCACGTTGAATAGATCAGGTTTAAGCGTCGGGTTTGCAATAGCCATTAACAATCCTCTGAAACAGTGAGTTCAATGATATCCCTATTCTGTGGTAGGTTTGTCTTTCGCTTCAAAGTCAGCCAGGACATGCGTCAACTCGGGACGGGGCAGGCGTTTGACCACTGAGGGCATAGGGGGAAACTCCTTGTGAGGCTCTTTCTGGTACCAATATGCCACACTTGAATAATCATCCCATCTATTGTTGGCATGGCCGTGCTCGATAGTCACCCTAACCGATTTGGAAAAGGTTATTGGTGATTCTACATGATATCTGTACAAAGTCCATTTTCCAGTCAGAGCCCTGGGATCGCCAGCCAGGGACACGCCAAAATAGGGTGCCGAAAACTGACCGGGAAACCCAAATGCCGAACAGAAGTAGTCCTCGGTGCCGGTCCCGTGGATGGACGGAGGGAAAGCCTCACCATCTATGAAGATCATCTCATCCCCTTCGCCGAACCATGGGAAAGTTTTGTTGGTTATGGGGTGGACACTGAGGTTACAACCAACATAGTGCCCCTCCCCTTCTGCCTCTAAGATGAGATAATTGTCCGCACCGTCTAAATTCGGCGTGTTCCACACCACTTCCTCCCCTGCACCTAAACGGAATGCCGCAAGTGGGTCGCTCATATGGAAATCGCCCCATCCCTGACACGGGTTCTCACGTCGCCACGATGCGTGGAACCTCCCCAGGTCCTCTTCCAGGGCATCGTATTGCTCGTAGCCGATGTGGTAGAAAAAGGCCCACGCATCTCGATCACACTCATTCTCTACCTCGATCCGCGCAGACTTGGCGAATGGCATAGGGAAGAAACAATTCATGCCTGCCCTATTGTTAAGCGGCGGTTGGGAGGCTATCATAGCCAGTGGCGCCGACACAAAGTGAGAAACCTGGCCGTGACCTACGCCAAAGAAATCACCCAGTGGGCTGACAACGCTCGGCGTCTGTTCGCCATCCCAATACATGCGCAGGAGCATCTTGCGTGGATAGAGAAGGTCCTCGCAGGCAACGGTGATCCAGATATGGGTGATGCACCCCGGCCCTACGATATCGGCGATGGTCACGGTCTCTCCCTTGGGGATCGATATAAAATCCCTATTCCCACCTGATTTATCCCAGCTTGAGAGCTTTTTGGAGCGATACTTCCTCAGCTTTGCCAGGCCTCTCATCGGTCCCAGATTGGCCCACTGATCGCGGTCTGACACCTTACATACCTCCTTACGTGAATGTAGATAGGCAGAAACGTTATCATCCCTTGAGACCTGCCAATGTAATTCCCTCTGTGAAGTGCCTTTGGAAGGCGAGGAACACAACAATCGCTGGCAGGGCGCCGATAGTCGCGGCGGCCATTTGAAGAACGTATGCCGTTCGATAGGGACTGCCGGCTAATAGAGACAAACCGACGGTTACGGTTCTCATTTCGAGACTGTTAGTAACGATGAGGGGCCAAATGAAAGAGTTCCAATCCGCCGTAAAGAAGAATATGGTCAAGGTGGCCAAGGCTGGTGTGCACTGTGGGAGTATCACCCGCCAGAAGATGCCGAACTCCGAAGCGCCATCGATTCTTGCTGCGTCGATGAAGTCGGATGGTATGCTACGCATAAACTGTCTCATCAAGAATATGCCAAAGGGCCTGGCCAGTTGGGGCACAATGAGACCATGGTAGGTGTCCAGCCACCCAAGTTTGGCCAGCAGGATATACACAGGCACCAAGTTCACCCAGTAAGGAAGCATCATGGTGGCTACAATAAAAAGGAGAATCACATGTTGCCCCCGAAATTCGTACTTGGCCAGGGCATATCCAGCCATTGCACTCAACAGCAAAGCCCCTAATGTTCCCAGCACAGAGATGAGCAACGTGTTGAAGTAGAAACGGGCAAAGGGAAACATGTTCCAGGCCTCTACATAGTTCTGAGGCTGGAACGGATTGGGGATCCACTGGGGCGGCATGGCAATCGCATTCTCTTCAGTTTTTAAGGACGTTCCCACTGCCCATAGGAAGGGGAAGAGGGTCGCCAAAGCGAGTGCCATAAGGGTTAGATAGATAATGGCTTTTCCTGAAGTCTCAAACACCTTCGGCCTGGACACATTTGAGGTCATACCTCAAATCTCCTGACGTGGATTCTAAACTGGATGACAACAACTACGAGAATGACCAAGAACAGAACGACGCCTATGCTGGAACCATAGCCCATCTTTAAAGAACCAAAAGCGACCTGGTAGAGATAGTAAACAGTCACCATCAGAGTCTTGGGGGGACCAGCCACTCCGCCCAGTATCAGAACTTGGTCAAAGACCTGAAACGATCTTATGATGGCCATGATGATCACAAACGTTGTCGTGGGCGCCAGCAAGGGCAGGGTAAGATGTCTTATTTGCTGCCACTTATTGGCGCCGTCCACCGTAGCGGCTTCGTAGAGTTCAATGGGTATGGACAGAAGTCCGGCCAGAAAAATAACCACATTAAAACCAAAGGTCTGCCATATAGTCATAACGATGAGCGAAGGAATAGCCAGATGGGGATCAGACGTCCAGAACTGCCGTGGAATCCCCATCGCGGAAAGAACCGCGTTCAGGAAACCATAGGCCGGACTGTAGATCCAGTTCCACATCATAGATACCGCAACCGATGAGACGACTACCGGGATGAAATACAGGGTCCTAAACAGAACTTTCCCCTTCAGCCACTTTTCGTTGAGGATCAGGGCTACTATCAATGAAAAAAGAACGCCCAAAGGTACTGAGCCTAGCACGTAAAATAGCGTGTTCACAAACGAAGCTTTGAAGCGCGCATCAATCAGCAGGCGCTTATAGTTAGCCAGACCTGCGAAGCGGGCCGGGCTCATCATATCCCATTTAGTGAAGCTCAGCCCAATGGCAGCCAGGCTCGGAAGCAACGAAAAAACGATCAGGATGGTCATCACCGGCAGAAGGAACAGGAAGGCCGCTCTCAGCTTGTAGTCCTGGAACCAGAATTTGTGAGATCGTTCTCGCCGTTTTACGTTGATGGCCATGTCTTCTCCCTTAAGTAGATCTCAGTGACCTTGAGTAGTAGCCCGGTGTTTTTCACAGGCAGGGCCGAGGCGTCCGCTGACGCAGACGCCTCAACCCCAGATCCAACAAGCTGGGCCTCTTGGCCCGCGCAGTCACATATCTTCTGGCTGTGGTTTGTTTGGATCTCCTATTCAAGCGCTGGAGCGTCTTGCAGTGCTAGGTTGCACTCGTCGTTGGCCGCTTTCATCAAAGCCTCGTAGTCCGGCTCGGCGCCTTTGCTGAGCGCCCCCTCCATCATGGTGTTACACGGATTGATCACGATCCCGGCGTAATCCGTGGCACGGATGGCACGCGTCCATCCCTCTTCAAGCATCTTCTGGTAGATCGCCGTCTTGGGGGAGACCTCCATTTGATCCATAGCCGACTTCGAGGGTGGGAAACCTAGACCTGCTTGGGCGAGCGCAATGGTATTCTCCGGTCCGGCCCAGTACTTGATCAACTCCCAGGCCGCCTCTTGGTTCTCAGCCCCTTTTACCATCGCAATCCCATCTCCAAACATCATGTTAGCGGCTTCGCCCACATCTTTATCGCGGGGGACGAGGGCCACATCCCAGTTAACGCCGGACGCATCTATGTCGGGAACAGTGTTGGGACCGGTAAGAACCATGGCCACTTGTCCCTCCATGAAGGCTGGATGCCCGTGAGCCGGGCCCAGTTCGCGCAGGTAGGGGGCCACGTGATGCTCCTGGGTCAGGTTACCGTAGAAGGTGATAGCCTCGATAGCCTGGGGGCTGTCCAGAGTGCATTCCGTCGCATCCTCGTTCATCCAATCGCCACCAAAAGTCCACAGGTAGTGGTCGAAGTCCGAATTCCACCACCAGGTGTAGATGCCCCATTGCGTGATGGTCTCGGGATCGAAATCGGGGTCCTCGGCGTTCTTGCCGCTGGCGTCAAGGGTGAGTTTCTTAGCCGCCGCCAGCATGTCATCCCAGGTCCAGTCGTCGGTTGGATAGGGTACACCTGCCGCGTCGAACATGTCCTTGTTATAGGCAAGTGCGTGCAACATCACGGATACGGGCAGGACGCGTGTCTCGCCCCCGTAGACGCCGTACTTAAGGACCTCGGGCAGCCAGTCATCTCGGTCCATACCGTTCGGCCCATCGATGAAGCTATCCAGCGGCTCCAACGCGCCCTTGGCAGCGAAGGTAACGGCCTGCTCCAGGTAAGGCAACAGGATCACGTCTGGCCCTTCGCCAGCCGCGATCTCGGCCGGTATCTTCACCCAGAAGTCGGCGTGGGGAAGCTCCTCGCGCTCGACGATGATGTTGGGGTGCTCCTCAGCGAACTTCTCCAGTGCCTTGTCACGCACCTCAAGGCTGGTACCCGACTCGGCCACGGCTGCGAAAGTGATCGTCACTTCCTCGACAGGGGCTGTTGTAGGTGGAGGCGCTGGTGCCTCAGTCTCGACTGGGGGCGCCGAGGGTGTAGCCAACACACAACCGGTCAGCAGCCCACTGCCTAGAAGAACCAGCACTAGCAGCAGATTCATAACCTTTTTCATTTGACCCTCCTCTATGTCATGCTGTCAGTAGTTCTGCGTTGTTTACCATCTGATTGTCTGATCGATCCCAAAGCACGAATATCCAGTGAGCGCCACCTCCTTTTCTCGACACGCCAGCTCGCCGAAAAGCCAGTCTTGCCACAACTGCCGGGCATGTGTACCCAGCCTGCGCATCAGCTACGCTCTGAAACTATGAGAGCCCTGCCGGGTGACCGCTCATATCAAGTTGCACTTTTCTGGTATGATGGTTTATTTTGACGTCTTGTGTAATCTAGCTGCGTTTCTTCCGTAGCGCGCCACTCTCTTGGGCCCGCTCGATTCGCTTGATCAGCTCTCCCGGCATGTCTTCCGGCTTAAGGCCGCTGGGCGGGGTAAAGGTACCTCGTTGGTACAGAATCCTGAGGCTCTCCAAGGCGCCTTCCATCTTGTCGGACAGCGTCTTGGGCGGTTTGTCAGGCGGGAAGAGATTGGGTGGATAGAGTGGGTCCTGGTAGATCTCGCGAAAGCCCTCGGTGCGCAGGTCCGCCCACAGGTTATGCCAGATGAGGGCGCGGCGCTTGCGCAGCGCCTCGATATCAATGGTTGCTCCGATAACGCCCTCGGCCGGATAATTGGCCTGGCGCATAATGTTCCCGTAGTAGTCCACGATCAAGGACCGACCGGGGCAGAAGGCCTTGGGGTAGTAGTCGTAATCGACCGAGCCCCAGTTGGCGGCTACGATATACAGGCAATTGTCGTGGGCCCGGGTGCGCGTGGTAAACGTCCAACTGTCCCACGGGTCGCTGACTCCCTCTATCTCCTGCATGGCGTTGCAGCGGATGATTACCTCGGCTCCATTGTAGGCCAGGGCCCTGGATACCTCTGGGCTATGACCGTCGTGGCAGATCATAATTCCCAGTTTGCCGATGTCGGTGTCGACAACGGGGAAAAGGCTCTTGATATCGCTGCCATAGATGGGGCCGTACTCATCCAGAATGTCATGGGGGCTGGTGCCTAGCCCGATAAAGGCCGGAACGTGCCACTTGTGATACTTGAGGATGACATCCCCCTCCGGCCCGATGATGACACCGGTGTTGAACCAGCGGTCGGGCCACTCGGGCAAGCGTTCCACGATACCGCCACCCGCGATGTAGATGCCGTACTCCTTGGCCTTTTCAGCCAGGACGTTGACTTCGGGGCCGGGGATCTCAATAGCCACATCCATAAACCCGCCGAGTTGCTTCTCTCCTTTCCCCGGCGTGGTTACGCCCTGCATAAAATACTCGGGAAAGGCAATCAGTCGGCAGGGGTGTTCCCAGAAATAGCCCACGGTGAAATCTATCAGTTTGCAATAGCGATCCAGGTTGCGCATGATGTCGTCACGGGTTTTTGCGACGACCAGCTCCGGCTGGATGAGCGCCGCCACATAGGGCTCTATCATACCATTCTCCTCCTAGACTTTCGATTTGTCCTGGCGACAGGATTTGACATATATATAGGGAAAAAGAAGGACATATGAGATGACCGAGAGGTTCAGAGATGCTTTGATCATTCTGGCCACGTCCTGGGGGGTCAGGTAGACCACGGCCGGCATTGACTTCTCGGGATCACTCCTGATAATAATACGGTCTGCGTCTCGCTGGATAGAACCTATTTCAATCTGCATCTTGGCTAGTTTGGTATTCACCTGCATGCCAGATCGTTGATCTCCTTTCCAAAATATTCTGCGTCAAAGGTGCTTCGCAGTCAGATCATCTGACTGGACTGTTGACGCTTTTTGTCTGTTTTAAGGCTTCTGAGCACCGCATCCCTTACGCTGTTGATGTGCGTTGCTATTGTTTGCCTGATCTGCTCCAGATCTCCATTCTCAAAGGCGCGATAGATTGCCTGGTGTTCCTGCTGGGTGTGTGTCACTGACTCAACACTGTGCACGTATTGGACGCGTGCCACCTGGATAGGTATGTTCAAGCTTTCATACATCTGTAGAAGACGGTTGTTGTCTGCCAACTTAATGAGGATCCAATGCAGATCGCGATTCCACGTCAGGTAAGCGTCATAATCAGGATCATCACTCTGGGCAATCCTGTCAATGTTGGCCATACATTTCTTCATATCGGCCAGGAGTAAGTCCACTTTGCCCTTCTCCAGGACCTTCTCGGCTGCATATGACTCCATTAGCAACCGCAAATCGAACAACTCATTCGCGTCTTGCGTACTCATCGTGGAAACAAACGTCCCCCGGCGGGCCACTTTGTCGACGAGGCCTTCCAAGGCCAGGCGGTTCAGTGCATCTTTCACTGGCGTGCGGCTTACACCAAGCTGGCTGGCCACCTCATCAACCTGCACCTTGTCACCCGGCTTTAGCTCGCGCTGGAATATTTTCTTCTTGAGTACTTCATAGACCTTATCGCTTAGAGCTGTGTGGTCTATAAGGGGGAAGGTGACTTCATTCATCATTTGGCGCACCACTGCCGGATCTCAAGTGAATTGAGATCCTCAAAAAAGGAGCCCAGGCTGTCCTTCACAACAGTAGGAAGGCACCCTGGGCTCTGCTGGTAGTCACGTCACCTACCGGGGACATCAACTTCTCCCTTTCTTCTTTGTGAGGGGGATCGACACAGATGACAGGCTAATCGACACTATGGAATCTGGTGTGTAGTATTTAAAATTCCAGGCCATTATACCATGTCGTCACGTCTCTGTCAAGCATTTTCGCATTCAGATTCAGCTCCCCAACGCGCAATTCATCTTCCCTTGATCTTGTGGTATAATTGCATCATCAGAAGCCCCAGTTCTTTCCATCACCTTTACAGAAGTCATACCATCGAGGAAATCCATGCTAGCCAAAGTCACCTCATGCGCCGTGGTGGGGCTGGACGCTGCGCTCATCGAAGTCGAAGTCGACAAGGGACGTGGGCTGCCCTCCATCACGATCGTTGGCCTACCCGATGCGGCAGTGCAAGAGAGCCGTGAACGAGTGCGCGCCGCCATCCGCAACACAGGACTTGCCTTCCCCGACAGTCGGCTGACTATTAACCTGGCCCCAGCCGATCTGCGCAAAGAAGGACCAGCCTATGACCTGCCCATCGCGCTCGCAATCTTGCTGGCCTCTGAGCAAATTTTCGCCGACCTGGATGGTGCCATCGTCATGGGCGAACTGTCGCTGGATGGCGGGGTACGGCACGTGTCGGGCGTGTTACCTATGGCCGTCATGGCCCGTGAGCAAGGTTTCCAAACGCTTTTTGTACCGGCCGACGACGCGGCGGAGGCCAGTCTTATCGATGGACTGGATGTGTATCCCGTCCCCAATCTGCTGGCGTTGGTGGATCACGTGACCGGTCATTCGCGGCTGGCGCCTTTCCAGCGCGATTTCCTACCCGGGGACCCCGACGACCTGCCACCTCATACCGCCGACCTGGCGGAAGTGAGAGGTCAGGAGCACGTGAAACGTGCACTGGAAGTGGCGGCCGCCGGATCTCACAATCTAATGATGACCGGGCCACCAGGATCTGGCAAAACGCTGCTGGCTCGCTCTATGCCCTCGATCTTGCCGCAACTCACTATTGATGAAGCCCTGGACATCACCCGCGTCTACTCCGTCGCCGACGCCCTGCCGGCGGATGAGCCACTCATCCATCATCGTCCCTTCCGCGCACCGCATCACACCATCAGCTACGCGGGCCTGATCGGTGGCGGACGCTGGCCCAAACCGGGGGAGATCAGTTTGGCACACCGAGGCGTTCTCTTCCTGGATGAGCTGCCCGAGTTTGGTACCCGTATGTTGGAAATGCTGCGCCAGCCTTTGGAGGACAAGGTGGTCTCCATCAGCCGCTCGGCAGGTTCGCTGACCTATCCGGCCAACTTCACACTGATCGCTGCCATGAATCCGTGCCCATGCGGTTATTTCGGAGATCCCGAGAAGGAATGCACTTGCTCGATGACGATGGTGTCCCGCTACCAAAAGCGCATCTCGGGGCCGCTGCTGGATCGAATCGACATCCACGTCGAAGTGCCTCGCGTGGACTATGAGAAGCTGAGCAGTGATCGACTGGGCGAGCCCTCCAAGACAGTGCGTGCCCGGGTTGAAGCCGCCCGCGAGCGGCAGCGAGTTCGCTTTGAGGGTACTCCGCTTAGCTGCAACGACGACATGGGGCCGGCCGAGATTCGCCAGTTCTGCCAGGTGGACGAGGCGGGGCAGAGCCTGCTCAAGGCGGCCATGCAGCAGATGCACCTCAGTGCGCGGGCCTATCACCGCGTGCTGAAGCTAGGCCGGACGATTGCGGATCTGGCGGGCAGCGAGGGCATCCAGACGGCGCACATTGCGGAGGCGATCCAGTATCGGCCACGGCGGATGGTTTAAGAAAGTGTAATAACACAGCTTTCGACCTTCATCACTCGTCAGCGGATTGGTTGATTACCTCTTCCGAGATCAAGAACAGCGGGTCGGAAATGAGCTTCAACGACTCAGTAAGCTTTTTCTGATACTCTGGATCAAAGAAAGAGTCCTGGAACGTCTTCATGTCTGGGAAATAGGCTTCGGTGATGTAGCGATAAGGCAACTCCTCAAGATTCCAGGCTTCTTTGACGACATAGAAGTCGCTCTTAATTATGCCGGGTATCGACATATTCTCTGCCTGGTGCTCCGTGGTACGCCAGCGAATGAAGTCTTCGTGATCGGCACCCGGGGGCAAGTTATACATCACAGTGAGTTTGATCATTCTTTTCTCCCATCCGTCGCTCAGCAGCGCCTCGGCGGCATCGAGAAGCTTGCGCAGGCCGAGTCCAGGCAGAAACTCATCCTCGACAAGGAGCGGCAGGAGCTGCACATTCGCGCCGCCAGCCTGCAATTTCTGGCCCCAATGTCCGGACAGTACGCCTCGTTCGCCCCGTTTACGCCGGTGAACGATGTCGCCAGCGATGTCGTAGTGGGCATAGACGATGATCAGTTCCTGATTGAGGGCTTGGGCTCTTTCCTCCCTATCCGCTTTCGCTGCGCTTATCCAGCCCATAGTGCTGGTTTGCCTGCTCCAGCGTGATATATCCGTTCTTCAGGTCCTGTTTGACCAGCTCCAGGGGGCGCTGCATTGGATCACCCCAGCCGGCGCCTGTACCCGTCATAACCCGGATGACGTCGTCCGTGTTCAAGGTCAAGCCGCTCACCACCGCGTAACGTTCC
>Ga0180438_10009000_pt1 | contig 12552 bp, 14 predicted proteins | sample SS_ome_12_FD_132455 | JGI IMG/M metagenome (GOLD analysis project Ga0180438, IMG submission 132455) | Hypersaline lake sediment archaeal communities from the Salton Sea, California, USA - SS_3_D_2 metaG | ecosystem: Environmental > Aquatic > Non-marine Saline and Alkaline > Hypersaline >...
AACAAACTGTCGATTCGTAAGCAGGGTTGGTAAATTAACTGCAAGCAGTATGCCCATGGACAGTACTATTACCATTACTATGAACAAATCGACATATCGTTTGCGTTTCGACAACACAATCCACCATTTTGGCTTTCCACAGAATCATCGAGTACAGCACTGGTATGTCCTATCTAGACAGAATTCTATCTACTATGAATTGATGATGACCTTTATTGATAAGTCTTCAGAGAAGCGAGACGTTTGATTCATTTGGACAGAGGCGTAAAATATCCTGTCTGTATAATCTGTATGAATGAAATTTGAAGCATCAAATTCATCCTCAAGGCAATGTTTTTATTAGACTCGTTAGTTGTGGGCGCGTTTCTGTGGCTACAGCCATAGAGCATTTCATAATTCTCTGGATTTTCCAGTATGAGTGTGATATTCATATGTCCTCAAGAACCAAACAGGCAGCGGCAAGGACCAAAGACAAATGGCGAGATAAGATCTGGTACCAGATTCTAACACCGGAATATTTCGATAACAAAGATATAGGTAGGACTCCGGCTGGCGCTCCTGAGCTCTTGATTGGTCGAACAGTTCAGCCCACGCTCTATGATATAACTGGGAACTTTGATAAGATTCATGTAAAGCTCCGATTCAAAATCCTAGAAGTGACTGGACAACAAGCCAAGACTGTGTTTTATGGACATGAGTGGAGCTCTGACTATCTAAGGGGACTAGTACGGAGAGGAACATCCAGAATTGACTGGATTGGTCCGATTCTGACCAAAGATGATTATCTGATGCGTATTTCAGTCATTGTTTTTACAACAACTCGAGCGAAAACGAGTCAAGAGCATGCTGTTAGAAAGGCCATCGAAAAGGTCATTCGAGCACACGCAAAGAAGCACGTGTTTGACGAGCTTGTCACTAAAGTTGTTCTTGGAGACCTAGCTACAGAGGTCCACGAAGAGGTCAAAAAGATCATCCCCATTCGTGAGTGTGAAATCAGAAAAAGCAAAGTGCTCAAAGGACCAGAGGAAGTTAAAATCAGGAGAGCCAGACTGCGAAGAGGTACATCAGCAGAGAAAACAGATTAGAGGATTATTGATTCTCAAGATCCCATACTCTCAAGCCTGTGAAGTGCCTGTAGTAATAACACCATTAGATTTGCGAGTTTTGTGAGTGCTTCTGTGTCTTTTTCGTTATCGACAATCTCATTGAGATCTTTTAGTTTATTGATTAGGGTTTCTCTGAGTTCAGGAAGTAGTGATTTCACATCATGAACTTCCAATTCCTGATCCGATTTTGCATATACGATTCGTCGATCACACTTGGCACAATAGATGTCATCTTTCACTTTGAATAGAGGAGAGGCACATTGAGGACAACCATCAGCAAGCATTGTAGCACCCTGTCGTAAGAGTTCAGCCATTCTTTTGATAGAGGCATCATCTTTGTTACTCATGATCATCACACAGAAACAAGAATTTGTATGAATATAAGAAAAGCTGCAATACTACTCAGAAAGGATTGGAAAAGACTAGTGAACTTGTTGGGCTTGATGAAAACGTTGATATGGTTAACTCTTGTGAGTCACTTGTTGTTCGCACTCCGTTTGTGCGTAAAGACCATTCAGAGGTGAGTCCTTTGGACCCCGAAACACAGAAGAGCATAGACCAGTCTAAACACCTCCTAAAACAGATATCGGAGGATTCCTCAGTTCCCAGGAACATTAGGCGCGCAGCAAATGAAGCGATTGCCGTTCTTGAGAATGATGCAGACTCTCCCGCCGTGAGAGCACAGAATGCGATATCAATCTTGGATGAGCCAAGCCAGGACCCGAACTGTCCAAATCATGCGCGGACTAAGATTTGGCATGTTTCCAGCTTGCTAGAGCCAATTCGTGACTAGCTCTGTTTGGGACTTGACAATAGACCAACAAGATTAGCCAAGACCGTGTAGGGTATGAAAATGGCAGCCATCTCCCGGGCCAGTGTTTGCTCATGATAAAAGCGAGGATAAGAGGAATCTATTCACAGTCATTGACGCAGATTATGCTGCAGAACCACTTCGATGTGGTACAACCTACCCCAGAAGTGGCTAGAAGGTTTGGCCTTCCCTACAGAAGTGATATTCCAGATGTGGACATATGGGATAGAAGCGATCTTCAAGGAATTGTCGCGATAGCATATGAGTCGGTTCTGACTCGCCTCACCGATGTATTACGCAGGAGATTAGGTGGTGTCATTACTAGAACTCCAAGAGTCGCAAAGAGTTCTGTCTATAAGGGAATTGTACTTGGGAAAGATGAAAGAACAGGGCAGACAAAGGTTGACTTGGGGACTATATTGGGACTGCTGCCAGACAGAGGACTCCAAAAAGGGCAACACACCATGGTTCAAATTCGAGCTCATGACTATGGACGAAAAGCCCCTGTCCTTTCTTCAAGTATTACAATTCCTGGACAAGCTGTAGTTCTTCTTCCTGAACCGGTTGTGCGGCTCAGTACAAAGATTAAGGACCAGGAGTCCCGTCGAAATCTATTGTTTCTTGGACGGAAGATTCGGGAACACACAGAGAATTGGGGGATTTTGTGGCGAACTGCTGCGGAGAAGCTCACTGAGGAGGAGTTGCGTGATGAAGTGGATGATCTTCTAGACATAGCACAGCAAGTATTCAATAAATATAATGAGCAGGACTCCGCTGGGATATTGTTCGAAGGCACAAGCAACGCGGATATCGAGTTTCCTTTAGAAGTGAAAAACGCCCTTGATAAAACACGTGCAAAAATCAAACCTACTATAGCTAGGCATCATTTCTACAAGAGTGCGGGTTACGCATCACTTGTAGATTTGGCAGAGATGATAATTGAAGACCGTCCTGAAGAGCGAAGTTATGTCACCTCAAAACTTGAGAAGGTGGTTTCACGGGACTTGCCTCGTGTTGATGATTCAATCAATATAGAACATGTGAAGCTTGATGGTAGGAACATTGTACTTGCCAGAGGAAGGGTGGCCGAAACTACTTCAAGAGGCTTTACTATCAGAAGACAGTTTCGGCACACAAATAGGAAGCTGAAAATGACTCAGGACTCCTATGAAGCTGTTGATGTTGCTAGTAGCGAGGGTGATTATGCAATGACCTTGGTGGTTCCTGGAGCACTTTCACTGGTAACGAATTACTACTCTCGTGAGGGGCATCTTAAGGGCACTTATGTCAATGTCAACACAGGCGTGGAAGTCTATCCGAGTAACGGGAATAGTCCAGGTAGAATTCGCTATATTGATCTTGAGATTGATGTGGTTAAGGCTCCAATCACCGAAGAGCCGCGAATAATAGATCAACATCTTCTGAAGAAGGCTGTTCAGCGAGGGTTTATCACCAATGAGATGGCGGATCAATCACGTTCAAAGGCACAGGTGTTATTTGACGAGCTTAAGAAGTCAGATGAAATCGGTTCTGATTTTTTGTGATTCAATCATTGATTCAGAGGTCGGTCGACAGAATCAGATGTTCTCAAGGATAAGTCAATTGCACTCATTATATCCTCAAGTGTAGCAGCTAGGCTTTCCAAACTACGTGATGAGTGAAGCAGGATTGTAATTTTTTGATTATTGAGTGAGCAATCAATCTCAAGACCTTCAGGCAGGGGGGAGTTGTCAGGGGATATTGCCAATAGTGTTCTTTTTGCATACTCCTCTGACTTGAAGTCCAGTTCGATGTGAACTATCAAGATGACCCCTCATTCATGAATTTGGCTTTTAGTGATTGGAATAAATCTTCTCTTGATTCTGGTGGAACAGTTCTGAACATGATTGATTTTGTTGATGTGGGTATTGGATTCAGGTTCATCTCTTCCAGTCCAAAAAGGGCCTGTTTCATATCTATCTCATCTGTCATCCAAGTGATTACAGTTGAGTCATCACTACTGATTAGTAGTGGTCGATTCCGTGATACTATACCGCTTTGTAGAGCAACACGACCTACATCGGTCAGGAGTTTGTCTGGAATAGCTGGTATTTCGATTGAGGTGCTAGTTTCAGTTGATACTCCTTTCAGTGTGGATTCCAGTCGGAGTGTGGCTGCGATGACATCTTTCTGATGACTGAGATAGGTGTCTATCATGTCTCGAAGAGCTCTTCCTCGGTCTCCAATCCACACACTCAATGCGGCACCTGGTTCCTGTCTAGCCCATGCGGTTTCCGCTAATGCCTCTAATCCTGAAAGATAGCGAAGCGGACTGGTTTCAGCTTCTTTGGTCAAGATGAAGTCAGTTCCAAGAATATGTGGAATGATGTCAGGCCCGATTTTCTCAAGCAATTTGGAGGTCAGATGCTGGGTGAAGTGTTGGATTTCTGTATTACTCAGTGTGCTCATGGGAGCACGGAGCTTGGTTATCGGAACTTCAGCCTCATTAAGTAGTATGTCGCAGGCTTTTTGGTTTCCACTTATGCCTTTGATAAATGGTCGCGTACTGTAGAGAAACAGTTCATCAAGTGGCAAAAAACCAAAACCAAAGAGTCGAATTCCCTTGCGTTCTTCGATTAGTTTCAAGCCTTTTGCCTGTTCAACTAGCTCCTTGTTTGGTTTGGGGGATAGCTGGATTGACTCAGTATGAAATAATGTTGCTCCTGCCGCAATTTGCAGCTCGTAGTCATGAGATGGGATATATTGTTCTGCCAGCAAAAAAGCAACTGCAGGTATCGTGTCACTTGTCCCAAGAGTGAGCGATTCTACTTGTTCAGATTCTGAACTGCCACCTACGAATATGGGATAATTCTTGCCTTTACGGAGTTTCTTCTTTCCTACAGTGTCAATGCCGATGACAATTACAGATGACGCTTCGTGTCTGGCACGATGTTCATTGAGTGTTTCTAGACCAATGATTGGCCGCTCAAAGGATACATGGAATGTCCCTCCCAATTTTGCAATCGCCCTACATAATATTGCTGTGGCCAGTGTTGAGGTTATATGAGGAGAGGTCACAAGAAATACTTGTTCGAGAGCATCAGATGATATTTCTGTACACTGCTTCCTCAGCGACCGGAGTGATGATGGAGCTCGCTTTTTCTTACTCATTTCATGAGGGGGGGCTTATTATCAATGATAAAACTATCTCAAAAGGACTGCGGCTTGGTCAGGGCTGTACTTCCAGTCAGCTGGGAGTAACTTCTTTTTCCGGTAATATTTAGAGAGTCTGTGAATCTTGCTCTCTACTAGTTGAAGACCTCGCTTGGAAACGAAGTCTGTCTTGTTTTCCTCAAGGTGCCTGCGAATTGCTGCAGCTTTGGCAATCATGTTTCGTAAGTCTTCTGGGACGCGTTTCTCAAGATCGTTCTCTCGAAGAATGTCCAATATTCTTTTGCCAGTAATTATTCTAACTAGAGGTATTCCATACTGATCCCTGAGAATTTTTCCTATCATGGAGGGCGTATTTCCAGCTTTGGCAAGTTCAATTACTTTGGCTTCTACCCACTGGGCGTCCTTTTCCTTTTCCATCCACTCGGGGATTCTCAGAGTAGAAGGACGCTTACTGCTGGATTCGCCCTTGCGCCTTGTGTGCATTCTTGCCATTGGAAAATACCTCTAAGTCTGTTGTCACCCTCAGAAACCGGGTCTGCCCCATGGCCTAAGGCTGTGGATATAAAGATTGCCTTGTGGTGAGGGGTTCTATCCTAATAGGAGGGGCCACAGACACATCAGTGATATCTTCCTCGTTCTCGAATTTCCTTCATTCTTGACAGTATTGGTTCTGCAGAATCTTTCATAATAGCAACATAGCCCTCGAGCATCGCGTCTAGCATGTCCTCTTGAAGATTCCAATGCGTAGTTTCTAGGGCCCGGTGAATCAGATGAAGGTCGACACCTTTCATCTCAGTGGTTGCATTCATCTCGGAGAGACCAAAGTCCACAATCCATAGATGAGATTTTTCATCCACGATTACATTGCTTGTTGTTGGGTCTCCATGGACGACGTTTCCTTCATGAAGGTGAGCAATAAGTCTTCCAAATTCACGGCTGAGGGAGATCAGGTGGAACTGGGATACTTGTCCTGCTAGCTGCTTGAATTGGGTTCCCTCTATGAAGTCCATCAGGATGACATACTTATCAAGATCTACAGAATACACAGCTGGAGTAGGCACTCCAAGTGTCCGTGCGATGGTCAGCATCTTGCACTCTCTATTTGTACGTGATTTTCTGAGCTGTGTGTCGATATCTTTCAGGAGGTATGATTTGCCCTGTCTCCATTTCAGGACTAGTGGAAGACCCCACCTCTCAGTCCTGTATATAACAGACTCTGCGCCTTTGAACAGCAATTGTTTCAACATGCCTACCTCCATAGGATATCTTGATCATCAGTTCGCCATTTTGGCAGCACATGAGAGTTCTCGACTTCAACTTGATGTCCAGCTTTGTACAGCAGTATTCCATTCCAAGCAATCATTGCACCTTGGTCACCAGCTAAGGAGGGGGAAACTCTATGAAATATTACTTCGTGCCTTTCTGCGACACCTGACAATATTTCTGTAAGACGATCATTGCGGGCCACTCCGCCAGTAAGAAGAAGCTCGTTCTTCTTTGTGTGTGCAAGCGCTCGTTCTGAAATCTCCGCAAGCATTCCAAAGGAAGTTTCTTGTACACTGTAACAAATGTCAGGAATAGCAACACCTTCAGAGAGAAGCCGTTTTGCTGCAGTAAGCATACCTGAGTAGCTTAAGTCCATCCCCTTGACAGAGTAAGGAAGATTGTGGTATTCATTACCCTTCTTGGCTTCTTTTTCTATAATTGGGCCTCCAGGGAAGTCCATCCCTAGCTCTCGACCAAGAACATCTAGCATGTTTCCAATTGCAATATCGAGGGTTTCTCCAAAGGTTCTGAATCGACCACCTGCAAAGGCGATGACTTGTGTGTTTCCGCCAGAAACATACACTGTGACTGGATCTTTGAAACTGGACTCTAAACAACCAATCTCGATATGGGCAACACAGTGATTGACATCAATTAGGGGAACTTCAAGTTTGAGTGAGAGTGTTCTAGCGATTGTTGCAGTGGTTCTTAAGCATGGACCCAGTCCGGGACCCCGAGAGAAAGCGATGATATCCACTTCTTCGAAGTTAATACCTGCTTTTTCAACAGCGTTCTTGATTATTCTAGGACCTAGCTCTGAGTGATGCCGGCTGGCTTCACGTGGATGGATTCCGCCTTGGACGGGTTTAAGCATGTCCCACTCATTTGAAAGAACCTCACCATCGCTCGTTACAACTCCTGCACCGAATGAGTGTGCCGTTCCTTCGATTCCTAAACAGTATAGTTTCATCTTTGACTAACCTGGGATGGATGTTCAAGTGTTGAGTGTGTAACAACATGAATTGACTCTTACGCTTGGACTAAATCGATGGCTGACCGTCATCTAGCAAAGGCTTTATAATATACTCAGATGGGCTCTCTTGAGAGGTGTCCTGAGTGCCTGAGAAAATGCCGATAAAAGCCTTGGAACTGCAACTCAATGATGTTGTTTCAATAAAATTGAAAGATCAAAGAATTTTCCAAGGGCGCCTAACAAGATGTGACATGTATATGAATCTCACACTTGCAGATGCAGAAGAGCTGGAAGAGGGAGAAACCAGGGCAAAATATGGCCAGGTTCTGATAAGAGGTAACAACATCTTGTGGATTCAGATTCCAGAATAGCATGTTTCTTGAAGATTCTGACCAAATTATGACTTATTGGGGTCTATCGCTCAATCTCACGCTGATACCGCTCCACAAGGTCAACTAGTTCCTCCTCACTCTTCTGTCGAGCCTGCTCTCGTACGGTGCGGGTGAAAGTTTGCAATTGTTGGTTAAACTTTGCATGGCTGATAAATGCGAATTCGTCCACTCGTTGCAGCTCTACCTGTTTGGCGTCAATAACTGGAATCAAGGCTTTAACAAGCACATCTTGTGCAAGATGAGAGAGTGGAGTATCTACAACGACAGCTTGTACCTCACGATCAATTAGCAACCCAGCAGTCTGTGGACCACCTCCAGATGCATCTTCAAAGAGAACAACATCTCCACTCTTGAGACCCACTTTTTTGACGAATTCTTCGATGCCTTCACGAGTGAAGTGAGGAATTACTTTCACTGCAAGCATATCACCACGCATTTCTAGACGCTTCACTCCCTTTAGACGTTCTAAACGTCTGTTGAGAGTTTCTACCTGATTTCTTAGTGAAGACATCTCTGTTTGTGACTTTTCCAGAGTTGACCTAAGCTTCACTACTTCACGGTCTCGCTTGATTTTCCAATGGTTCTCGCGGTTTACAATCTCAAGGCTTTCTGATAGTTCGCTCTCTCTAAATCTCAAATATTCTACAAATCTCAGTAAATCTTCAATCTTGTCCTCAAGAATCCTGTTTTCAGAGTCCAACTGCTCGATCTTTGCCTTCAGTGCTTCAAAACGCTCTTGTGTTAATTGTTCATCTCGAGGAGGCGGCTTTTCTGGAACACTCTCCAGAGGTTTTGTTTCTTCGCTATCGATTATTGCCAAGGCTTCGTTAATCGAAGAGCCCTTTATCACCAAGGCCTTGAGATAGTTGCGATCAACTGAGAGTTGTTCTTCTTGTACCATTCTGTCAATCTGTTGAAACTTTGGAAGAAGACTTCTATAGGCGTATACTGCAGCAGATAATGCATCGCGTTCATGAGCATTACGAATCTTTGTTTCGCTAGCGTATTCTCTAGCCAGTTCCTGCTTGTCAGCCACAGCGATTGGATTCTTTGGTGTGTAGGTGGTTGTGTTCACTGTACTGGCTATCTTCTCGACAAAGCGAGGTGTCTGTGGCACATCTGAGGCTACAATAGCCGGAATCCCATGCTCATACACCTCTCTAATGAGGTCCGCCCTTGTTAGTCCCTTCTTACTCCTTAAGGCGCGGATTTTACCAGAAAATGTCAAGAGACAGTAGGCAGCTGTTGTACCAGGATCGACTCCAAGAATGAAGTACTTTGGCTTCAAATCTGCGGCAGCGGGACGAGGATCAAGCGAGAGAAACTCAACTCTTTTGCGAACCGGAGAGATGAGTATCTTGAAGTCCCCCCCACGTTTTGCCTCAACGAGACTACGGATGGCTGGAAGAGGCGCATATGTGACAAGTCGCGCACTTGCATAACCAAAGTCGGACTCACGTATGTCAAGGTCATAATCAATTTCAGCGGCCTTAAGCTGTGACTCGATAAACCGGGTCATTTGTTGTATCTGTGAATGGACTCTACGTCGATATCTGTTTGCACTCTGTCCTCCACGCCCAGGCTTGCGTCCTCTAGTCACCTTGATTTCGGTCTGCTCACCAAAACATTCTAGCGAGTATCCAACACCCCTAGAAGCCAATTGTGCGGCAATACGAGCTGATTCGAGAGGAGTTGGCTTACCTCTAGTGATAAGGCCATGGCGTTTTGCCAGCATCTTGAGGGGGGTTTGACGAGGGGGGACTCCAGTGACCTGAACAATTCTTGTTTCTGTGGGAATTCGGTCCACAAGATGAAAGAGCGACTTTGTGTCAGGAACTATTTCAAAGATATTGTCTGTACAGAGCCATTTGGGGACAACTTCGCGGACCAGTTTCAATAAGGCGCCTTTAGATATTTCTGGGAATTCATTAAGGACTACTTCATCTCTTGTGATTACACAAGCGAACTTTGGGGGTTTTTTGGAGCTAGCACTATATGAAGGCAATATGTCGAAACCTATGATAAGAACGCTCTCATCCCCCATTGGATTCAGCACTCATTTCTATGAGAGGGGGAGAGCTATTGAACCTATTTATTGGTTCAATCTTGTACGAGCGATTGGTCGGACCATCCTCAAACAACAAGTATAATAAAGCCCTACTTGAGCAACCACTCAATACTCATTCGAGGTGCAAGAACTGTCTGAAACACTTGAAGTCAACAACGACGACGCTATTCTTCGAATTGGACGCGCCCTTTCATCAGGAACTCGACTAAAGATACTGAAGATTTTACTTCAGGGTGAAAAAGACGTGACGCGAGTGGCTAGACACCTCGGCGGAACTGAGGCAAATGCCAGCGCCCAGATTAAGATTTTGAAAGATGCTGACTTATTGGATTGTAGATACGAACCAGGTCAACACGGTCTCAAGAAGATTTCATGGACCAAGATTAAAAGGATAATCATAGACTTGGAATGATTCTCTCAATCGAGCAGCATAGCAGTTGGAAAGCAAATCACTCAACTAGGTGAGCTTTCCAACGCCGAATTCTTTTCAGGATGTTATCACGTTCATCAGGACGGATTGTTCGTTTTCCACGAGCTTTTAAGAAATTGAGAACGATGTCCATGTCTCTTGCAACTTTTTCTTTTTGAGGCCCAGCTTCTTCTTCTTCAACCAAGTACTCTCTTGCAGCTTGTAAATACTCGTAAATGATCTCTGCAGGGGCTTCTCCGGTTCGGAGCTCATGCGCGATTGGATCAAGGACTCTGTTCACTTTTGCAGAGTTTCCACTATCAGAGTCGTCAGGTATTGCTGTTTCGTTTTGCGTTTCATTTTTTGTGACAGGTGTGTCAGATCTCTCCTCGGTAGCGGGAGGAGTTGAATGCAAATCAAGATGTTCAGCACTTTGTGTTTTGACTTCAGAGAAGAGAGGAAGGATTGAGGGAGATGTTTCTATGGGCAGGTCTGAAACAAGGTTCAAGCGAGCACGCAAGTCTCTAAGTTGGTCAAAAAGCTCTACAAGGCCTGATTGCATTGAATCAATAAGTTGCTTGATCTCTTTCAGGTTTTCTTCAGACAATAGAAGGGAACCCCCAATTTTTCTCTAATCTTATCCGAGTGGTACACCTTTCTTTCATCTTATCAGGATTTTGGGGAGATACATCATCTGTCAGCTTTTTTCACTGCTTCCGATAGACCCTTGATAAAACCAGTTGGTTCATATTTTCTTGGACGTATTTTGACAAATGTGGGTACAGAAACTGTTTCACCAACAAAGAGGGCTTCTCCTATTTCGAGAGTGGTGATTGTGTCTAGTGATGATCTATCGATTCCTTCACTTGATTTTCCAATATGGTCCAAATCATATGGGTTTGTGCATCGAAAAATGGCTTGATTGCTGCATTGGCTCAGAACTGTTGTAGAAAGCTTCACCGGTCTTTGTGAAATCAGACAGAGTAGAGCGTAAAACTTCCTTCCTTCACGCGCGATTGTTTCAATGCGACTTTTCGGCAAAGCTAGTTCATGTCGACTCTCAGGACAGAATTGATGAGCCTCCTCAAGAACCAATAGAAATGGAGGAATTGCTTCACGTCTCCTTAGATGAAGAAGCTCACTGGCTAAATAGGAAACAATGATTTGTTTCTTCTTGAGACTAATAAAATCACTCAGGTCAACGAGGGCGATTTTCCCTGGCTTCACGATATTTCTGATACTAGGAACAGCTTCTTTCCCAAAAAGACCCGTTTCATCGAGATTTATCAACCAGCCAGACAACGCTTCGCGTGTGTTTCTGCTTATCTTCTCATCATTCTGCAAATATTCAACAATATCCGATAACGTATATCCTTCTTTCAGTGTATTCTGCATAAAAGATAGAACTCGTCGTAGGTCTCTAATTTGAATCGAACTCATATCTGAAACAAGAGCACCCATTGCTTCTGCTGAAAGCATCTGAACAGGAATCTGAAAGTGTGACGCTCGAATGTGCTCTACTTCGAATTTTGCCTTGTGAAACCCGAGAGCATCAGAAGTTATATCCTTCAGATAGGTGTATTCACCGTGTACATCAACAACAACTACTGCAAGCCGGCCTCTTTCTTTATGGCGGGAAAGCAGCTCTTCCAGAAGAACTGATACAAAATACGATTTCCCAGCTCCACTCATCGCTAGTATCGCTAGATGTTTGGAAAGCAGTCGGTCCAGTGATGGGGCAAACTCGAGGTTTTGATAGGCTAGTTGCCCAAGATGAAGGCCTTCTTCCAAGTCTAGTTTCAAGAAGGAGGCAAGGATTTCCTCATCAACTCGTCTGACAACAGCTCCTGGAGAAACTGCAAAGTATGGTCGGACTGTTCGATTATTACTCCATAGACCTAGCACACGTGCTTTGGCAACTGTATATTGCCATCGGTCTGTGGGAAATATCGAGCGTAAGGGTTCGCCTCTTGATTGATATTCACGAACTGCCTCTGCATGTTGATAGTAACGATTTGTGCGGACAAGATCTTGGACCCTAGCAATCACTGTCCCTACATCAGTGACTATAGACACGAATTCACCACGTCTTGCAACTATTTCTCGGGGACCGCCCTCAAGCACAAATGAGAATTCCATAACATTGGGGCCTGAGTCCGTGGAAACAACAGTTCCAAGTCGTGTAGATAATGAACCTTCAGTCATAGACTAGCCTCCAAATGGGTTTCTTGAACGTCTTTTTTCCAATGTTAGATATGTTAGTCCGGATAACGCCATCAACCTGTCGATAATCAACCTAGTTTCATTAGCAGTTATTTTTGCCCTAGTGTCAGCCTCAAGGATTGGTGTGGGAACACCATATTCAGGATGTTGT
>Ga0180438_10009001_pt1 | contig 12551 bp, 10 predicted proteins | sample SS_ome_12_FD_132455 | JGI IMG/M metagenome (GOLD analysis project Ga0180438, IMG submission 132455) | Hypersaline lake sediment archaeal communities from the Salton Sea, California, USA - SS_3_D_2 metaG | ecosystem: Environmental > Aquatic > Non-marine Saline and Alkaline > Hypersaline >...
AAATGCATCGAACATCGCACAAATGTTTTCAGGAGGGACATCCGGCTGAATGTTGTGCACGGGATTGAGCACATAGCCTCCGCCCTTGCCCAGTATCTCGAAGATCCTCTTCGTCTCCTCTTCTACTTCATGTGGTTTACCGTAGGGCAAAAGCTTCTGCGTATCAATGCCTCCCCAGAAACAGAGCTCAGCTCCAAATCTCTTTTTCAGGATCTCGGGGTCCATTCCTCTTGCAGATACCTGAACTGGGTTGATGATGTCCACACCGCTGTCGATGAGATCGGGAAGCAGCTCCTGCAAAGCGCCGCAGCTGTGCAGGTGCAGGAATGCATTCGTCCCCTTTTTGATTTGCTGTAAGTATCGTGCGAGATACGGCTTTACCATTATTCTGAAAAGATCAGGTGATATAAGGGGACCGGATTGGCCCGCAAAATCGTCCCCTACGCTGACCACATCAAGATATTCACCGACCTGCTCGAGCCACCGCTCCATCTTGATGGACTGGATCTCTAAGACCTTTTCCATGAGCGCGTGAGCCATTTTTTTCTCTGTGATGAGATCGACGAGAAACCCCTCCATTCCCCGCAGGAGCGTGCATGCCTGAAAGATGCTCGTGTCTCCCATGTGCCCGACGATCGCACAGTCCGTGTGTTCTCGAAGCGCGCGTGCCTTTTGTTGCAGCCCACGGGTTCTGCCGGGATCAAGAGGATCAGGCCACCGGAACCGTTCTATCTCCTTCACGGAGCTGAAGGAGGCCAGGGGGTATTCAATCACATCGTAGTACAGAATATCCCCATCCTTCATTGCTGCAGCATATCGGATGCCCCACTCGTCTCTATAGCCGTGGGGCGGGAAAAATTCCGTGCGATCCTCATCTGCCGGATTCGAGTGCAGCCCGCGCGTGTCGATGTGCAGTCTCTTCAGCACCGCTTCTTCGATCTCCACGACCTGCATATCTTTTGAAAGAAAGGGGACTTCGGCATCCTTTTTATGCCCGAGATACTCCAGCAGATTCTGATACGCGATTTTCGTGATCGATGTATTGCAGCTGCTCCCGAGGTCCTGGGGTGGCCGGTCTGTTTCGGTGTGGTTCAGCGCCATGAGGACCCTTTCCCGCGCGCTCATCATCGTCTGTGTATCCCCTCTATATGGCGATTCCTGCTTCATACCCTTCAAGGACTGCCCAGTGTATGTCTCTCACGCTGACGCAATCGCCCACCTGGTAAATAGCAGGCGAGTCCTCGCCTTCTGCGCGCGCTCTCAATTCATTGAAAAGCGATTCAGACGGTGTATACCCTGCAGAGAGTATGACGATGTCTGTGGAAATTCCGTACTCGATTCCGTCTCTGTGCAACCGCACCAGCTCCCCACCCTGTTCCAGAGAGAGATCTGTCGCGTTGTCCAGAACATTCACCCCCCACTCTTCAAGCTTTTCCAGAAGTGTGAGGCGATTTGTCGGGTGCTCCTCCTCGAGCCAGTGGTCAAAGCTGAGAATGTCAATGAGGAACACCTTCCTCCCGAGAATCGAGAGATACCACCCGAGCTCACACCCCACGGTGCCAGCCCCGATCACTGCGACTCTCCCCTCTCCCTTCTTGTGTAATTTCTGCGACCTGTAGAATTCCCTCGCATACATAACCCTCTTATCTCCGATACCCGGTATGCTCGGGATGAGCTCACGAGCTCCTGCAGCAACAACCACCGCATCCGGTGCTTTTGAGAGTATTTCCGGTGCGTGAGCCTCCTGAGAGGGGATGAATTTCACGGCGCTCTTTTCGAGTCTCCATGCGTAGTGGTCGAGCAGCCGTTTGAGATCACTCTTGAACGGAGGAATGCATCCCAATCGCACGTTGCCCCCTATTTCGTCTTCTCTTTCAAAGAGCACCACGTCATGCCCTTTTTCACTTGCCATGAGCGCGGCTTCCAGCCCTCCGGGTCCGGCTCCAACGACGATGACTCTTTTTCTCCTATGGGACGGTTTCAGAGGCGGTTTCAACAGACCGGGATTGACGGTGCACTCGACCTCTCCTGCGCGATCGATGATCATTTTTTTGTGACACATGTTGCACCGTATACAGGGCCGTATCTCCTTCTCACGGCCGGAAGCGATCTTCGAGGCCCATTCAGGGTCTGCAAACATCGCCCTCCCAAGGGCGACGAGGTCCGCCTTGTTCTCAGCGATTACTGTATGCGCAAAATCCGGGGTCACGATTCCGGCGACCGTAATCACAGGAACCGACACTCTTTTCTTTATGCGCGCTGCAAACTCCACGAGGGGCCCTTCCGGGACGAAGAGGGGGGGCACATCCGGATACGGCGTGCCGCCGAGCATGTAGGTGGACGAAGAGACGTGGAGGTAATCAACGCCGGCTTTTTCGAACCACTGGGCAATGTCCACGGCCATCGCTCCCCGTATCCCATCGTTCAGCGCCTCAAAAGCACTGAATTTGATGCCGACAGGGTAATCTGACCCGCAGGAGGCTTTGATGCCTCTGATGATCTCAGTCGGAAAACGCATTCTTCCTTCAAAATCCCCGCCGTATTCGTCCTCACGAAGATTTGAATGGGGAGACATGAACTCTCCTATCAGATACGAATGCCCCCCGTGGACTTCGACTCCATCGAAACCGATGCGTTTTGCCCTCTGGGCTGCATCCAACCACTTCCCGATGAGCCACTGTATTTCATCTCGCGAAATCTCTTCAGGGACTCCCGGGTACAGAGGGGATTGTATCGCAGAGGGGGCGATGCGCTTTCCTTTGGGCGCTCTCCCACCCAGCATTGCAAGCTGCATGAATATCCGTGCGCCGTGTCTCTTCACTTCCTCGACGAGCTTCTCGAAACCGGGAATAAATTTGTCAGAGTCAATCCTGGATGCGGGCATCCAGAACCGATCATTTGCGACTGAAGCGAATTCACTGATGACGAGGCCGACCCCATTCTTCTGTACGAGACTGGTGAGAAAATCGATATATCTCTGCTGCACCCTTCGATCGTCAGAATGGATCTGCACGTCGATGGGTGGGAATACTATCCTGTTCCTGAGCTCGAGGTTCCCGATTTTAATCGGTGCGAGTAAGCGCTCGAAATCCATTTATCTCCCCCCTATCCCACAGACTGTTTTGATTACTGAGAGATAATATCTCACCGAATCCGTGAGCTGAGAGATGTGTACCCACTCATTGTTTGTATGCGCCTGCTTGATGCTCCCTGGTCCCAGGAGCACGACTGGAATACCGGCATTGTAGAGCGTTGCTGCATCCGTCCATCCCTGCATTCCTGCGACCGGAGCTTTTATCCCGATATCGTGAAGAGCCAGTTTTATGAGTTTTACGATTTCCTGATCCTCATCTATGTTGAACGGCCCGTAGTAGTATTCCTCGGGCAGCAGCAGGCGCAGCTCTGCACTCAGGTTCGGGTCATTATTGCAGACCTCGCTCACAAGATCCCGCATCTCCGAAAGCACCTGCTCGAGCGTTTCTCCCTTCACCCACCTTCTGTCGATCTCAAGCGAACAGCGATCAGCCACCATATTGATCTTTGTACCGCCTTCCACTGTTCCAAAGCTCAGAGTTGCGCACCCCACGCCCTGCTGCGTCCGGGTTTTCAGATCAGGCAAAAGACGCTGTTTTACAAGCTGAATAAAGTCAGAAACCGCAACGATGGCATTTGCACCGTTTTCAGGCATGCTTGCGTGACAGGATTTTCCCCGTACTGTCACCATCATGTTGCACACACCCTTGTGAGATGTGATGATTTTGAGATCGGTCGGCTCACCGACAATGGCAAAATCCGGATGAAATCCGTGCTCGACGAGATGCCGGGAGCCCGTGCCCCCGGTCTCTTCACCCACGACCGCAGTAAGGTAAAGGTCACCGTTAAGTACTAAACCATGTTTTTTTATAAGGTAGAGAGAATGGATCATGGCGGCAACTGCGCCTTTCATGTCACAGCTTCCTCTTCCATAGAGACGGCCATTTCTCAGGGAAGCGGTGTAGGGAGCCCGCATGTTCTCGCCCGGAGGCACTGTATCGAGATGGCCATTGAGCGCAAGCGACCGCCCGTTTCCATTCCCCTGTATTTTTGCGATCACGTTGCATCGACCGTTCTTCACTTCCTGTTCTTCCACTTCCACACCGATGGTCTTGAGTGTATCGGATACAAAGATTGAAATTTCTCTCTCCTGACTGGGTACCTGAAAATGACTCGGTATGCTGATGAGGTCAGAGCAGAGCTCTACGAGCTCATTCTCTTCGATACGCTCATATATATTATTCAAATCCATCACAGTATGCCTCCAAGAGTAGTTCCCGGAAACTATTTCAGGGCGCCTAGAGTGAGCCCCCTCACGATATAACGCTGAACAACGAACACGAATATGAATGCAGGGATCATCGCTCCGATCGAAACGGCGCACATCAGCGGCCAGTCGAAGGTCATCGTTCCGGCCAGTGATGCAACAAGCACCGGAACAGTGACTCCCTTGTTCGAGGTGAGCACAAACGCGAACAAAAATTCATTCCATGAAAACATGAATGTCAGAATTGCGACCGAGATAATCATTGGAAGGCTTGTGGGAAGCACGATCCGTATGAGCGTCTGCAGTCGATTCGCGCCGTCGATGAGCGCGGATTCCTCTATCTCGATCGGCAGCTCTTCGAAGTATCCTTTCAGCAGCCAGATCCCAAATGGCAGGTTGATCAAAAGATGCGCGATGTTGACGGCGAACGTGGTGTCCAGGAGCTTGAGATAGCGGATCACTATGTACATGGGAACGATCACGCCGAATGCAGGAGCCATTCGTACCGTGAGAAACCAGAAGCCGATGTTCTCATTGAACTTGCTTTTGAATCGGGCAAGGCTGTACGCAGCCGGGATGCTCAACAGGAGAGCGAGCACAATGTCAATAAAAGAGATCATGATGCTGTTTTTAAACGACCTGAGCATTCCGCCTGTGATGATTTTCCTGTATGCAGCAGCAGTTGGCTTGAAGATGAGCTTTGGCGGAATGACAAGTGTCTGGTAGTGTGTCTTGACCGAAGAAATGATAAGCCAGATAATGGGAAAGAGGAAGAATACGAGGAAGATTGCGAGTACGAAGTAAAGGACCACCCTTGTCCAGACGCTTCTCGTGTATATCGATGTGCTCATGTGCGCATTCTCCTTATCAATGCCTGGCTTACGAGGATCGTCATGATGAGCATGATGATTGCCAGGGCAGCCGCTTCCCCGAGGTTGTAGTACTGGAACCCGATCTTCCACCCGAGAAGCGGGAAGGTCTGTGTTGCAATCCCCGGCCCGCCCGATGTCATGACGAATATCGTCTCCAGAAGGTTGAATGCATCGATGAAGCGTATTATGAGTGCAATGATGATTGCCGACCGCATAGACGGCAGCGTGATGTAGCGCAATGCTTTCCAGTAGTTTGCGCCGTCGATCTCTGCAGCTTCGTAGAGATCCGGAGGAATTGACTGAAGACCGGCGAGTAAAATGAGGAACATGAGGGGCATCCTGCTCCACACGTCTGCCATGATAACCGCAAGCAGGGCGAGCTGTGGATTGCCGAGAATGCTTCCCTCGTATCCGAGATGGGGTAAAATATACCCCCCTATGAAGCCGACCTCGCTGTTGAGAAGAAATTTCCATGCAAAACCGGCGACAACCGGTGGTATGATGGCGGGCAGAGTGAAGAGCGTACGAAACACGCCCTTGCCTTTCAGATCTTCGTTCAGTATGAGCGCGAGGGCAAGACCGAAGAGAAGTGTGAAGAATGTGGAAGCGCCCACGAAGATCGCGGTGATGCCGAAGGACTGCAGAAACTCCTGCGAAGTAATGATATTATAGAAGTTCTCGAGCCAGATGAACTTGATTTCCTGTATGAACAGGATCCACTGATGGAGGCTCATGTAGAAGAGAAACACCGTGGGAAATGCGACAATCGGGGCAACGACCGCGAGGCTCGGGAGCAGGAGTTTGGTCTGTTCTTTCATTCTCGTTCCTGATGAAGGTAGTGGGGAATGAGCTTCTGCAGCTTGGGGTTTTGTTTCCAATTCTGGTATGAAAATGATTTTCCTGAGAGCTCGCCCGGTTTCAGGCAGCACAGTACATATACCAGCTCGTTCAGTATGGTGGGGCGCTCAAGCTTTTCTCTCTCGCTTTTTTCCAGGTAATCGAAGAAACCCGTGTTCACCATTGCGCCGGGATATGCGGTATTGACATTGACACCGGTTCCTTCGAGCTCGCCTGCAGCGTACTCGGTCAGCGCCTCGACCGCTGCTTTTGAAACCCCGTATGCGGTGTTCCCGACGCTGATATGACCCCTTTGCCCTAAAAGGGAGGTAACATTCACGATGTTTCCGTACCCCTGCTCTTTCATCAGGGCGGCGCACTCCTTCACACAGACAAATGTTCCGTAGAGATTCACAGACAGTATCTCACTCCACACCTCATAGGGAACGTCCAAGATTTCTCTGTGCTGCTTGTCCGTCACCCCTGCATTGTTTACCCATGCATGTATCCTCCCGAATCCTTCCATGCATCGGCGTAGCGTCTCTCGCACCTCTTGGACCTTGCGAATATCCAGCTCTGCTGCAAGGGCTTTCGGGCACAGGTTTGAGATTTCCTCACGAGTTTCCTCTGCTCTCTTGAGAGAAAGGTCCGCGATGCATACGAGCCATCCTCTCTCAGCGAAATAGCGTGATATGCATCGCCCTATCCCGCCCCCACTTCCAGTGATGACGACGGTTCGCTCGGTTTTCATGGGTGAAGTGCCTTGCATAGAGAATAGAGTGTGGGGAGAGTGAACACTCTCCCCACTGGATACTGCCGTTCTGTTACTTGTAATAGCCTGCCTTGAACATTCTTCCGAGTGACCATGTCTGCAGCTCCATGAGGATGGCGTCGATATCCGCACCCGCGATGGCCCGAGATGCGGCAGTCCCGATCTTATCCGCGTACTCGGTGAGCTCCGGTATGTACGGAAAGTAGTAGGGATCTGCCTCCAAAATCGACTCCTCGTTGAGGCGAATCTCTTCTTCGCCGTACCGGTCCACAAGCACATCGCTGTACAGCACAGATCTCATGGTTACGTTCGGCCACTGCGTTCGGTCTGCAAACGCCTGCATCGCATCTTTGCCGGTCAGGTACGTGAGCACGTGCCATGCCTCGACCTTGTTTTTCGAGTCCTTGTTGATTCCCATCGAGAAGGTCCAGAAACTCTGAATCTGTTTCCCTCCCGGGCCAACCGGGCTCTTTGCGAACCGTGTGTTGTTTTTCACATCCGGGTTCTCGGTGATGCCCAGGGCCGCGTAGGCGTTGATTGCTGAAGGCATGAGGATCGCTGCTTTTCCCGCAGCATAGATGTTCATCATATCCACCCATGTGTGTGTGGAGCTTCCCGGGGGACCGTAGTTCTTGCAGATGTCCACAAAGGCCTTGAACCCTGCTTTGAAATCGTCAGAGGTGAAGATCGGCTGCGCTTTATTATCCTTGATGTCTTTGGCCGTGATGTATCCCCCCTCGAACCATGAGGCATATCCGGAGTATGCGTAGACAAACCCCGTGAGATCCAGTGTCGGCTCCTCCCCAGGGGCCCCCCGCATTGTCACGGGGTATATGTCCTTTAATCCATCCTTTGCAAATCCCCGTTTCAGCGTTTCAAGAACATTGAAGAGCTCATCAGTGGTTTCCGGCGGTCTCAATCCATACCGGTCGAATAAATCCTTTCTGTACATGATGCCTGCACCGAAGGAATAGTACGGCAGTGCATAGAGCGTCTCACCTGGAGGCATCCGGTTTGCGTCAAGATACTTGTCGAACACGTCTTTCTCATCAAAATATTTTGATGGATGATTCTTGAAATAATTGTCCAGAGGCTCCAGAAACCCGCCATGTCCGTACGCCTGTATACCGGCTGCACTTCCGGCGAGCATGATATCGTACCTTCCGGTATGCGCGATGAGATCTGTGAGCACTTTCTGCCGCACCGCCGTCTCATCGCCCCACTCGATCTCGATCTTGCACCCGACTTCCTCCTCGAGCTTCTTCAACAGATCCGTTCTCTCGGTGCCGGTTGAGCCGAAGAGCTCGGGCCAGGCAAACCCCTGTGCAAACGCAAGTATTGTGATGGTTGGGGCTTCCTTTGCTTTGCTGCCTGCCCAGAGCAGAGGGGTGCACAACAGCACAAGGGCAAACGCAACGATGAAAATTTTTTTCTTCATACCTGTACCTCCTTTTGGAAAGTTATATTTTGGCTGAAAGCCGGCTGTTACTTATTTATTGCCCAAAAAACGCCCCCGGATTTTCTGCCCGGAGAGGCGGATTCCACACATCATATGAAATTCCGAGGGATCTGCAGGAGAGCCAGATACTCTATTGCCTGATCCACGTGCATCTGCCCTCCGGATACGACGAATACGCGGTGACCCGGAAAGAGCATTTCGATCCCCAGGCCCTCGAGCCGCCGTATGTATTTTCTGTAGTCGGAGAGCTCGGAGCCGTCGCAGTTGAGCATTCCGATCACCCCATCGGGAAACACGGTGTCGCCGCTGAACAGCGCCCTGCCTTCGGGGAGATCAATGAGGAAGCAGATGGATCCGGGGCTGTGGCCGGGTACATGCAGCGCTTCAAAGGCGCAATCTCCGCAGGAAATGCGCTCTTTGTGCCTGAGCCGCACATCAATTCGACAGTTTATAAACATGTAATCAGGAGAGTAGAACCCGCTCTTTTTGGCAATGTCCAGGCTCAGATCTTTCTCATCTCCCTTTTCCACCATGTCTGCTTCCTGCTCACCCAGATAGATTTTACACCCGAGCTGTTCCTGAAAGTATCGTGCACCGCATGAATGGTCTGCGTGGCCGTGGGTGAGCAGTACATGCCGCAGGTTCGAAGTTGAAAGGCCTTCATCCTTCATGTTCCTGACGATCCTCTCGGGTTCGCAGCCTGCACCGGCATCTATCATCACAAGCTCTTTCCCGCAGTCCACGATGAACACACTGCAGTCAAAGCAGTGGCTGAGCCCGAAATTCCCGCTTCCGACAAGATACACATGATTCGTGAGCTTCATTTGGACATTCTCCTATCGCGCTGTTCTTTTCCCGCCCCCCTCCACATCCGCCTTCATCAATGCCTGGACTTCGGCTTTTGTGACCATCGGGAGATCGAACATCAGGGTTTGTTTGATACGGCTTGCCGCGTCTCCCACGAGCATGCCTTTTTCTATTCCTCTGGCGTTGAACCCTTCTGTGAGGAGTCCGTAGTAAAAGCCCCCATTCCAGGCGTCCCCCCCTCCAAGGCGGTCCATCAGTACGATCGGCTTGATTGCAGGGGAGCGGAAAAAATCCCCTTCGCTGTCGAGCACCGCAGATTCCCAGCGATGCTGCTCGAAAGAGTCAGGATATCTGATCGTGAGGGCAACGATCTTTGTCTTGAAACGGTCGAGTACTTCCAGAGCAAAGGTTTTGATGTCTTCGTCCTCAAGCGGTCCCATGTCTCCTCTGTCGATATCCTCCGGGCTGTAGCGACCGCAGCCGATCCGGTACAGCTTTGCCATGTCTTCTATGGTGGTGATCAACACGTCCACATGCTCCGTGATGAGAGGCGTCATCACCGACTTGCACTGCTCTTCGTCCCACAGGGTTGCCCGGAAGTTGAAGTCGACGCCGACCCGGCATTCCGGAGGCTTTGCCCTTATCGCTTCGAGGAAGCTTTCGAGCAGGTAGTTGCGGTCGTACCCGCTGTGGGACGTGATGCCGAAGGTGATCCCGGAGCTGTGCAGCAGTGCGCAGTCCCTGAGGGCATCCTTCCAGTGTACCATCCCCGGCCCCAATCGGCTCGCTGCAGAGTACATGCGCTGATACCAGCCCACGGTTCTTCGCGGAGTGCGCCCGAGCTCGTAGATGTACCGTCCAATAGGCTCTGTTTTAGGGGCCCACACGATGTAGCGTGTGTCCACTCCCTGCCCCCGGGCAGTATCGCGGAGCAGCCATCCATAGGGATTGTCAGGAACGCGGGTGATGTATGCCGAGGAGATGCCAAAACGTGCCAAAAGCATGGCCAGGGTGTACTCGCTGCCCGCAAGCGATATGTAAACCCTCCTGGTGCTGTCAGGACGCTGAAGGTCATCCGGCGTGTCCCGGACCATGGTTTCTCCAAACCCAACAAAGACCGGTCCCTTTCCAGTGAGCCCGGAAAGATCATCTTTCAGGATGTCGTATTTCACTGTCTTCCTCTCCTCCATATGCGCTCTGCGTGCCTGCTCATACATTCACAGGTCAGACCTGCAGGAAGAATACTCGCTTACAATGTGGCCCGAAACCCGATTCTGGATGATATCGTGCTCGCCGCTTCCCGGGTGTTCTGAATGAGCGCTGTCTGCGTTTCGAGAGCCTGCATCCGGGAGGCGGGGCCTGATACACTGATCGCGGCAAGCACCCTCCCGGACATTCCAAAAATCGGCGCCGCAACGCATCGCACCTCAGCTTCGTGCTCACCGAGGTCGAGGGCGTACCCCTGAGTCCGTATCTCTTCGAGATGAACCAGGAGGGAATCCACGGTTCCTATTGTCGCATCGCTGAAGCAGGGGAGCCCTGTTTGGGAGTAATAGCTTTTCACGAGATCAGGGTCAGCATACGCGAGCAGCACTTTCCCGAGCCCGGTGCAGTGCGCAGGTGCGCGTCCGCCGACCTGCGAGTGCATTATCCCGATCGCGTGCAGGCCATGCAGTTTTTCTATGTACACAACCTCCATTTTGTCCAGCACCGCAAGATGGACCGTCTCCTTGGTTTCATCGCGGAGCCTTTCCAGCTCGGGAAGCGCGACACGGCGGATATCGGAGCTTTCCTGATAAGCACGGGCCAGTTCGAGACAACTGATGCCCAGACGGTACGACTGTATCTGGCTGTCACGCTCCACATAGCTGTGTCGTGACAGTGTGGTCAGAAGCCGAAACGTGGTGCTGCTGTTGATACCGATCTCTTCGCTGAGCTCGGTCAAGGTCCGCGGTTTTCCGTCGGACAGGAGCGACAAAAGGCGAAGCGCCCTCCCCACTGCGCGGATGTTGTACCTGTCTTCCTTCTGCAGCAGCGTCTCCTGAGCAAAATTCTTTTCTATCATATTTTTTTTCTTATACCGACTTTTTTGGTACCGATTTTTTTTGTACCAAACACACCGGTTTTTTCCCCACCCGTCACACCGCTATGAGGATTCCACCCGCTACCCTGATCTGCCTTTTTCCACTTCCTCTCGGAAGCGGCGTGCGCGCTCAGTGAGCGTCTTGAAATCTCGCGCATCAAGCAGCTTCTGATCCACGAGCGCGCTTCCGACCGCCACAACCTCACATCCTGCACGGATGAAATCGGCAGTGGTGTTCAGGTCGACCCCTCCGACCGGCATCAGCCTGACCTGGGGGAGAGGGGCTTTCACCGCTTTGATGTACGCAGGTCCGCCCACACTCGCAGGAAACACCTTCACGATGTCCGCCCCGGCTTCCCACGCAGCGAGTATTTCGGTCGGGGTGAACGCTCCGGGCATGACCGGGATGGAATAGCGTTTGCATATCGTGATGGTGTCAAAGCTCAGAGTAGGGCAGACCACAAACTGCGCGCCGTTGAGTATTGCGGCGCGTGCGCTTTCCGCATCCAGCACCGAGCCGACGCCGAACAGCACTTCAGCGCCGTACTTTTCAGCTGCCTTGTTTATCACAGCCAGAGCGCCCGGGGTGGTCATGGTGACTTCGATTGCATTCACTCCCCCTTCCTTTATGGCATCAGCAGCAGCCAGAAGCTGGTCGGAGCTCTTCGCGCGCATGATTGCGACGACGCCTGTCCTGCGGATGGTTTCTACACGATTTTCCGCTGGCATTCCCTGTCCCCTGAAATGTATTTTAGAAAATTCCCTTTGTTTCCCGATTGGACAATAATTTTCATGCAGTAAAAATGATTTTTATTGTTTAAAAAGTTGTATCACAGCAGCATGGTTTTGTCAATGGATTATTTATTGAATGAGTGTATCTGGATTGTATCGCGATCTGATTTCGTGGAAGAGAATTTTTCAGACGGCGGATGGCGAGTTTCAGTCCTCGAGGATGCGAACCTCAGTCCTGCGGTTTTTTCTCCTCCCCTCCTCAGTTGCGTTGTCCGCCACAGGCTTTGACTCCCCGTACCCCTTTGTGACGATGCGCTTGGAAGAGATCCCGTTCATGATGAGCCAATGGGCCACTGCCTCTGCCCTGAGCTCGGAGAGGGTCTTGTTGACGTCCTCGGGACCGGTTGCATCGGTATGCCCTGCGATCTCGATCTTCACCGACGGGTTGTCCCTGAGCATCTCGAGCATCTTCTGAAGCGTGCCGAGGGAGCTCTGCCCGAGGTTCGCGCTCCCGAACTTGAACTGTATGCTCTCGAAGGAGAGCTGCGCGCCCCGTTTCACTCGCGAGAGGCTGAGCTCGAGCGGCATGAGCGACAGGTCGTCGATCGCCTTTTCGTCGGGGAGGGTGATGCTCTGAAAGGTGTAGCCCGGGGAGGAAAAGATCAGGTCGGTCTGCCCCTGCCGCGGGA
>Ga0180438_10009004_pt1 | contig 12548 bp, 8 predicted proteins | sample SS_ome_12_FD_132455 | JGI IMG/M metagenome (GOLD analysis project Ga0180438, IMG submission 132455) | Hypersaline lake sediment archaeal communities from the Salton Sea, California, USA - SS_3_D_2 metaG | ecosystem: Environmental > Aquatic > Non-marine Saline and Alkaline > Hypersaline >...
GCTCACCGTGTGGCGCTCCTGGTACTCGCTCATGTCGAAACGGTGCATGGCAACGCCCAGGTGCTCGGCCAGCTGCCGGGCCAGCTCGGTTTTGCCGACCCCGGTCGGCCCCACGAACAGGAAATTGGCAACGGGCTTGTTCGGCTCACGAAAACCGGCTCTGGAGTTTTTGACCGCCCGCACCACCGACTCGATGGCCTGATCCTGTCCGAAGATCATCATTTTGAGCTCTTCCTCAAGAGTCTTCAGGCGGTCCACCTCGGAGGCGGAAACCGTTTTCTCCGGTATCTTGGCGATCTTGGAGACGACCTTCTCGATATCGGTATGGGTGAGCATCGTTTCCGGGGTGACGCTCAAGCCTCCTCGATAGGCGAGAATGCGGGTATACGCCCCCGCCTCATCGATCACGTCGATCGCCTTGTCCGGAAGGAAGCGGTCGTTGATATACTGGTCGGAGAGATCCACCGCGGCCTGCAGCGCCTCGTCCGTATATTTGACCTGGTGGTACTCCTCGTAGCGGCTCTTCAGCCCCTGGAGGATCTGGAAGGTCTCCTCCGGGGTCGTCTCGGTCACCTCGATCTTCTGGAATCGTCTGGAAAGCGCCCTGTCCCGCTCGAAGTACTTCTTGAACTCGTCGTAGGTGGTAGATCCGAGACAGCGGATGCGTCCCGAGGCGATTGCCGGTTTGAGGATGTTCGAGGCGTCCAGGGATCCCCCGGACACGGCTCCGGCACCCACGATGGTGTGGATCTCGTCGATGAACAGGATCACCTTCTCCTTCTTCTCCAGCTCTTTGATCACCTGTTTCAGACGCTCTTCGAAATCACCCCTGTAGCGAGTACCGGCCACCACGCTGCCCATGTCGAGTGCATACACCTCGTACTCTTTCAACAGATCCGGCACGTCCGCCTCGGCAATCCGCTGGGCCAACCCTTCGGCGATCGCAGTCTTTCCCACACCGGGATCTCCAACCAGCACCGGATTGTTCTTCAACCGCCGGCAGAGGACCTGCACCGTCCGTTCCAGAATATCCTCCCTGCCGATCAGAGGTTCCAGCTGCCCTTCCGCTGCGGCCCTGGTCAGCTCCCGGGTGAACATCTCCAGGGCGCTGCGACGCATTCTGCGTCTGCCCCCGGATCCGCCTACCTCTTCCTCTTCCGCCTCTTCGTTTCCGACCGCCTCCTCCTGGCTCCGGCGGCTGTCCGGGTCGGTTTCGAGTATTCCGCCGTGGGAGATCACCTGAAGCAGGTTATAGCGGGTAACGCCCGCCTTCTTCAGGTAGAAGGCGCCGAAACTCTTGGTCTCGTCGATGATCGACACCAGTATATCCCCGATATCCACGATATCCTTGGAAGAGGCTTCCGAATGGAACAGAGCCCGGGCAATGACCGACTGGAATCCGAGGGATTGAACGGGTTCCGAGTCCCGTACCACGGGCACCGAATCTCTGAGATGTTTATCCAGGTCCTCCTTGATCTCCTCCGGATCCGCTCCACAGGCCTTCACGATTTCCTGGGTCACATCGAAGAACAAAGAAGAAAAAAGAATGTGCTCAGGAGTCAGGTACTCATGCTCCCTCTCCTTGGCGTGGAGATAGGCAGCCTGGAGCACGCCCTGAACATCGTCGCTAACTTTCATAAAAACCCTTTCTAGCTCATGCCGGTTCAACCGTGCATTTCAAGGGAAACTCCCTTGTCTTGGCCATCTGGCGCACCTGGACGACCTTCGTCTGGGCGATGTCCCAGGTGTATACACCGACGACCCCTTTTCCTCTCTTGTGAACGTCCATCATGATCCTGGTAGCTTCGATCGCCGGCTTGTGAAACACGGTCTGCAGCACCTCGACGACGAACTCCTTGGTGGTATAATCATCGTTGTGAAGCACCACCTTGTACATGTCGGGTTCTTTGGTTTCTTTTTCGACATCCTCGAGCAGTTCATCGCCGTGTCTGGGATCCATGGACTGTTCAGACATCATCAAACCTCTACATGAAAATACGAAAAGAGCGAGGCGTTGACAAGTAGATCACCGCGGGTCAAAGTTACTAACAATGCGCTTCATCGCTGATCTTCACATTCACTCTCATTACTCGATCTCCACAAGCCCGCAGCTCACCCCGGAGCATTTGGATGCCTGGGCCCGAATCAAAGGCATCGGTGTGATCGGCTCCGGCGACTTCACACATCCAGGTTGGCTGCAGGAGCTGAAGGAGAAGCTCGAGAGCGCCGAAGAGGGCCTGTTCCGGTTGAAGCGGCAGTACCGCCTGGAGGGAAAAGGAGTCGGCGCGGTGGATGGACAATCCGAGCCGGTACGCTTTATCCTCTCCGCTGAGATCAGCAACATCTATCGCCGGGGGGAGCGGGTACGCAAGGTCCACAACCTGATTCTGGTTCCCGATTTTAAAGCGGCGGAAATCATACAGGCGCGGCTGTCCCGAATCGCCAATATCAGCTCCGACGGCCGGCCGATCCTCGGTCTGGACAGCCGGGACCTTCTGGAAATCGCCTTGGAGTCCTCCGATCAGAGCTTCTTCGTTCCCGCCCATATCTGGACGCCCTGGTTTTCGGCTCTCGGTGCAAAGAGCGGTTTCCACAGCATCGTCGAGTGCTACCGGGATCTCAGCGAGCATATCCGGGCGGTAGAAACGGGGCTCTCATCGGACCCGCCGATGAACTGGCTGTGCAGCTTTCTCGACAAGTACACCCTGATTTCCAATTCCGACGCCCATTCGCCGGAAAAGCTCGGACGGGAAGCGAATCTGCTGGATACCGATCTGTCCTACCCCGGAATCGTCACGGCCCTATCAGGCGGCGGCTCGGAAACTCACGAATCGGGCTTTCTCGGCACCCTCGAGTTCTTTCCCCAGGAGGGGAAGTACCACTACGACGGCCACCGAAAGTGCGGCATCTGCTGGGACCCCCTGGAAACCCTTCGCCATCGCGGCATCTGCCCGATCTGCGACAAGCCGGTAACGGTCGGGGTGCTCAACCGTGTGGCTCAGCTGGCCGACCGGGAAAAGATACCCGATCCGTCCACCCGCCGGGGATTTCACTCCCTGATCCCCCTGAAAGAGATATTCTCGGAGATCACCGGGGTCGGAGGCGGTTCCAAACAGGTCGCCCGCTTGTACGCAAGCGCCGTTCGGGCGGCCGGCTCGGAGTTCACCCTCCTGCTCGACATGCCTGAGGAGGAGATCCGGCGCAGCACCAACGAAATGCTGGCCGAAGCGATACGCAGGATGCGCCGCGGCCAGGTGCGGGTGGATCCGGGTTTTGACGGCCAGTTCGGGAGGGTACGCCTCTTCGCCGAGGGGGAGGCGAGGGAACTCGCCCCTCAGGAGCTTTTGTTCCCGGACCGGCGTCTGAGCACACCCGAAACTCCTGAAAGAGCTCCGCTTGTCGGCTTTGACATAACCGCCTATCGCAGCAGCGCTCCGGCGGCCGCGGGATCACCGGAGCAGGCTGCGGAGATTTCGCCCCTCTCGACCCTGAATGAGCAGCAGAGGCGCGCGGTAACCTACGGGGACGGGCCGCTGTTGATCCTTGCCGGGCCCGGAACCGGCAAGACCCGCACCCTGACGGCCCGCCTCGCGTATCTGGTACAGACACGAGGCGTCGAAGCCGGCCGAATCCTTGCCGTGACCTTTACCAACAAGGCGGCGGAGGAGATGAAAAACCGGCTTCAGATGCAACTCACCGCCGGGCAGATAGCTGACCTGCACCTGTACACCTTTCACAGGCTGGGGCTTTCCATTCTCAAAACCGAAGCTAAGCGGTTCGGTCGGAATGAACGATTTTCCCTGATCGACGAAAACGAGCAGCTGGAGGTGATCCGCTCCCTGCCCGGAGTGGGCCCAGGCCGGGCCTCCTCCGTTCGGGAGGAAATCAGCGCCATGAAGCGAACCTCGAGAGCCCTTGAGGAAATCACCGATCCGGAAAAGCGGGAGCGCTTCGAGGCGTACGAACAAACCCTGCTGCAGAAAAACCTCTTCGACCTGGATGATCTGATTCACAAAATCGTATCTCTGTTCAGTCTCCACGCCGACGTGCTGGGCGAGTACCGAAAGCGCTTTCAATGGATTCTGGTAGACGAGTATCAGGATATCAACCTGGCCCAGTACCGCTTGATCCGGCAGCTGGCCGCGGGGGAGCTCCCAAACCTCTTGGTAATCGGCGATCCCAACCAGGCGATCTACGGGTTCCGGGGAGCAGATGTCGGATTCATCAATCGATTCCTCAGGGACTATCCCAAGGCAACACTGCTCGACCTGTCCCGCAGCTATCGCTGCTCCCACACGATCCTCCAAGCCTCCAGCCAGGTACTGGCCGGTTCCGGCTCATCCGCTGCGCTTCAAGGAATGGAAACGGGCGTACGGATTCGAATTCTGGAGAATCCTACCGACAGGAGCGAGGCGGAGATGATCGCCCGGAGGATCGAGGATATGATGGGGGGCCTGCGTTTTTTCTCCATGGACAGCAGCATCAGCGAGGGGTCGACAACCGAGGGAATCAGCAGCCTGGCCGATTTCGCCGTGCTCTGCCGTATCAGCCGGCAAACGAGGGTTCTGGAAGAGGCTTTTCAGAATCATTCGATTCCCTACCAAACGGTAGGCGAGACCCCCTTTTTCAAATCCGAGCCGGCGAAGTCTCTCATCGATCTGCTCCGTCTCTCCGTGAATGACAACCCCGTTCTCCGCGCTACCGTGATGAAGAGGAAGCTGATCGATGCGGAAAAGCTCACCGAGCTGCGTCAGTTGAGCGGTAAGAACCCTTCGGTCGCTGAGCTGCTATCCGCAATACTGGAGCTCGCGCATTTGGAAATCCATCCGTCGCAGGGCCGAATGCTCTCCGAGTTCTCAGCTTCCTTCGGTAACGATGTGGGCAAGTTTCTGGAACACGTGCTTTTGGGATCCGGGACGGACGGCTACAACCGCAGGAGCGAACGGGTAACCCTGATGACCCTGCACGCCGCCAAGGGTCTGGAGTTCGCCTGCGTGTTTATCGCCGGATGCGAACAGGGACTGCTGCCCTACTCCCTGTTCGAGAATACGACGGCGGATCCGAACGAGGAACGCAGACTTTTCTACGTCGGCATGACCCGCGCCAAGAGATATCTGTTCCTCAGCTATGCGCATCGACGGCGTCTGTTCGGTCGGGAATACCACCTGGACAGGAGCCCCTTCCTCGATCCGATCGAGGAAGGGTTGCTGGAGCTGCAGAGTAACGCTCCGCGCAGGCATGGATCCCCCGCTTCGGAGACGAACCAGCAGCTCGATCTTTTCTAGCCCGCCGGCAGACTACCGGCTGAAAAACAGCTGACAGAAATTTCCCGGCTGCGAAAGACGTGCATCTTCCGCCTTGCTTTTTCCCAGCCGGCTGCGAAAGGCTCTTATTCCTCGTAGCGTTTGAAAACCAAAACGCCGTTGTGACCGCCGAAACCGAATGAGTTGCTGATGGCCGCCCGCATCGGCGCGGATACGCCCTTGTTCGGTACGAAGTCTAGATCGCAGTCGGGATCCGGATTCTCATAGTTGCGCGTGGGCGGATAGAACTGCTCCTGTAGAGCCTTGGCGGTGACGATCGCCTCCACGCCTCCGGCTGCCCCGAGCAGGTGGCCGACCATCGATTTTGTGGAAGACACCCTGAGTTTCCCTGCCCGCTCTCCGAAGACTTCCCTGATCGCCTTGGATTCCACCGGATCGTTCGCCGGGGTGGATGTGCCGTGGGCATTGACGTAGTCGATGTCCTCGGTCGTGAGACCGCCGTCTACCAAAGCCCGTCGCATGGCTCGCACCGCTCCGATCCCTTGAGGATGCGGGGCGGTCAGGTGGTTGGCATCACAGGTTGCGCCGTAGCCGAGCAGCTCTGCGTATATCTTGGCTCCCCGCTTCTTGGCGTGTTCCAGCTCCTCCAGCACGACGATTCCTGAACCCTCGGACATGACGAAACCGTCCCGTCCGGCGTCGAAGGGTCTGGAAGCCTTGTCGGGTTTGTCGTTGTACTTGGTACTCACCGCCTGAATCACGGTAAAGCTCGCCAATCCCAGGGGAGTCAGAGCGGCTTCGGTTCCACCGGCCAGCATCATGTCCGCCCGGCCCCTGCGTACCCAGCTCAGCGCCTCGCCGATGGCGTCGGTTCCGGAGGCGCAGGCGGTGACCACGGCGTGGCACGGCCCCTGCAGGTTGAGCTTGATGGCGATGTTCGCCGGTGCGATGTTGGTGATCATCATCGGTGCCAGCAGTGGATGCACCGCTTTCACTCCCCGTTCGAAGAACTTCTTGAAGTTGTTCCCCAACACTTCGATCCCGCCGATGCCGTTGCCCAGGACGATTCCGATTCGATCGGGATCGATGTCGCCGTTCTTCAGGCCCGCATCTTCGTGAGCCTGGATCGCCGCGGCGACCGCATAAACTGTAAAGCGGTCCATCCGCCGGGCTTCCTTGACGTCGAAGAAGTCGCCAGGGTTGAAATCCTTGACCTCCCCGGCTACCTGGCTGGGATGCTCCGACGGATCGAATCTGGTAATGCGGGTGATGCCGTTTTCGCAGGCTTTTACCCGTTCCCAGTAGTCTTTGACGTTATTTGCGAGGGGGTTCACCGTCCCCAAACCGGTAATCACCACTCGTTTGATCATAGATTTCTCCTTGCACTCAAAAACAGTTTTTTCTAGATGGACATGCAGCCATCTACTCGAAGCACTTCTCCCGATACGTAGGAGGACTGCTCCGAGGCGAGGAAGGTCACTACCTTGGCCACCTCCTCAGGGCTGCCCGGGCGTTTCATGGCGATTTGCGTGAGAAAGGCCTCATGAGCCGCCTCCGGCAGCTCTCGGGTCATCTCCGTGTCGATGAACCCCGGCGCTACGGCATTGGCCCGCACACCCCGCATTCCCAGCTCCTTGGCCAGGCTGCGGGTCAGTCCGATCAATCCCGCCTTGGAGGCGGCGTAACTGGCCTGGCCGGCGTTTCCCCCGACTCCCACCACGGAAGCCATGTTGACGATCGAGCCGCTCTTGTTCTTGGCCATATGACGTCCCACAACCTTGCTGATCAGAAAGGCGCTGGCCAGATTGATGCTCATGACCCTGTTCCAGGCTTCCAGAGTCATGCGGAAAATGAGATTGTTGTCTGTGATTCCGGCGTTGTTCACCAGGATATCGACGGTCCCGGCTTCTTTGATGATTTCCTCGATCACCGGGACGATCTTGTCCTCTACAGCGACATTCGCCTGCTTGAAGACGACCTGAGCGCCTCCCTCTTTGGCGGCTGCCTGCATATCAGATAGAAACTCGCTGGGATTCAGATCGATGAAGTAGACCGTGGCTCCTTCCCTGAGAAATCGCAATACGATCTCCAAGCCGATTCCCCGGGCTCCCCCCGTAACGATTGCCTTCTTTCCTTCTAACATCATGCTCCTATCCCTCGACTATTTTTTTGATATCTTCCAGCTTGCCCGCGGGAAGGCAGGGGTAGTCTCTGGAAAAAGCCTTCCATAGACCGCCGAGCACCGAGCCCGGTCCTACCTCGAGGAAGCGGGTGAATCCGTCATCCAGCAGGCTCTGCTCCTCATCGACCCAGCGTACCGTCGACACGGCCTGGCGCACGCACAGGCGGCGAGCCTCTTCACCCGAAGCGATCCTTTTCCCCGTCACGTTGGCAAAAACCGCCTTGACCGGATCGTTGAAGGTGTAGCCGGCAAGCACCTCTTCCAGCCCTTTGCGGGCTTCCTCCAGCAGCGGGGTATGGAAGGGCGCGGAGACTCTCAAGACCACGTAGCGCCGGGCTCCTCCCTCTTTGAACGCTGCTTCGGCCTGGGCCAGCCCTTCGGCGGTGCCTCCCAGGACGATCTGAGCGGGACTGGAATAGTTGGCCAGAAACACCTGTTTGCCTTCCAGTGAATCGAGCACCTCTTTGGCTTTTGTGAAATCCAATCCCAATACGGCAGCCATGCCGGCGCGGCCTTCGCTGTCCGGATTATCCAGCGCCCGGGCGGCCTTCTCCATCAGCTGCCCCCGGATCTTGACGATCGGAAAGAGGTCTTCCAGGGCGATCACCCCCGCCTCATACAGGGCGCTGTATTCCCCCAGACTGAATCCGGCAAACCCTTCGGGATCGATCCCCTTTTCCTTGCAGACGAGGCTGGCCGCCACACTGGCCAGGGTCACGGCGACCTGGGTATTATCCGTGGCTTTCAGCTCCTCTTCGCTTCCTTCGAACAGGAGCCGCTTGAGATCCATGCTCGTGGCATCCGAGGCCAGGGCGAACAGATCTTTTACCTTGGTGCTTGACTCCCAGAGATCTTTGGCCATCCCCGGATACTGTGCTCCCTGTCCGGGAAAGAGAAAACAGGTCTTCATACGGGCTCCTTTGGGATCGCAAAAAATAGCACATAGCCCATGGGTTGTCAAGTGCCGCCGATCTCGCATAAAATGCGCGCATGAATGCAGTCATCCGCGCTACGGGTACCTACGTACCGGATAGGCGTATGTCGAATCATGAATTCGAAGAATATCTGGATACCTCCGACGAGTGGATCGTATCCCACACGGGGATTCGCTACCGTCATATCGCAGCCGAGGACCAGGCCGCATCGGATCTGGCCACGGAAGCCGCAAAGAAGGCCCTGCACCGGGCGGAAATCGAGGCGCAAGAGCTCGACATGATTCTTCTGGCCACCGCTACACCGGACTTCGTCGGATTTCCGGCCACCGCCTGCATCGTGCAGGAGAACCTGGGTGCCAATAAAGCCGCGGCCATGGACATGGTGGCGGGCTGCACCGGTTTCATCTACGGCTTGGAGACGGCCAAGGGATTCATCTCCTCCGGCTTTGCCAAGAAAGTGCTGCTGATCGGATCGGAAGTGCTGTCCCGCCACATCGACTGGCAGGACCGCAACACCTGCGTCCTATTCGGCGACGGAGCCGGAGCCGCGGTGATCTGCGCCGAAGAGGAAAGCGAGGAACGGGGCGTGCTGTACACCTACATCCGCTCGCGGGGTTGGGGAGCCCGGCTCCTGGAACGCACGTCCGGGGGCAGCCGCTTTCCCTACAAGGAGGGCGTGAGCGACCCGAGGGATTTACTCCTCAGGATGGACGGGCGGAAGGTCTACAACTTTGCCGTATCTTCCCTGGTCGAAACGATCGAGCATCTGCTCGAATACCATTCCTTGAACGTCGAGGAAATCAAATACATAATCCCCCACCAGGCCAACCTGCGCATCATAGAAGCTGCGGCCAAGCGGAAAAAAATTCCCCTGGACAAGTTCTACGTAAACATCCAGGAGTTCGCCAACACCTCCGCCGCCACGATACCGATCGCCCTGGCCGAGCTTCAAGGCAAGCACATGCTCAAGGAGGGAGACCTGCTGATGGCCATCGGCTTCGGCGCCGGGCTGACCTACGGGGGAAACCTGATCCGCTGGTGATCCCCGCCTCCCCCTTCGAGCCTGTTGATCCACTCGCGCTGATCGTCCGGCTGCGGCGACACGCCCATCCTCTCAACCCGATTCCCACGGATCAGCAGGCCCGATTGACACGGCTGCCCGCTATCCGGGCCGTACTGTTCGACGTATACGGTACGCTCTTTGTCTCAGCATCCGGAGATATCGCCGCGAGCGACGGGGAAGCCCGCAGCCTGGCCATGGGAGAGGCCCTGGAGGCCATGGGTATCCCCGCGGACCGAAACACCTCGGAGAGAGCATCTGCGGTTCTGGTAGAAGCAATCACCGCCGCGCACAAACGGCTCAAAGACCGTGGTTGTAAATACCCGGAGGTGGATATCAGGAGCATTGTTCTCGAGGTCCTGGAGTACCTGAATGCACAGGGATCAGGCAGGAAGGAGCCGAGCCGGGCTTTCTGCGAGGCCCTGGCCGTGGAGTACGAATGCCGCAGCAACCCAACCTGGCCTATGCCGGGGCTTTCCGATACGCTCCGGCGTTTGCATGAGCGGGAGATATCTTTGGGGATCGTATCCAATGCCCAATTCTTCACTCCCCTGCTGTTTCCGGCTCTTCTCGACAAGAGCCTGGAGGTCCTTGGTTTCGACCCTGATCTGTGCGTGTGGTCCTACAGACTGCTGGAAGCCAAACCTTCGCCTCATCTTTTTCGCCGCGCCCTCGAGGTGTTGACCCGCCGCGGCATCGAGCCGGATCGCGTACTGTACGTGGGCAACGACAGGCTCAACGATATTTGGCCGGCCGTCCGGTCGGGGATGAGGACCGCCCTGTTCGCCGGGGACGGTCGTTCCTTCCGTCCCCGGGAGGAGGACCCCCGCATCCGCGACGTACGGGAGGATGTCCTGCTGACGGACCTGAGGCAGCTCGAGGATCTGCTCGGTATCGTCTAGGCTCGAGGACCCGCCTCATCCGAGCAGCTGCAGCACCCGAAGGTAATCGGGAAAACCCCGAATGTCTTTCTGACCGCAGCCGAAACCCTCGCCCAGCGCGCGGCCCTCAGGTTTGCCGGAGATCTGCCTGCCGCTGGCCGTCAGTACGGCACAGCCGGTGGGGGTGAGGATCTCCGTACCCGTATCCAGCCTCCGCACCTGGAAACCGGACAGCATGACACCGGTGGCCGGAGCCGGCACCGACAGGGTACCGTGAGCCGTGTCGATCGTGCCGCTTCCCACCGTCAGGGTTGAGAACAGGACCCGGTCAACCTGCAGATAGTCGAGGGCCAGGGCGAAGCCCAGAACATCCACAACCGTATCCACGGCTCCGATCTCGTGAAAATGCACCTGCTCTACCGCAACGCCGTGCACCCGGCTCTCCGCTTCGGCCAGCCGGTTGAGGATGCGCCGGCAGGTGGCCATCACCGCCGCCGGATACTCTCCGCGGTCCAGCAGGGCGAGTATGGAAGCCAGGTTTCGATACTCCCGCTGGCGGGCCTCGCTCCAGGTGATCGCAAGCTGCACGCAGGACCTGCCGGCCCGGTTCTTGCGCGATTGCCCGATCCTCAATCCCGGGATCTCCAGCCGGCCAAAGCAGTCTCTTAGATAGGGCAGAGGGACCCCGAGATCGACCAGAGAAGCGAGGATCATATCTCCGCTGGCCCCGCAGAGCAGCTCGAAGTAAAGCATGGAGCCTTGTACACCGTAATCTCAGCCGGGATCAAGGGCAAATTCAACTTGTCTTTTGCCGGGGCCGTTCGTATCATAATAATGGGAACAACAATGAACGATGACCAGCATAAAAAAAGACAGATATCTCTAGGTTATATAGCCGTTGCCCTGCTTTTGATCTTCGGGCTCCAGTTTCTGTTCGTGCGGGGAATGTCCCGGGAGATTCCCTACAGCGAGTTCAAACAGTATCTGGAGCAGGGTATGATCCAGGACGTGTCCGTCTCTCCGACGGACATCCGCGGGGTGATCATTCGCAGCGAAAACGAGCAGGAGGCCTTCGTTACCAATCGAGTCGAGGACCCGGATCTGGTCGGTCAATTGGAGGAGAAGGGGGTGCGTTTCTCCGGACGCCAGGCCAACAACTTCTTCAGCACCCTCCTCTCCTGGGTCCTGCCCCTGTTGATCATCTTCGCAATCTGGAATTTCACGATGCGCCGGATGTCCGTCGGGGGCCCCGGAATTCTCAACATCGGACAGAGCAAAGCCCGGCTGGTGGCGGATGAAGAGGCTAAAAAGACATCCTTCGACGATGTAGCCGGCATCGACGAGGCCAAGGAGGAGCTCACCGAGGTCGTGGAGTTCTTGAAGAATCCGGGGAAATTCGAAGAGCTTGGCGGCCATATCCCCAAGGGTGTGCTGCTGGTAGGCGCTCCGGGAACGGGGAAGACCCTGCTGGCCAAGGCGGTGGCCGGAGAAGCGGGCGCACCGTTTTTCCACATATCCGGCTCCGAGTTCGTAGAGATGTTCGTGGGTGTCGGGGCGGCTCGGGTTCGGGACCTGTTCTCCCAGGCCAAGGGCAAGGCTCCCTGCATCATCTTCATCGATGAGCTGGACGCCCTGGGCAAGGTGCGGGGATTCAATCCGATCGGCGGTCACGACGAGCGGGAGCAGACCCTGAACCAGCTGCTCGTGGAAATGGACGGGTTCGACACCCGGGCCGGGGTGATCATCATGGGCGCCACCAACCGTCCCGAGATTCTCGATCCGGCGTTGCTGCGGCCGGGGCGTTTCGACCGCCAGGTTGTGGTGGATCGGCCCGACTTGAACGGCAGGGAACAGATCCTGAAAATCCACAGCGTGAATGTGAAGCTTGCCGATGAGGTTGACTTGAAAGTGATCGCCGGCCGAACCCCCGGCATGGTGGGGGCGGACCTGGCCAACATCGTCAACGAGGCGGCTCTGCTGGCCGCCCGGCGCGGCAAAAAGCGGGTCACTATGGATGAGCTGGACGAGGCCATCGACCGGGTCATCGCCGGTTTGGAGAAGAAGAAGCGTCTGATCAGTCCCAAGGAGAAAAAGATCGTGGCATACCACGAAGCGGGCCACGCCCTGGTGGCGGAGACGCTTCCCAACACGGACGTAGTCCACAAGATCTCCATCGTGCCGAGGGGAATCGCCTCCCTTGGGTATACGATTCAGCTTCCCACCGAA
>Ga0180438_10009005_pt1 | contig 12548 bp, 7 predicted proteins | sample SS_ome_12_FD_132455 | JGI IMG/M metagenome (GOLD analysis project Ga0180438, IMG submission 132455) | Hypersaline lake sediment archaeal communities from the Salton Sea, California, USA - SS_3_D_2 metaG | ecosystem: Environmental > Aquatic > Non-marine Saline and Alkaline > Hypersaline >...
ATTAAGCGTCTTTTGGAACGTGAATTCGGTGTGGTTTATTCTCTTTGGGGAGTTTATGACTTATTGCATCGTTTGGGATTTTCGTGCCTTTGTCCTCGTCCTAAGCATGAAAAAGCTGCTCTCGATCCCGAAATAATCAAAAGCGTTTGCCGGGCAAAATATGCCGAGCGCAATTTCTAATCACAATTGATATAATAAACAAGTTAGGAAATAAAAATGGCATTCATGAAAAGCGCATGGTTCATAACAAACGAAGATGGAGATGACCTTATCGTTTCATTTGCTATACCGACGGATGATGCTGGCAATGTAAAAGTCTCACGCTCCTTCGAACACCAAAATATGAATTCGCTATGGAGGAATATGAGCGAGGTGTGAAAGTTTCTTATCAAGATTCTTCTGACGACAGAAATGAATTCTTAAAAAGCTGACGATTGAAGGCAATATGGTGACAATCACTACAGACAACAGAAGCTACATGATCAGCATAAAAGATGTGGAGCAGAAGAAGATTCAGAAGTCTAAGAGAATTTTGGAAAAAAAGAACTTCGATGGACAATTTGAACTCAATGTTGTCTAATCTGCAGTGCCGGATCCAAAATAAAATCGGTGCTTATAAATTCATCAAATCTATTAATTCCAAACGATATCTACCTGACTTCCACTAGTCTCTCAGACTATTTGCCATCTCGGCGTTTAGAGTCGGAAATGCTCAGTTTCCGTGAACCACTCTGGACTTTCGGAAAGCGTCAGAGCCGTGTCGATTAGAGCGATGTGAGAATACCCCTGTGGGAAATTGCCAAGCAGTCGCTTTGATGAGAAGTCGATGTCTTCACTGAACAGACCGACATGATTACTATATTTTAGCACCTGTTCGAATATCTCCCCGGCTTGCTTTTCCCGACCAATAAGGTAGAGGCTCTTAATCATCCAAAAGGTACAGATCGTAAAGGAGGATTGGGGTATGCCGAAATCGTCTGAAGTTTTATAGCGATACATCAGCCCATCTTTACATAGTTCCTCAAAGCTCTTTAAGACCGTATTAATGTAAATGGGATCTTTATGAGATAAGAAACCGTACTGCTGCGCCAGCAGATTAGCGGCATCCATCGAAACCCCACCATACGACTGTGTCAATGTCTGGGTATCTTGATCACATCCTTTCTCAAGAATATCGACCTTCATTTCGTTTCTCGTTTCTACGAAGCTTTCTGTGTCACTCTTCTTTTGAAAGAAATCGGCGATACGGGCGGCACGATCCATGGCGACCCAGCACAGGATTTTGGAGAATGTGTAATGTTTCTGCTCTGTCCTGAATTCCCAGATACTGGAATCCAATTCCTTCCAGTTGTTCCGAACATGACGTGCGAGGGTTCTGACAACCGTCCAGATATCATCTTTATTGTTCAATGAATGATGGAAGATCATCAAGCTATGATAAATAGCGTCCAGCAGAATGCCGTAAATGTCATTCTGTCTCTGTTCGAAAGCGGCATTACCGACTCGTACTGGCCTGGACCGCTCGTAACCCGCAAGCCATGGCAGTTCCTTTTCTGTCACATCCCCCCGATGGTCTATAGAGTATAGGATTTGAATCTTCTCGTCCTTGTAAGGAATTATATCCAGGATGAATTGCAGGAAGCGTTTAGCTACGTTGAAATGCCCTAACCTGGCTAGAGTTGTTATGGTCATGGAAGCATCCCTAATCCAGCAATACCTGTAATCCCAATTTCTAATGCCACCAATGATTTCTGGAAGACTGGTGGTTACTGCGGCGAGAATGGCTCCTGTCTTCTGATAGGCTAACAGTTTCAGAATCAGGGAACTCCTCTCTACCTCTTTTTGATATCGCGTGAAAACCTTGGTTTTTGCAAGCCACCCCATCCAATATACCTTCGTGCGCTCGAATTCTAACCGGATCCAGTCAAGGTCCGGTCGAATAAGCTTCTGATTGTAGCTAAGCAAGAGAAAACAATCACGTTCAATGGTGATATTACGAGCGTTTACCACATTTTCGAATAGGAGGTCTGTGTATAAATAGACAGATTCGTATTGCCCTTTGATGGTAAGATGCTTGATGAATTCATTGGTCATCTCGACCTTTGTAGGATATTGGGCATATGCAGGACGGGGTTGGTAATGAATACGAATCTTCGGCCTGCCAGAGAGGTGCCGAATGTAACGGATGATATCGGGTGGGCAGTGATAGAGCCCATCTTCCGTCTTATAACGAGGCATAAAATCGATTAACTCGAAAACATGCTCACCGTAGGAATATTTAGTCACGAGGATGTTTGTCTTGCTGAGATACTCTTGCTCGATACGATATTCACCTAAAAGCTCTATTCGGAAACAACCACCATTTTGCTCATCCAGAATCCTCGCGAATATGGAGGTTGAATTGAAGGTTGGCAAGCAACACCAGTCGATGCTCCCGGAGTGGTCGATCAACGCGGCACTTTTACAGTTTCCAATGATCCCGTAATTCAAATTATCCATAGCTCTAAATGTGCATTACCCTAAGTGATTAGTCTTATTTCCGTTGGCTGAATGATATTTATAACACTGGGATTTCCATTTACACTCTTAAAGAACCTAATTTCTCAATATGACGTTACGAGTGTTTTGTGAAATCTTACTGTTTGTCTCCTTGTAAATCTACATCTTTCTCCCAATCTTTGTACACAGCCACTAATTCCTCAACGATGTTCGGCCTCTGTTTGGCAAGATTCTTCTGCTCTGAAATGTCATTGTCAAGGTTGAAGAGCATCATCTCGTCTCCGCTGCCTCTAACGAGTTTCCAAGGTCCACTACGGGCGGCCCACTCCTTGCCCCTGCGCCAGAATAGAGTACGTTTCGGCATAGTTCGCCCTTCAAAGAGAACTGGCGCAAGCGTTCTTCCATCCAACGCGTTATCACTGTCTGCTCCAGGCACCTCTAGCCCAGCCAACTCAAGATAGGTAGGCATTAGATCCATGGTCATCGTAATTTCTTGCGTAATAATCCCCGATTTGATCCGGTCGGGCCACCAGGCTATCGCCGGTACACGATGCCCTCCTTCGAATACATCCCCTTTTTGACCACGAAGCAGACCGTTGCTTGATATTTCATCTTTATAGCGGTCGTCATAATCCAGATAGCCACCATTGTCAGATGTAAAAAAGACGAATGTATTGTCACAAAGGCCATACTTTTTCAGCGCAGCCATGATCTCGCCAACGCTTCGATCCACTGCCTCAACCATTTGCCGCACAACTGGTCCTACTTCTCCTTCCTTATGCGGCCCAAGCTTCGAAAGATTCCAATAGCTTTGACCCTTTACTCTATGAGCATGCTCATCAGGACCTTGCCACGGGAAGTGGATCGCCAGATGAGCCACATAAAGAAAGAATGGGTTTTTTCTGTTTTTTTCTAAGAAATCAATGCTATGCTGAGTAATCAAATCCACACTATAGCCATCTTCCATTTCGATTCTTTCATCATGCCACCAGTCTTCGGTTCCGGAACGACTGATATGGGAATGGTGGTCACCGTCTCCTGTTAGTAAGCCCTTAAACTCATCGAAACCGTGTCGAGCTGGCAAATAAGGCAGGTTGTAGCCCAAATGCCACTTTCCAAACATGCCGGTTGCATATCCGGCCTTTTTTAAGGCTTCAGGTATGGTCACAACCTCAAGGGGCAATCCCATGTTGGCATGGATTTTAGCAGATAGAGCGCTCTCAAAAGCACGCCCGAAACGATTTTGATACTGTCCGGTCAGTAGGGAAGCACGTGTTGGCGAACACATCGGTCCATTAGAGTGGAAATCAATGAACTTCATGCCTTCGGCAGCCATCGCATCGAGGTAAGGCGTCTTGTTGTTTTCGTTGCCATAGCAACCGATGTCGCCATAACCGAGGTCATCAGCCACAATTAACACGAAATTAGGTTTGTATGAGTTGCGTTTCAAAAAAGTCGAAGTTGAATTAGTTGACGACTTCTGATTATCGATCTGCAGTCTCTGAGAAAGACATGAGGTGCATGTTAGCCCAAATCCAAATAGACCGAGTGTTTTTAGAAAGTTTCGTCGATTCATTCTGTTGACATTGTAACAAGAACAATTATTTAAGACAACCGGGTCTTGTTAGTCAAGCCCGAGGCCGCTTGCTGCAGTCGATCCAATAACCAGGAATTCATGCTTGCATCGAACCCAGTCGCAACCGACAATAATGACGGTAAATTTTGTTTAGCCAAATAGAAGTTGACTATAAGAACAAAGCACGAGATGAAAAGTGTTAGCCCTAACAGGAGAAACAGATGTTGACCAGAAAAATATATATAAGCTTTATGGGCATCCTATTGTTGTTAAATAACAGCCTCTTTGCCGAGGAAAAACAACCAAAGGTTGCGGCATTATTAGATATCCAGGATATCTTCGAGTCTGTACGCATCCCGAACATCGTAGTGGCTGCTGATGGAACTGTTTTAGCTTTTGCAAAATCAGGCCGGATGCTCCGGCGTAGCGAAGATGGCGGTAAGAATTGGGGCCCTATCCAAAAAGTCGGCCCGGATTCCAGCGGCAGCGCCATTGTCGACCATAACACAGGACATGTTATGATGGTTAATTCCAAAAGTGGTTACCTGTGGCGAAGCTGTGATCACGGAAAAAGCTGGAAAAAAGAAGAAATCGTCATCAAGCCTAATGCCGTCGGGCATGGAACTCCGGTTGGAATACCTGTTCAGACTACTTGTTCAGAATCCGGAATCACTCTGCGTTACGGAAAATACAAGGGCAGGCTGCTGATGCCCGTCCGTATCCAGCCACCTAAAGGCAACAACGACCAAGAGTGGTGGCCATACAATTACAATACGGCAATATACAGTGATGACGGCGGTAAAACGTGGCAGACTAGCGGTCCGGTGCAGAGCGGAACCGGAGAAGGAACCTTGGCGGAACTATCTAACGGCAACATCTACTACAACTCCCGCTCTCATATGGCAGTAGACCATCGCAGACGGATAGCCTGGAGCTACAATGGTGGGCATATGTGGACAGATTGGGAGGTTTCCAAACATCTCTATGAGATTGGTGAACCTTTCTACTTCAAGTACGGCACCAAACCAAGTTATGGGTGCAACGCTGGGCTTGTGCACTTGCCGCTAGAGGCAACCGATGGCAAGGACGTATTGCTTTTCAGCACGCCGGATAATCCAGGCTCGACACGCATACGTATGACAGTATGGGCAAGCTTCGATGGCGCAAAGACCTGGCCGGTGAAACGTCTCATATATGAAGGCCCCAGTGCCTATTCATCGCTTGCAGCGGGGCAGGACGGCACCATTTATCTGCTATTCGAGCGAGGTAAGAAAAAGCTTTACGAAAGCATGGCTGTAGCCCGCTTCAATCTCGAATGGCTCACTTACAAACAAGATTGGCAGAGATTCCTTAAAGATTAGAGGTATCTGCTATTTCTTAATGAAATACAAGTTTTCATCGCCGCGTAGGATACTTTGAATTCTTATTAGCCATACGATGTGAACTTTTATACTAAAGTACTTAAATCAAAGCGGTTTATCGTGTGAGATCAGCGTGAGTTTTATTCGTGGGGCCGGCCCATCCGATGCGTCACAAGAAAATCTAATTTCATTCTCTCCCGCCAGGAATAAAGGTACTTCACCGTTCAGTATCACTTTATTGATCATCTCACCCTTCGATCCATAGAGTATGCAGTCGTTTCCTGTGCCGAATTCCAGGTAACTGCCTGATTGCATTTCTACAGGCAGAACAATCACTTTACCGTTTATGGTCACGACCGGATTCTTCACTGTACAGTCTACCATAGGTATGGCCTTGACCGGGCCGATAGTGCATTTTGTTTGTTTATTCGCAGGTAGATTGTTATACCAGAAGCTAATAGATTCAACCTTGCTGAAATCAATCGTTTCGCGGTAAACATTATATAACCATTTCCCATCATTCCAGACATAGTCACTCCAGCGGTTTGATTCTGTTTCTACAAGTGTACACAATCTTGGGCCGTTGAAATCAACCGTAATATAGCGGTCCGCCACTGCTCCGAAGGAAGTATGACGAGGGCTTTCGAGCCTAATAGCTATGATCTGTCCGTTACCGTCACCGTGGATCCAGACACCGATCGCCTGATGATTCTTCAAGTTTAGATACGATTTGAATTTGCGATCAAGTCTTGCCCATGCCGCGTTACGGGGAACCTTGCCGGAATTTATAGCGCTGAATATACCTGTTCCTTCCGGTTGTTCAGATCTTTCATCCAGCGACGCCGTAACTCCTTTAGCAGCACGCGGCGGCCCTTCGAACTGAGACGGATTCGAAAAATCAGCAAGCACTATGTTGTTAGCATCATAATATGAACTTGCAGACATTAAGACCTCAAGGCGGAATTTCACCGGCTGCTCACCGAAAGGATTTTTTGCTTTCCAAGACAAACTCCAGGGCTCGGTACCTGAAGCTATATGTGAGTCATAGTGAGTCGGACGGAATCGCCATTTTGCGCTCGCATCTCGAAAGAGCGAGAATTCTTTTCCAGGCATCCGCAATTGAGCCCTAATTCTTTCATCGAATACATTGTCTCGGCGTAATTCTTCACAAGTGCGCAAGATATCCACCGCTCGGCGAAATAGCGGAACTGAATCGAGACGATCAGGATTAATCGCACCTGTAAGGGATATGCCTGCATCCCATCCGATGAGCTTCGAGCCAAGATACTCGATTACATCAGGATAGGTCGGCTCAACCTGCGGCGGATTGAAATGCTGGAAATTCCACCATCCGAAATGAAGGGGCAGCAGGAGTCCGCCGTTTACAGAAGCAGCGTGAATATCAATGAAGCGTTTGTGCCCCCGCTGTGGATAGTCCCACGCTTGCCACCGAGTGCGGAATTGCCAGAAGTGGTGCCACATAGCACTCATTTCCATACCTACCGGTTTCTTTAGATGCTTTTGGATATCAAAGACAAACTTGTCCGCCCAGTACCAGCATTCATCTGCACCTCGCAGGATGCTGCTGCCGTCAATAGCATCGAGATATATTCCATCAAAATCGCATGAATTTATTATGTCGGCATGATTTTTCGCAATCTCTTCAAAAAGCGAAGATTCCGGATCTGGCACAAGAAGGCCGAAACACTCCTTAAGATGACGAGCTTTAGCACCCTTTGGATGAGCGGCCGGTTTTGTTCCGAATGCACCTCGCTGGACCTTCGTGAATCGCCATGGATGTTCCTGACTAACTGCGCCGAAGGTAATCAGCTCATCGCAAATATGAAGTATGACGCTGTTGTGCTCAAAGAAGCCTGTAATGGTGTTCATGCCATTTGTTGACTCGTTGACTGTAATCTCCGTATTGTTAGGATCAATTGATTCTGCAAGAGTAAAAGTTCGAAAAGCATCAAGTCTTTTATCAGGTACAGGAGTAACATACTTTGACTGCTTGTCGATAAAAAATGCATAGGTGTGGAAGATGGATCCGATGCCGGCATCGTGAAGGCGTTTGACAATGCGACGGTACGTGTCCCATCCTTCCGGCCATTTCTTGCTGTTCAACACAAAATCCCCGAACCGAAAGAATGCTCTTCCGCCGTGATTGTCGATCTGAGTCACTCCGAGGTTCTTGGCCATTGATATCCATTCGTCTACATTTGATTCTGTGAGTGAACCGAAATTGAATAGATATGAGCCATGATTGAATGGCACTTCACGCGCCCACGGGCCGGCAACTGTGCAGTGGGGCATCTCATCAGCCTCGGTTAAAACCTGTTTGAGAGCTGTTAGCATTTTATCCATTGGCATTGCCACAATCGCAACCTTCGCTCCTTCTGTACCAAATTTTTCATAACATGATGCCTGAAGATTCGTTTGGAGTGCAGGTAATTGATTTACCCGCGTTATCAGATTCAGAGACAGAACACACGAACCGAATGATTCTGTGGGACGTGCTTGGAGAGTGAGCGGAACGTTCAGAAAGACAAGCGAATCAACATTGTCACCGCTGAGTGATTCCACCGTGAGGCGGATGTACGAATCCATGGATTCAACTCGAAGGACCGCTGTCACATTCGCTTTGTCGAATGTGATGACCAACCGGCCATTCTCGAACCGAACCGAAGTTGCAGGATACTCCGTTCCACTGCAACGAACTAGTGCGCAGACTGATGGTCTATCACGTCGGAGATAGTTGGTTCCTGAAGCAAGGTCGAGAAATCCGAGGTTTTTTCCTTCTGGGGATATGGTATATCGCATGTATGCGTTTTCTATAATGATTGGGCCTTGTTGTGTCCTATTCACTACTGAGCAGACTGCAAATAGGCTGAGAACAATCTGAATTGTTTTCATAATACTTCTCCGAATATGAATATACCGAGTATTTCAGACATAATCTATCTCATATATTAATGGGTGGCGCATAGTTATTGAGATCATTATATCGTGAATAAAGAGATGGCTCAAATACTACTCTAATTATCCTCTATGAAGTTTGAAACAATTCAGAAAAAGCCCAAGAATGGCTTGCAAAATTACCGAAAACAAAAGCTACGATAGAGTGATATAACACTCGCGAAGCGACTTTTTCAGAAGCCAAAAAACACTGCCAAAACCAAGGGATATCGTGTCTCCGTTTTGTCCCCATAAATACTGATTTTCCCCATTTCGACCAAGGGTGGACATCCATTTGTAGCCGAATAGCAAATTTTTTATAAGATTTTATACCGCCGTCGGATTCAATGAACGTAGTGAACTCTCGGTCAACACATCAAAGATTTGATCAGTCTCACGTACCAGGGTGTGGCTTTCGAATCTTATTGGCGGTTACTTTAATGTTAATTCTTAATCAATGTGCACGTGCAAATGTCCGACAGCTTCGTACCCATACTCATTACTGCGCCTGACCGTGACGATGTAATCCCCGGCTTTGCTATAGCGATGTCGTGTGATAGCATAGCCCTCTGGGTTATGCTGATCCGCATTACCATCGGATTGTACTGTAACTGGAGCACTTCCATCCCCAAAATCCCAAACTTCCTCACCATATTGTGTCGCGAAGGATCGTACTTTGAACGTCACACCATCGCCAGCTTTCAGATCAAAAGTGGGATAATAATTAGCATGGATTGCTGGCGGCACACGTTTAGTGTGTTCGCAGTCGATTACATACACCACGGCAAAATCATATGCAACATTACCAGCCGAATCTGTTACCTTCACAATCTCACTGTATTGGCCTGCTTTCTCGAAAACACGCTCAACAGCAGGTCCTTTTGTTGTGCTTCCATCACCAAATGTCCACTCGTAATTAGCAATGTGCCCGGTCTTGCACCAACTCTTCGAAGCATCAAGTTTGACTTTTTCATTGGTATATGCAAGGTTATGAGGTCTGGCCACGGCTATAATTTCAGGATTGTATTGCTGCAGATACGCTTGCCAGATAAATGCATAACCGTTCTGAGTACCCCACTTGCCTGAAGGTTGACGGCACTTAATACCAAAATGTAAATGTGACCAGCCTCCACTGCCACCTTCCTTTCCAATAAGTCCGATGCGTTGCCCTATTTTCACGCGCTTACCCGGAGTAACTGGTGTGGCAATCATCTGGAGATGACTGTAGCGATAATACCAACCACGATTGTCGAGAATATACACTACATCGTAGCGCGGTCTGACTGGTGTTTCTTCGTAGCCTTCGAGTATGTGATCTCCTGATGAAACAACCAATCCGTCTGTGGCAGCGATAACAACAACCAATCCCTCCGAACCGCCGAAGTCCAGGCCGTAGTGATAGTAGATGCTTTTCTGTCCGGGTATGTCACAGGCGTTAACATAGCATGGAACGTTAGCCATCTGGGTATCGCTGGCAAACCATTTCTGTTTTACCGGGTAGATGAATGTGCCAGGGCGAATCCATGGTGAGCCTGCTGGCCAGAGACGAAGGCGAGCATCTTTATCGAGACCCCATGCGTTGGCTTTGCTGCTGTTCTGTATATAGCCTTTTGTTACCGGGCAATCAATCTGGACTCCCTCTATGGCCGTCGGCAGATGATATGTCGATGAGATTAACGATACCGTTTGCCCATTGACTTTCACTTTGACCTGTGCCATGCGTACTGCATTACGAACAGAATCGTGTTTTTCGTTTAATTCAATAAGTGTTACTGTTGCTTTATAACCATTGTGTAAAGTTATTTCATGTGTTTCACCAACATTTAAGTCAACCACATGTACGAGAGGTTCAATTGCCGCCGCACTAATAGGGGTTGGTACTAACAGGCAAGATAGTATTAAAACTATTATAGGTTGGTTTGTATGCATTTTGAAAACCTTTGACTATATTAGTTCGCATGGGTTAATTAAAAGTCGATCGGACTTTTTAAAACAACGACTTATGATATATTCCGGATCACATGGATTCAAGAATAACTTAGTGGCGAATAAAGAGCGATAGAGTAACTAATCCTAAAAAAATGATCTCAATCCGGTATCATAACAAGCTCAACCTATCTTCAATGACTACATTGGCATGCTTTATTTACCCAGGATAAACTTGCATTTTCCCTCTATTAAAAATAGTATAAGCCTGTAAATAGGCAAGTGTCAACAAAGAGCAAACGTCCTTAAACACTAACTCACAGGTGTTCTGATAAGCAGGTTCCGGGCCGGCGTATGTTTGGATTATTTTGAATTTTCGAGTCTCGTAAAAGGTTAAATCATGAATTCAATTATCAAGAACGAAACAAATCGGCAGTGGCGTAAGATCTTATTTGAAATAATTTTTGAAGCTGATACTTCAGCCGGCAAATGGTTTGACATAATATTGATAATAAGCATTTTGCTGAGTGTTATGACTGTCATGCTAGACAGTGTTAGCTCAATCAGAATGAAATATGGTGAATTTCTATATGCTGCCGAATGGTTTTTCACGATTCTTTTTACAGTAGAATACATTTTTCGGTTGCTTTGTATAGGAAAGCCAATTCGATACGCAGTTAGTTTCTTCGGCATTGTTGACTTATTGGCGATACTCCCTACGTATATGAGCTTGTTATTTTTTGGCAGTCGCTACCTGCTTGTGGTTAGAGTTCTGAGAGTATTACGAATTTTTAGAGTTCTCAAACTCGGTCACCATACGAAGGAAGCTACTGTGCTCAGAAAAGCTCTGTATGCAAGCCGCCAGAAAATTATTGTATTTCTTTTTGTGGTTTTAACTTTGGTTGTGATCATAGGCTCATTAATGTATGTGATTGAAGAGGAGGAACATGGTTTCACAAGTATCCCGCGAAGCGTATATTGGGCCATTGTAACTCTTACAACTGTTGGTTATGGAGACATATCGCCAAAGAGTGGGATGGGACAATTTTTAGCAGCAATAGTTATGATTTTAGGGTATTCGATAATTGCTGTTCCAACAGGGATTGTAACTGTGGAATTGTCGCGAGCACAGAAAGCAACAACGAGTTCCCAAGCATGTCCCAATTGCAGTGCTGAAGGTCATGACAAGGATGCCCAATACTGCAAATTATGTGGAACAAAACTATAGTGTTTGAATAGGTCGTGACATGGATGCCACAAAAATTTTTTGTGGTTATAAGGATTTTGGTATTTGACTTTGAGCTTTTTATAGGTGGACTGTGCCAAATGATAAGAACTGATAATCCTATAAGGCTAATAGCTCTATGATAATTTTTAGGATTTATAGCACGCGCGAGTGTTCAATTGTCGCCAATTAAAAAAGGAGAAATGTTAAGAAATGTTAAGGTTTCGGAGGCCAGGAAGCGAAAGCAATCGAGAATCTACCTGATTTATCCTTACCGAGCAAGAGACAGAAAAATGCTGCGACCGGTACGGATGGCAAATCTGACGGCACGCCACACGAGAAGCCAAAAACGTTGACACCTAAATGGACACCTGAATTGACACCTGCAACGTACCCTTCATGTAATCAATCGGCAGTGAATGGCAGCACACCGTCAAGGGTCAAAAACCCCCGGACCGTGGGTGTTTCGGAATGGTTCGCATCGTGGCTTACTGGATATGTGAATAGGTATCTCGGCTCTGCATCGCCGGAGAGCTGGCTGTTTCGCAGTGAACGGGGCGGGCCTATCAAATACCCCTCAATCTATTCAAAGATCAAGAGAATCGGGATTAAGAGCGGTATATGGCTATATCGCAAGAGTGGCCGGTTGAAATCTCGTTTTTCGCCTCATAAGATGCGCCATACTTTTGGAACCGGGCTATTGAATGCAAGTAGTAATACCTGGCTTGTCCAGATTGAACTGGGACATGCCAAAGCCGAGACGTCTCAGATTTACACACGTACATTGAGCGAGAAAATTATGTCAGATATGAACCGGTTCCATGATTATCTATGGTCACAATGTGAGCAGCAAAACGACAATCAGTCACTCGTTGACGGCGTACATTGAATACTGACATATGTCCGACCGGTGGACGGTCATTGACTTGCTTTACCTTAGTTGGTGCGAAGCACCAACTAAGGAGGTTTATCGCTTTACGGCCAAAAGATGAACGGGAAGGAAGGA
>Ga0180438_10009007_pt1 | contig 12548 bp, 11 predicted proteins | sample SS_ome_12_FD_132455 | JGI IMG/M metagenome (GOLD analysis project Ga0180438, IMG submission 132455) | Hypersaline lake sediment archaeal communities from the Salton Sea, California, USA - SS_3_D_2 metaG | ecosystem: Environmental > Aquatic > Non-marine Saline and Alkaline > Hypersaline >...
CTGCGGCTTCCGAGCGCCCTGCCCTTTATCTTCGCCGCCCTGAGACAAACAGCTACCGCCAGTGTGCTGGCGGCAGTGGTCGCGGAGTTCATTCAAGCATCCCAGGGCTTGGGCTGGCTCATTTTGACCTCGGCATACGTAATGGATATGCCGCGACTGTGGGCCACCGTGGTGGTCTCTTCGGTTATCGCCATCCTATTTTATTCCATTGTGGTCTTAATTGAGCGGCGCGCTATTCCGTGGCACGCCTCGGTACGGAGTGAAGACACCTAGAGAGGGAGTGTAGCCATGCAATCTTCGATCATTGGGCCAGATGGCAAAGACATGATCCTGATCCCAGCCGGGCCGTTCCTTATGGGAAGCGATGAGTATGGGCCCGAAACACCGCCGCACACGGTGAATTTGGACGCTTACTACATCGACAGGCACCCGGTGACCAATGCCGAGTACAAACGATTCCTGGATGCCACCCGGCATAAGCCCCCTCAGCATTGGCAGGATCATCAATATCCGGAAGGCAAAGCTGATCATCCCGTGCATCTGATAAACTGGTATGCTGCCGGGGCCTACGCGGCCTGGGCCGGTAAACGGCTGCCGACTGAAGCCGAGTGGGAGAAGGCTGCAAGAGGAACGGACGGCAGGCGCTGGCCTTGGGGCAATGTCTTTGACGAGCACAAAACGGTTGTCTGGGAGAACGCTATGATCCAAGACCTGACCACCGTGCCAGTGACCCGCTATCCCGAGGGCGCCAGCCCCTATGGTGTCTGTCAAATGGCAGGCCAGGTTGAGGAGTGGGTCGATGACTGGTACCAAGCCTACCCGGGCAGCCCCTACCAAAGCCGGTGTTACGGACACGAGTACAAAGTGGTAAAGGGAGGGTCCTGGTTCTACACGCAGCAATACGCCCGCTGTGCATACCGCCGCCCGGTGCGACCAGAAGCGATAGGCTTCGCCTATTGTGACGGACCGGGATTCCGTTGCGTGATGAGCGGACAGCAATCAGGAGAATAACGTGCAACTACAGGATAAGGTCGCTATCGTCACGGGCGCTGCCCAGGGCATCGGGCGCGCCTACGCCACGGGCATGGCAGCCGAGGGCGCGAAGGTCGCAGTGGTTGACATTATCGAGGGAACCGAGACTGTTGAGGCGATTACCAAGTCGGGTGGCGTTGCGGTGGATTTACCGACCGATGTGTGTAATGAGGCGAGTGTCCACTCCACGCTTGAAGCCATTATCAGCCAGTTCGGCCGCGTGGACATTCTCGTCAACAACGCGGCTATGTTTGTCGCCGTTTATCCCCTGAAAGACTTCAATCAGATCAGCGTCGAAGAGTGGGACAAGGTGATGGCCGTCAACCTGCGTGGCACTTTCCTGTGTTGTAAAGCTGTTGTTCCCTATATGCGCCAGCAACACTATGGCCGCATCATCAACATTTCATCCTCCGTCTTCTGGCGGGGTATTCCCGGCTTTTTACACTACGCCACGTCCAAGGCAGGCATCATTGGCTTAACGCGTTCACTGTCGCACGAGCTGGGTAAGTACGGTATCACAGTCAATAGCCTCGCTCCCGGCTACACGCAAAGTGAGGGCGTTCGACGAGTGCAGGATGAAGGCATCGGACAGGATCCACACGAGATTGCAGCTGCCCAGGCCATCCCGCGCCCCCAGGTGCCGGAGGATTTGGTCGGGGCTGCCATATTCCTTGCTTCGGATGCGAGTACGTTTATAACGGGACAGACGATTGTCGTGGATGGTGGGCTGGCCCTACACTAATTGGACAGGGAGGACGTATGATGTACCAGGGTGCCTATACCGGGAAGATCTTGTGGGTGGATCTAACCAAAAGGGAAGCCAGGAGTGAGCCGACCGATCCAGAACTCGCCCGCCTCTTTATCGGCGGAGCTGGCTTCGGGATAAAGCTGTTATACGACATGGTGCCTCCGGGCACTGATCCGCTCGGTCCCGATAACGTCCTTATCTTTGCCCCGGGCCCGCTGACCGGCACCGATTCTCCCTGCAGCAGCCGCATGACGGTAACCGGCCGTTCCCCGGCCACCGGTGCCGTGGGGATGGCCGTGACGGGTGGACATTTCCCCGCGGAGATGAAAGCTGCCGGTTTCGACGCCATCGTCATTCGGGGTCAGTCGGCCGAGCCGACGTACCTGGCAATCCAGGACGGGAAAGTAAGTTTCCGTTCCGCAAAAAAGCTGTGGGGCATGAATACCCAGGACTGCCAGTTCTTCCTCAAGGAAGAGCTGAAGGATCAAAACTACCGTATTGCTTGCATTGGCCCGGCCGGCGAGCGAAAGTCGCTCATGGCTGCCATCATTAACGAGCGGCGGGCAGCTGGCCGTAAGGGACTTGGAGCAGTTATGGGCGCAAAAGGGCTGAAGGCCATCGCAGTCCGCGGGCACACCCAACTGTCTATCGCGTATCCACAGCGATTCGCCACCGCGCACAACCAACTTCTGAAGCGTTTCAAGAGTAGCCGAAGTCTCTACAGTGGGCTGAGCAAGTACGGCACGTCCGATGCCGTGGATGTCACGTGTGAACTGGGTATCTTCCCCGCCAACAATTTCTCGGCAACTGGCCTCTTCCTCCCCATCGAGGAAATTGGCTATGAAACGCAAGCCAAGGACATAGTCCGGCGCAACCCGTGTTACAAATGCCCGGTCGGTTGCAGCCAGGTACGTGTCGCCCAATCGGGTGACTACGCGGGGACATTGACCGAGGGACCGGAGTTCGAGGCGTCCTTTGCTCTGGCCGGGAACACCGGGGTAACCGACCTGTCCGCGCTCTACTTGGCCGACCGCCTGTGTGATGACTATGGCCTGGATAATATGTCGGTCGGCAGCGTGATTGCCTTCGCCATGGAACTGTACGAAAATGAGACTATCTCGCCCGAGGAAACCGGTGGCCTGGAGTTACGCTTTGGGAATCATTCGGCCATGATCGAACTGATCCATCAGATCGCGTGGCGGAGAGGGTTCGGAGCGGTTCTGGCAGATGGCGTGGTAGCGGCTGCGCGTCAGATAGGAAGAAGATCGGAAGCGTACGCGCTGCACGTCAAAGGGCTGGAGTTGCCCGGTTATGATGTGCGCGGAGCCAAAGCCCACGGCTTGAATTACGCCACTTCGTATACAGGCGCGGACCACAACCGGGGTTATGCCGCGCAGGAAATTTTTGGCTCCTCAATTCCAGTCGCAGTGGACCGGTTCGCGCTGGAAGGCAAACCGGAACTGTGTGCCTGGAACCAGGTTGTGGAAACAGCTCTGTGTGACTGCCCCACCTTCTGTTCCTTCCTGTTCAGCAACGCCGATGCTTTCCTGCAGTCGGCTGAGCCGGGCCTTTCCCAGGAGTTGACCGAGCACCGGGTTGCCACGGTTGCTGAACTACTGAGTTCCGCCACCGGCATTGAACTCAGCCCGGCTGATCTCATTCGTGTGGGCGAACGGGTAAACATCCTGGCCCGTTGCTTCAATTTGCGCGAGGGCTTCTCCCGTCAGGATGACTACCTACCCAGACGGATGATCGAAGAACCGATCCCGGGCGGCCCATCGCAGGGGCATCGTGTCTCACAAGAAGACCACGACTGGCTCCTCGATCACTATTATGAAGTCTTTGGCTATGACCGGCAGGGTGTGCCAACCCGCGAGCGACTTCGCACCCTGGATTTGGCCGGAGTAGCGGATGACCTGGTGTCGATCGGATTGAACCCGCGCTAAAGATGATTACAGTGAAGATTCGCTTGTACGGCCCACTCAAAACCACGGTCGGGAAGAGACAGAGCGAGGTTGAACTGCCCGAAGGAGCAACGCTTGGCCAGCTGCCCATTGCCCTACAAGCAAGATATGGACAGCAGTTATTTGTCCTGCTGGGCGGCAACCAGCCGTTTCACCAACTGCGCGTGTTGATCAATGGGCGCGACCACTTTACGTTACACGGGCTGGAGACACCTCTAGCCGAGGGTGATACGATCACTCTCATGCCGCCTATGGTGGGAGGCTAGTGGTTTGACCATACTCATCAAGGACCTGGAACTCATCGCAACCTTTGATACTGACGACCGGATTTTGCCGGGTGGCAGCCTTGTAATAGAAGGCCCCGCGATCACTGCGCTTGGGAGTCCGACACAAATAGCCGGACCAGCCGACCTGGTGATTGACGGAGCAGGCAAGATGGCCCTACCCGGATTCATCAATACCCACCACCACTTCTTTCAGCAGTTGACTCGGGCCGTGCCGGCCGTTCATTCCGCCAGTATTCTCGATTGGCTGCGGTACCTCTACCCTATTTGGGCCGGGGTGGATGATGAGGCGATGTACTCCGCGACCCTGTTGTCCGGCGCCCAGCTACTGTTGACGGGCTGTACGACCACCTCGGATATGGCTTACTTCTACCCACACGGCCGGGCCAGCCTGATCGACACGGAAATCTTGGCGGCTCGAGAACTGGGCATTCGCTTCCATCCGTGCCGCGCCTCAATGCCTGCGATGGAAGCCGATCTGTTCGACGCCTTCCGAGCGGCGGGGATTCCCGCCGCGGACATGGTCGAAGGTAAAGACAGGATTCTCGCCGAATGCGAGCGGGTGATCCAGCGCTATGATGAGCGCGGGCCGTTTTCGATGTGCCAGGTAGCTATCGGCCAGACGGACAAGACGTATCGGGATCCGCAGTTCATGCGGGATATGGCTGATCTGGCCCGGCGCTATGGCGTTATGCTACACACGCATCTTCATCCTCGCCCCGATGAGATCGCTCAGTGTCAGGAGCTGTATAGGAAAGAACCCATCGACTTTCTCGAGGAGACCGGCTGGTTAGGACCCCAGGCATGGTTGGCCCACGCCACAGCCTTTCAGCCCGCCTATATTGAGCGCGTAGCCCGTACAGGCACCGGCATTTCTCACTGCCCATCTTCAAATATGCGCTTGGGTTATGGCCTTGCTCCTGTCCCCGCCATGGCAGAGGCAGGGGTTAACATCAGTGTGGCGGTCGATGGCGGCGCGTCCAACGATACGGGTGACTACCTGGGAGAATTACGGCAGACCTTGCTCGTGCACCGCATTCATGGACTACACCCGGAGCCGCGTAGTGGTGTGCAAGCCACGTCGCCCTACGAAGTGCTGGCGTTCGGCACGCGCGGTGGCGCAGCAGTACTGGACAGGGACGACATCGGCTCATTGGAAGTCGGCAAAGCTTCCGATATCGTCCTGTACGATCTGAACCGTCTGGCCTATGCGGGGGCTTTGCACGATCCACTGGCCGCGATCTTGCTCTGTGGTGAAAGCCACATCGTTGATACCACCATCGTCAACGGCGAGATTCTGGTGCGTGACGGGAGACTGGTAAGGATGGATGAGGCGACCATTACCGCTGCTGCCAATAAAGCAGCTTCGAAGCTTCTAGACAGCTCCAGATAGGTGAAGCATATGATAGATCTCGTCGTCCAGGGGGGCAAGCTCGTACTACCGGATGCATGCCATTCGGCGGATTTGGCGGTTGATCGGGGACGTATAGTTGCCGTCGGCACCTCCGCTACGATGCCCAAGGCCAGACGCATCGTTGATGCCCGAGGCCACTACGTGCTTCCCGGCGGTATTGATCCACATGTTCACGTCCGTTGGCCGTTTCTCGCTGCCACAACCGCTGACGACTACGCCAGTGCCAGCATGGCGGCGGCCATCGGGGGCACAACAACGCTGATTGACTTCGCACACCCGAAGATGGGGTCCACCTTGCTGGAACGGGTTACCAACCGACGTGCAGAAGCCGATGGTAATGTGGCCATAGACTATAGCCTCCACTGTGTCATGACAGAAGGAGTGCCTGAGAGTCTGGAGCAGATGGGCGTGTTGGTAGAGGCAGGTGTCACCTCATTTAAGCTCTACATGGCCTATCGCCGGCGCGGCATTATGGTCGATGACGCCGCGCTCTTTTCTGTGATGCGCCACGCCTCCAAATTGGGGGCTCTGGTTTGCGTTCACGCCGAGAACGGAACCATAGCGGATGCCCACGAGGCGCAGTTTGTAGCTCAAGGTCGCGTTAAGGCCGCAGATTTCCCCCGGCATAAGCCCAACTATGTCGAAGCCGAGGCGATCCAGCGCGCTATCTTTTGGGCTCGCCAGACTGGCGCCCGACTCTACATATTCCACCTGTCCACAGCCGATGGCCTGAGCTTGGTCCGGGAGGCTCAAGAGCAGGGGGTGCGGGTGATAGCCGAGACATGTCCCCAGTACTTACTTCTGGACGAGAGCGTCTACGACCGCCCAGTAGATGGGCACTGCTTCATCTGCAGCCCGCCGATCCGCTCCGCCTCCGATAAAGAGGCGTTGTGGGAAGGAATTGCGCAAGGAGTTATCACCGTCATCGGGACCGATCACTGCGCCTTCACCCTGGAGCAGAAAAATATCGGGCAGAATGATTTCACCCAGGTACCGAATGGTCTGCCAGGTCTTGAAACTCGGATATCACTCCTGCACACTGAAGGAGTTGTAAAGGGCCGCATTAGCGTTAATCAACTGGCTGCCATTACCAGTTTGAATCCTGCCCGCACATTCGGTCTCTTTCCCCGTAAGGGCATTCTGGCGCCCGATAGTGATGCAGACATTGTCGTATTCGATCCAGCGCGCGAGTGGGCGTTGTCCCCCAAAGAGCTGCATATGAATGTGGACTGGTCGCCCTACGCTGGCTGGAAACTTCAAGGGGCCCCGGTCACGACTATATCGCGGGGGGAAGTAATCGTTGACGGTGGTGAATTTGTAGGTACATCCGGCCGGGGGCGCTTCATGCAGCGGGCTCACGACACCAGTCGGGTTGCTAGCTTTGAGGGGAGCTTTTGATGGGTTAGATACGGGATGTGAGCACAGCGGATACATTGTGTTAATTCTGCGAAATCTAATGACTCGGTGAAGGAGATTGGAGCACCTATAATGACAGGTCCTCTGACAGGTATCACAGTCCTCGATCTGACCCAATATGTCGCAGGCCCCTTCTGCGCAATGCTACTGGGAGACATGGGAGCAGAGGTCATCAAGGTAGAGCCAGCGGGGCGCGGGGATATCTATCGTGTGCAAGGCCCCAACTTCATCAACGGCGAAGCGACGAGCTTTCTCGGGGTGAATCGCAGCAAGAAGAGCCTGACCCTAAATCTGAAAAGCGATGATGGCAGGGAAATCGCCCACCGGCTGGCGGCTCGGGTGGATGTCTTGCTGGAGAACTTTAAGCCGGGCACTGCTGAGCGGCTGGGGGTGGGCTATGATGACCTAAACCACATCAATCCGGCTTTGATTTACGCTTCGATATCGGGTTATGGACAGACGGGGCCGGATCGGGACCGGGGAGGTTATGACTTGATGGCCCAAGGGCGGGCCGGGATTATGGAAGTCACCGGGACGCGCGACGGCCCCCCGGTTAAGGTGGGAGTACCCATTGTCGACATGGGTGCCGCCATGTATACCGCTTTTGGTATCCTGGCGGCGTACATCGCACGGCAGAGAACCGGTCAGGGCCAAAGGCTGGATATATCGCTCCTGGATACCGCTATCTCGTGGTTCAGCATTTTGGCGGTCGAGTACCAGGCTACGGGCCAAATACCCGCCCGAATGGGTTCCGCCAGCCCGCTATTCGCGCCTTACCAGGCCTTCAAAGCTCAGGACGGCTACATCAGTGTCATTGGTACAGGCGGTAAGGACCACTGGGAGCGTTTCTGCCGGGCATTGGAGCATGAGGAATGGGTTGACGACCCACGCTTTGTGGATAACCCCAGTCGCATTGCCAACTTGGACGATTTGACTGCGATGATCGAGAAAGTCCTTACGACAGCACCCGTAGCTACCTGGGTCGATCGTTTGACTCAGGCAGGACTCTCTTGCGATCCTATTCAGTCATTAGATCAGGTCTTGTGCGATCCTCAAGTGCGGGCTCGTGAAATGATTGTCCCTGTGGCGCATCCGGTGGCGGGGAGCATAGACATGATCGGTGTGCCTGTCAAGCTATCTCAAACTCCGGGTCGGATTGGTTCCCCACCCCCTACAAAAGGACAACACACCGAGCAGATCCTGAATATGCTAGGCTATACGGAGGATGAGATTAACTCCTTGCGAGAAGAGGGAGTTGTCTAATGTATTGATCGAGGCGGTTGTGGACAATACGTAAGGCAAATCCTGGAATATTTCGAGACTCTTTAGTATTATTAGTCATCCATTTGATCGGCTTGAGGTGTGAATAGATGAAACCCAATCTCCTGCTTTCAGATCCTGCGGGCAATTCTGAGTCCTTGGTAGATAACGTATACGACACCATCAAAGGTGCCATCTTGCGCAATGAACTCACGCCCGGTACCGCACTGTCAGAGGCCACGCTGGCTGAGCAACTCGGAACCAGCCGCACGCCAATTCGGGAAGCACTGAAGCGTCTAGAGGAAGAAGACCTGATCCAAATTGTGCCACGCCGGGGGGTTTTTGTCACCGACATCTCGCTCGAAGATATTGTCACCCTCTATCAGTTACGTGAGGCTTTGGAGTGTTACGCCATTCAATTTGTGCCGAAGTACGGCGATCAGTCAGAATTGGATCGCTTGATAGCGGACTTCGAGCAAGCACCGGAGTGGATTGAAGCTGGGCAGATTGATAAGGTCAATGATGTCGATACCCGCCTGCATCGTTTCATTGCTCAATCAACACGGAATCGACTGATTATCAAGCTGGTTGACCAACTGTTAGGTCAGGTCATACGCTTGCGGGCAATGACTCCAACGGTATCGGGGCGTCTATCCCAGCAATCGCAAGAACATCTACGTATTGTGCATGCCCTGAAGGATGGTAACGTGGAGGAATCCACCGAAGCCTTACGACAACATCTTCAAACGGTCCGCGATACCCACGTTCAGATCCGTCTACGCATGCAGTAAGAAAATTCTTGGGGGCAATGCCCAAAAACCGCCCGGAGGAGCATAGTTGGAATGCATTCACTGCAGGGTAAAGATGTACTGCGCGCCGATCAATTCACATCAGAGCAAATTGCGTTGATTATGGATACCGCTAAAGGATTTGAGAGCAAGATACACGCCGGAAACTGTCTGACAAATATGTCCGGCCGCATATTGGCAACTCTCTTCTACGAACCATCCACCCGTACACGTCTGTCATTCGAAACTGCAATGATACGTTTGGGGGGGCAGGTCGTATCGGTGGCAGAGGCCCGGACTTCCAGTTCCGCTGCGAAAGGGGAGACTCTCTTTGACACTGGCAAAATGATCGAAAGCTACGCCGATGTGGCTGTGATCCGCCATCCAATTGAAGGCAGTGCTCAAGAATTGGCGGATGGTGCCGCAGTGCCTGTCATCAATGGCGGTGATGGATCGGGGCAACACCCAACTCAAGCACTGCTGGATCTCTACACGATCCAGAAGGAAAAGGGGCAGGTTCAAGGACTAACCGTAACCTTAGCGGGTGACCTGAAGAATGGTCGCACGGTACACTCCCTGGCGGTCTTGCTGGGCAACATGGGCGTGAGCTTGTACTTTGCGGCGCCGGAATCGCTAGCAATGCCGTCCACTATTACGACCGACCTGCGGTGGAAGGGCGTCGAGATCACAGAGACGACGGATCTAGCCAAGGCAGCCGCTTCAAGCGACGTGTTGTATGTGACTCGCATCCAGAAGGAGCGCTTTGCCGACCCGGATGAGTACGAAAAACTGAAAGGGTCTTACGTTGTTGATCGGGCATTGGTCGCGTCCGCTAAACCCGGCCTCACGCTTATGCATCCATTGCCACGCGTGAACGAAATCAAGAAGGAAGTAGATGAGTACGAGGGCGCAGCCTACTTCCGACAGGCAGCTAACGGCGTACCCGTGCGGATGGCTCTGCTTGCTCTCCTCACCGGACAAGCCTAGCCTGGCACCAAGTACTTGCTCGTACTTATGCAGAACCTCAGACAAGTAGAAACACGACGGCGGGCAGTGTCACCGTGACGGCGAGCGTGGACCAGAATGTGGCCAGGGCCGCGAATTCAGCGTCGGCGCCGTAGTTTTTGGCGAAGATGGCCGAGGTGAGACCCACCGGCATCGCCGCCATGATGATGACGGTATTCGCCTGAAGGTCTTGCCAGCCGATTACTGCGAAGACCCCCCACAGTATGAGCGGACAGACGATTAGCCGGGTGATGGTCAGCCCGCCAATCTGTCGCCACCACCTCAGACCCGAAGAGTGAATGTTTCCAATCTGAGCGCCTCCCACCAGCAGCGCCATAGGCAGAGTCGTTTTGCCCAACTCCGACAAAGGGGCAGAGAACCAGGCAGGTAAACCCCATCCCGCAAGAGACCACAACAATCCGGCGAGGACTCCTCCAATCAGAGGGTTGAAGATGAGAGGGCGCCAGCTATCGACGCGACCTCCATTCAGTTCGTAAATACCAAAGGTCAACATGACCAACGTTGTGCCGAAGTCGTACATCACACCGTAAATAAGGCCGGTGGGGCCAAACAGCGCGGCACAGACCGGGAATCCGATGAAGGCCGTGTTTGCTAGCATTACCGAGAAGCGAAACGCCGACGTTTGCTCCGGGCCGACATTAGACGCTTTGAGCGCAAAGGTTGCCAGCAGGTAGTTGTACAGCGGAACAACAACGCCCGCCGCGACCAGCAGCGGTGATGCTTTCAGTGTGTCCAAGCCGGTGGTGGCAGTGCTGTAGAAGAGATAAAAAGGAAGCAGCACCTGCACAACCAGCCACGAGAGTTGGGCCAGGGTTTGTTCGCCCAAGGGACGTAGACGTTGAACAACAAGCCCTAACCCCAACACAAAGTATACGGTCACCAGGGCGGTTATTATCTGTGAGCTAGATTGAGCGTCGATTTACTGACTCACTCCTACTCTTTCGGTTCGAGGACGGGCAGCACCTCAGCGCTCTGGCGCAGGATCCCGAGGCATAGGCAGGGCTGCTATGAACAAGTATGGTCAGGAAGCATCACTCAATTGATCCAGGCTGTCAAAGGGTGAGTGGTAACGCGGGCACCAATCCGCTCACCGCACCAGACCGGTACTCGTCGAGGACGGATGGAGTTGACCAGGTTGACGTAGGCCACAAGTGCGTGACCAAATCGGCCCTGCCGACAAGGGCAAAGTTTGTGAGCACCGTGTTGTCCAGTACAACAAGCTGATCTATCTTTTCTCTTCTCACTATGGCCTCGCACTTCTCACCACCAAGAATGTGAAAATGCGCCCTCCAGAGAGAGCTAACCGCGCCGGTTGCGAAGATACGCCCAGAGCGCTCCTTTGCTCGGAGCCAAGAGAAAGGCGAGAATAAAGAAGCCGGTGCACACCAGCACAATCGCTGCCCCAGAGGCAATGTTGACGTAGAAAGAGAGGTACAATCCGATCACGGCTGAGAGGACGCCAACGGAGGCACCAATCAACATCATCGCCGGCAAGCGACGAGCAAGCAAGTAGGCTGTGGCCGCCGGCGTCACCAACATAGCCACCATCAAGGCGATGCCCACTGTTTGCAGAGACACCACGATGGTTATGGCAATCAATAACAGCAGCAAATAGTGTAGTAAGCCAGCGGGCAGGCGCATGGTCGCGGCCAGCACCGGGTCAAAGGAGAGAACCATAAACTCCTTGTAGAACGCAACGATAATGAACACCACCAATCCGCCAAAGCCGGCCGTCAATAGCAGATCAGCCTGCGACACACCCAATACATCGCCGAACAGGAAGTGCGTCAAGTCAACGGTGTAGCTGCGCACCGTAGAAATTAGAGCAATGCCCAGGGCGAACATACCAGCAAAGATGACGCCGATGGCCGTGTCCTCTTTAAGACGTCGTCCCTTGCTAAGGGTGCCAATCCCCAAAGATGCCAAGATGGAAGCCAACATCGCCCCCCAAAAGAGGGGGCCCCGGGCGCCACCGCCGATCAAGTAGCCGACCGCTACACCAGGTAGCATAGCGTGAGCCAGTGCGTCACCGAAGAAGGCCATGCCACGCAGCACCACGTAGCTGCCCACCGTCGCACACACAACCCCCACGATGATTGCAGCCGTCAAGCCACGTACCATAAACGCGTAAGACAACGGCGTGACAAGGAGGTTAAGCCAATCGTTCATCACATACCCCTCCCAACGCTGCAGCCAGTGTCGGCCACGGCCCTTATGGTCTGATTGCTTTGGATCAGCCGCAGCTCAACACTCCCACCTGAACACAGCAATCTATTTGCAGGGTGAGCCGGCGAGGTCAACTGTACCACCCAATGCTTCGACGATGGACGTGGTGTTGTAGCAGATATAGTCAATGTATGACTCCACGCCGCTGCCAGGCCCTCCCAGCGAGCCGGTGTAGAGGGTGACCAACTGGATATCAGTGTCCTTCGCCACTTGCTCGGACAGCGCGGGGTTGACCGTTGTACCCGCAAACACAGACTTGGCGCCATGCTCTCGAATGGTATCTACCAAGGCGGCCAGTTCCTGGGCTGAGGGCTCAGCCGCTGTGCTGAAGGCAGGAATGACGGCGCCGATTTGCTCCAGGCCATAGCGATCAGCGTAATAACCAAAGAC
>Ga0180438_10009008_pt1 | contig 12547 bp, 11 predicted proteins | sample SS_ome_12_FD_132455 | JGI IMG/M metagenome (GOLD analysis project Ga0180438, IMG submission 132455) | Hypersaline lake sediment archaeal communities from the Salton Sea, California, USA - SS_3_D_2 metaG | ecosystem: Environmental > Aquatic > Non-marine Saline and Alkaline > Hypersaline >...
CACAATCCACGCCTCTGTGCCCCTCCTACGCTCGGCGTGGATCACAATCCACACCTCTGTGCCGGATTGTGATCCGGCACGAGCAAAGACACGCCTCCGGCACGAGCAGACCCGCTTCCGGCACGAACAAGGGTCACCCCCCGCACCGAAAGGTCGGCAACGCCGCCTTGACTTTCCGCCGATGGCGCGGTATAATCTTTGCCGGTATCAGGATTCAGCCTATCTGGGGAACGTCTATGAAAGACAGCATTGCTGTGGAGATCCGGGCGGTCTCCAAGCGGTTTCCCGGCCTGGGCGGGCAACCGGAACACGAAGTGGTCGCCGTCGATGGTGTCTCGCTGCAGATCCTCGACGGGGAGTTCTTCTCGCTGCTGGGTCCCAGCGGCTGCGGCAAAACCACCACCCTGCGCATGATCGCCGGCTTTGAGCTTCCCTCGGCCGGCGAGATCTATATCCACGGCAGGCGCATGGGGCTGACGCCGCCCTACCAACGGAACACCAACATGGTGTTCCAGAGCTATGCCCTCTTTCCCCACATGACCATCGCCCGCAATGTCGCGTTTGGCCTGGAGATGAAAAAGGTGCCCAAGGACGAGGTCACGCGCCGCGTCCAGGAGGCATTGGCCATGGTGCGCCTGGCCGACTATGGCCCGCGCAAGCCCAACCAACTCTCCGGCGGGCAGCAGCAGCGCGTCGCCCTGGCCCGGGCGCTGGTGAACCGCCCCGAGGTGCTGCTCCTGGATGAGCCGCTGGGGGCCCTCGACCTCAAGCTGCGCAAGGAGATGCAGCTTGAGCTCAAGACCCTGCAGCGGGAGGTGGGCATCACCTTTGTGTACGTGACCCACGACCAGGAAGAGGCCCTCACCATGTCCGACCGCATCGCCGTGATGCACCTGGGCAAGGTCCTGCAGGTGGGGGCGCCGACCGAGATCTATGAGCGGCCGGCCTGCCGCTTTGTGGCCGATTTCATCGGCGACACCAATTTCATGGCCGGTGTGGTCGAAGGGCAGGAGGGGAACCAGGTCACGGTCCGCGTCGACGGCCGGCTGTCGGTGGTCGTCGACACCGAGGATGAATTCAGCCGCGGCGCCGAGGTGACGGTGGCAGTGCGCCCGGAAAAGATCCGGCTCCTGCTCGAACCGGCCAGGCAGGCGTGCAATGCGATGCCCTGCCAGGTGGAACAGGTAGTGTACGTCGGAACCGACACCCGCTTCCAGGTCCGGCTGTCGGACAACGTGGTGCTGGCGGTGCGGGAACAGAACCTCCTCACCCCGGAGGTCCTGGCGGCCCACCATGCCGGCGACGATCGCCAGGTTTATGCGGTCTGGGCGTGCGACAGCGGCCGCATCCTTCTGGACTAGAGGGGCCATGACACAGGAAAAGGCAGCCAAGAAACGGAGCTTGCTGGAACCCATCCGCCGCCGCCCAGGCCTGCAGACGCTGGCGCTGATCTCTCCCAGCCTGTTCTGGCTGGTGGTCTTTTTCGCCATGCCGCTGGTGATCGTCTTCATCTACAGTTTTTTGAAGCGCGGCCCGTACGGCCAGATCGTCTGGGAGTTCAACCTGGGAAACTATGCCCGTTTCTTCGATCCCCTGTACCTCAAGATCTTTGCCCGCTCCTTCAAGATCGCAGGCATCACGACGTTGGTCTGTTTCCTGCTGGGCTATCCCCTGGCCTACTGGATCGCCACCCGGCCGCCCAAGTGGCGCAACACCCTGCTGCTGTTGCTGATGATCCCCTTCTGGACCAATTTCCTGGTGCGCACCTACGCCTGGGTCCTGATCCTGCGGGACACGGGCCTGATCAACCAGGCGCTGATGGGCCTGGGCCTGATCAGCGAGCCGCTGCCGCTCTTTGGCACCGACCTGGCCATCATCATCGGCCTGGTCTATGGCTGGTTCCCGGACATGGTGCTGCCCTGCTATGCCGCCATCGAGCGGCTCGATTTCTCCCTGGTGGAAGCCGCCCAGGACCTGTACGCCAACGAGGTCCGCTCCTTTGCCCGCGTCATCTTTCCCCTGACGCTGCCAGGGGTGATCGCCGGCTCGATCCTGGTCTTTATCCCCTCGCTGGGCGCCTACGTCACGCCCGACCTGCTCGGCGGCGCCAAGTCGGTGATGATCGGCAACGTGATCCAGAGCCAGTTCCTGAGCGTGCGCGACTATCCCTTCGGATCGGCCTTTTCCTTTGCCTTGATGGCCATCATGCTGGGGGCCACGCTGCTCTATTTCCGCACCGGCGGGCGGACACTATGATAGACATGACGGTGGGAATGGGGACATGAGCGCAGTTGCACCGACAAGAATGCGGGCCAGCCGCGTGGCCCGGCGTGGTAGCTGGCTCACCCGGCTGGTGGACGCCGGAATCACCGCCAGCGGCATCTTTGGCTACATCTTTCTCTACGTGCCGATCATTATCCTGGTCATCTTTTCCTTCAATTCCTCGCGGTTCGTTACCACCTGGGCCGGCTTTAGTTTCCGCTGGTACGGCGAGCTGTTCCGCAACGAGGCCATGATGGTGGCGCTCAAGAACAGCCTGATCGTGGCCGTGGCATCCACGCTCATCTCGACGGTGTTTGGTACGATGGTGGCCCTGGCCATGGAGCGGCGCCGGTTCGTCGGCAAGATGGCTTTCGACGCGCTGCTCTACCTGCCCATCATCATTCCCGACATCGCGATGGCGGTCATGTTGCTGCTGTTCTTCGTCTGGGCCAACATCGGACTGAGCCTGATAACGATCATCATTGCCCACGTGGCCTTTAACATCTCGTTCGTGGCGATCGTGGTCCGCGCCAGGCTGGTTGGCTTTGACCGCAGCCTGGAGGAGGCGGCCCAGGACCTGGGAGCGAACGAGCTCCAGACCTTCTGGTACGTCACCCTGCCGCTGCTGATGCCGGGCATCCTGGCTGGCGCGTTGTTGGCTTTTACCCTGTCCCTGGACGACTTTGTGATCACCTTTTTCACGGCGGGCGTCGGCTCCACGACGCTGCCGCTGCGCATCTATTCGATGGTCAAGCTGGGCATCACACCCGAGATCAATGCCATCTCGACCCTGATGTTGGCAGCTTCCATGACGCTGGTGATGGCGTCGCTATTCCTCCAGCGGAAGGGAGGTGGTTCACCGGCAGACCTTGTGTAGGCGAACCCGAGGGAAGATCCGTTACCATGTGGATGTTATCAACAGAAGGAGGAGGTAGGCATGAGAAAAGTACTATCCCTGTCAATGATCCTGGTCCTGGTAGTCCTGGCCGTGGCCTGCGGCGGAGGCGACGGCGGTGGAGAGCAAGAGCTGGTCGAAGAGCTACACGTCTACAACTGGTCAGAGTACATCGACCCCGAGATCTATGCCGATTTCGAAGAGGAATTCGGCGTAAAGGTGATCGAGGACACCTTTGCCAGCAACGAGGACCTGCTGGCCAAGTTGCAGGCCGGGGCGACCGGCTATGACATCATCGTGCCCTCGGACTATATGGTGGCCATCATGATCGAGCTGGAGCTGCTGGCCGAGATCAATTATGACAACATCCCCAACTTTGAGAACATTGACGCCAAGTTCAAGGACCCGCCCTACGACCCCGGCAACAAGTACTCGGTTCCCTACCAGTGGGGGACCACCGGTATCGGCTATAACGCCGACCTGTTCGAAGACCCACCCGATAGCTGGGCCTACCTCTTCGATCCCGAGATGGCCGCACCGTACGCCGGCCGGATGAGCATGTTGAATGACAGCCGGGAGACGATCGGCGCCGCGCTTACCTATCTTGGCTACTCGCTCAACACCACGAACGAGGCCGAGTTGGAGGAGGCCAAGCAGCTCCTGATCCAGCAGAAGGAGTGGGTGTCGGCCTACGACAGCGATGGATTCGAGGACCTGCTGGCCGCGGGCGAGGTGGACATCGGGCATGGCTGGAGCGGCGACTATTTCGCCGCGGCCGAGGATGCCGAACAGGTATGGTACATCATCCCCACAGAGGGCGGGGTGATCTGGACCGACAACCTGGCGATCCCCAAGTCGGCGCCCAGCCAGTACACGGCCGAGGTGTTCATCAACTACCTGCTGCGCCCCGAGGTGGGCGCCAAGATCACCAACTATACCTGGTATGGCAGCCCCAACAAGGCCTCCGAGGAGTTTATCGACGCCGAGATCCTGGAGGAGCCGGCCATCTATCCCCCGCCGGAGGTGATGGAGAAACTCGAGTTCATCCGCGACGTCGGCGAAGCCACGACGATCTATGACCGGATCTGGACCGAGATCAAGACCGAATAGGTTTGCTGACGGCCCGCAATCCGAGTGAAACCAGACCTCCGGGGTTTTGACGAACCACAGGTTCGTGGCCTCGGAGGTCTTGACTGCTATCAGAGAGACCGCTCGCTTCGAGTCCGTGACTCGAAGCCATCCGACACCTGTTGCTCGCTTCGAGTCCGTGACTCGAAGCCATTCGACACCGATAGACCATCAAATTCGGTTCCCTGAAGGTCACGAGGAGGCATAGATGGCCCGAAAAATGTGGATCAACGGCGAGTTTGTCACCGGTTCTGCGGAGGGCGCGATCGAGGTACTGAACCCCTATACCGAGGGGGTGCTGGACACGGTGCCGGCTGGCACACCGGCCGACGTGGAGCGGGCCGTAGAGGCTGCCCAGACGGCCTATGGCGAGTGGCGCTGGATCCCGGCGGTGGAGCGCGCCGACCTGTTGCACGAGATCGCCCGCAGGCTCCGCCAAGAGGGGGAGTCCCTGGCCCGGCAGCTCACCCTCGAGGGGGGTAAGCCGCTGGTGGAAAACCTCGACGAAGTGGGCTGGACCGCCGCCTGCTTTGACTACTATGCCGAGATCGGCCGCCACAGCCGGGGCCGCGTCATTCCCAGCATCGAGAGCAGCCAGCTCAGCCTGGTCCTCAAGGAGCCCTTTGGCGTGGTGGGTTGCATCGTGCCCTGGAACTACCCGCTGTTGCTGATGGCCTGGAAGGTGGCCCCGGCCCTGGCGGCCGGCAATACCGTCGTGCTCAAACCCTCCTCGGTGACCTCCCTCACCACGCTGATGCTGGCCGGGGTCTTTGACCACCTGCCGCCGGGTACCGTCAACATCATCACCGGCTCAGGGGAACAGGTTGGGGACGCGCTGGTGGCCCATCCCGGCGTGCCCGTCATCGCCTTTACGGGTAGCACGGCCGTGGGCCAACGGATCGTCCAGTTGGCCGGGCCGATGATGAAAAAGCTGCACCTGGAACTGGGCGGCAAGGATGCCTTCCTCGTCGCCGAGGATGCAGACCTGGACGTGGCCGTGCCAGGGGTCGCCTGGGCTGCGCTGCTCAACAACGGGCAGGTGTGCACCAGCACCGAACGGATCTATGTCCACAACAGCGTCTACAACGAGTTCACCAGCTTGATCGCCGAGTACGTGGAGGGCTTGGTGCTGGGTGACCCCCTCGATCCGGCCACTGACCTGGGGCCCATGGCCCGCGCTCCCTACCGGGCCAAGGTGGAGCGCCAGGTGGGCGATGCCGTGCAGCGGGGCGCGAGGGTGCTCACTGGCGGCCGCCGTCCCCCCGACCTGCAAACCGGCTACTTTTACGAGCCGACCGTGCTGATCGAGGTGAAGCGCGACATGGCGGTGATGTGCGAGGAGACGTTCGGCCCGGTCCTGCCCATCGCCCACTTTGACACCTTCGACGAGGCCATCGCCCTGGCCAACGACTCGGTCTATGGGCTGGGGGCCAACCTCTACACCCACAATGCGCGTTATGTGAAGCGCTTCTACGAGGAGGTGCGGGCCGGCACGCTGTGGATCAACGATCCCCTGACCGACAACGATGCCGGTCCCTTCGGCGGCTTTGGCATGAGCGGCCTGGGCCGCGAGCTGGGCGAGGAAGGCCTGGACGAGTTTCAGCAGACCAAGCACGTGCACTGGGATTTCAATATGGAATCCAAGGAGTGGTGGTATCCCTACGAGCAATACAACCAGGAGCGCTAGGCCCACCTCATTTGGAGAGCCGTCCTACAACATTGCTCCGAGCTGCCGTCTCGGGGGCGTATCGCACCACAGGACAACTCGACTCTTGCCCATGACTGCCAAGACCGCCCTCGAGACGAGGGCTGGCAGCGATAAATGAGGTAGCCCTGCCAGGAGCAGTACGCCATCTTGACAAATGTTTAGTAATGTTATAAAATGTTTAGGATTCTGATGGAAGGGCCGGGTGATGGCTGAGACGCAATCTTATGTCACATTGAAACGGGCAGCCCAGGCACTGGGTGTGCATGAACAGACGCTACGTAGCTGGGAAAAGCGCGGGTTGATCCACCTGATCCGCTTGCCCGGCAGCGGCTATCGTCGAGTGCCTGTCGAAGAAATCGAGCGACTCCAGCACGAGATGGCTGCAAGAACCGCCGACGAGGCTGTTCGGATCGACCCGCCTCGTCGCGATGCTAACTCCCTGGCCCGCGCCAGGGCTTTGGCCAATACCGTATGCGCCGAACTGTCCCATCTGGAATCCGAGACTACGTTGGATGAATTCATGGCATCGCGCCGGGGGCGGGCATGGTCGTGATAGACACAGATGTGTTGACGCTGGCCTATGCCTTTCACCAGGACCCCCGGCAGGCCGCCAACACCGAGTTTCTGTCCGTGGTACAGCCTCTCGATCCTGCTGTGACGATCTACACATTGATGGAGCTGTTGGGCAAGCTCTCCTTCAATCTGTCAGCGGAACGTCTGGGTCAATGGCCCCTATGGCTCCAGGCTCGCTTCGGACTGAGCATCCTGTACCCGGGCACGGCCGGACTGGCGACGGAGGATTTCTTTCGTCGCGAGTTTGTGGAGCGGCCCTTCGAAAAGATGCAGCGCCACCAGATGCCATTCCTCGATTCGTTGATCCTCAACCTGGCCGAAGAAGCACCCGGCGTGGAGGCTTTTGTCACATGGAACGCGCGCCACTACGAAGGCAAGACGTTTCTGGCGGTCCTTACGCCAGCCACGTATCTGGAGAGATGATCCTAGCTGCCATTACGCCCTAGCGCTACGCGCCCAGGACACGTCCTGGGCGCGTTTTCGTGTGGCGCCCCTCGCTCACCACCAACCGGCCATTGACGATGACGTGCTGGATGCCGGCAGGATATTGGTGCGGCGCCTGGAAAGTCGCCCGGTCGGCGACTGTGTCGGGATCCAGGACGACCAGGTCCGCCTTGAGGCCCTGCTTGACCAGGCCGCGGTCCGCCCAGCGGAGCTTTTGGGCCGGGAAACCGGTCATCTTCCACATAGCCTCTTCCAACGAGAGCACCCCCTGCTCGCGCACGTAGCGGCCCAACACCCGGGGATAGGTGCCATAGCTCCTGGGATGGGGCGCGCCCTGGGCCAACGGTCCGTCGACGGAGAAACCAAAGCCATCGGTGCCGATCATGGTTGCCGGATGCTGCAACGCCCGCCTGACGTTGTCCTCCGACATCATAAAGGTGATCATGCTCGCCTCCAGCTCCAGCTCCAGGAGCGCGTCAAAGACCCAGTCGTAGGGTGACTTATCGGCCCCGGCAGCCAGGTCTGCCACGTAGCGCCCCTGGTACGCCCGGTTCCTGGGCGCGCCACTGATCATCACCTGGTCCCACTCGATGATGCGGAAAAAACCGGCGGACTGCATATCGGCCGCCATCCTTTGCCGCGTCTGCGGATCACCCAGGCGTTGCAGCGTGGCGCGCTTGCCCCCTCCGTGGGCCCATTGTGGCAGCACGGCGGCCAGGTAGGTGCTGCCCGCCACGTAGGGATACATGTCGGCGCTGACATCGAGGCCTTCCGCGCGCGCCTGGTCGATCAGGTCCAGCGCCCGCGAAGCCTTGTCCCAGTTGTGACGCCCGGCAGCCTTAAAGTGGCTGATCTGCACCGCGGCGCCGCTCTCCCGGCCTATGCCAATGGCCTCGGACACGGCCTCCAGAAGCCGGTCCCCCTCGTCCCGGAGGTGGCTGAAGTAGAAGCCCTTCCGCTCGCCCACGGGGCGGGTCACGTCCACCAACTCCTCCGTCGAGGTGTAGGACCCCGGCGGGTAGATCAGCCCCGTGCTGAGGCCCACAGCCCCCTCCTCCATCGCCTGGATCACCTGGGCTTGCATGCGCCCGATCTGCGCCTCGCTTGCCGGCTCCGCAGTAAGGCCCATGACGCGGACGCGCACAGAGCCCTGGCCCACCAGGGGCACGACGTTGATCGAGGTGCCGATGCGGGCCAGGTAGTCGAGGTACTCGCCAAAGGTGGACCACTCGTCCCACGGCATGGGGATCGCGCCGGTTCCCAGCGCAGCCAGCATCGTGTCCCGGGTCTCGTCCAGGAGCGGTGCCGTCGAGAAGCCACACTGCCCGATGACGGCGGTGGTAATGCCCTGGCACGCCAGGCTGTCGGCCGTGGGGCAGACGGGCAACGAGAAGCCGGCGTGGGAGTGCATGTCCACAAAGCCGGGCGCGACCACGCAGCCAGAGGCGTCGATCACCGTCCCGGCCTGTGTCCCCGCCAGCGAGCCCACCTCCACGATGCGATCGCCCTCGACGGCCACATCTGCGCGGAAGCGGGGCGCGCCCGAGCCATCCACCACGTCACCGTCTCGAATGAGTATGTCCAGCATGGCGCCTCCTGTCACAGGGGCTCACCCTCGGCCCAGCAACGCCTCCAATGGCTGCCTCAGCTCGAGGGGTACCGCAACCAGTAATTCACCATCCACCGTCGCCTCGACCAGCAGCCCGCGCAGCCGCAGGCGGCCCATCGTCGTCTCGGGCTCGTGATACTGCCAGTAGCGGGATTCCTCGAGATCGTTCCCAAACTCGGCGTCAAAGGCCTGCCAGGCCATGTGACCGCCGTGGGCCAGAACCTGGCGCAATGCCCCGCGCTCTGTGTCGTCCAGGCCAGCGACGATCCGTGCTACGTTGTCCGCATCCTGTAGCGTGGCCATGAGTTCGTCCAATAACTCTGCCTTGCGCAGGGCGGACCAACCCCCGTAGGGCATAATCACCCGCGCCATCCCGGTGTACACCTCTTTGGTATAGAGGGACAGCGCTTGGGAGAGCCCCGGCTCTGGCGTGGAAAGCCTGGCCTGTAGCCTCGCTCGCCAGGCCTGATCCCGCTGCCGCTGTCGCTCAAAGAAGGAGCCGAAGCTTGCCCTGGTCATGCTGTATAGTTTGAGATGCTTCAGTTGTTCTTCAGCGAGCTCATACCCAGGCCATACTTCCAGCGCTGCCTCCAGGCTTCTCTCCGCTGCTTCAAGGTCATCCTGATGCATGGAAACTCGGGCCTGGACATAGTAGTAGAAGGCCATCTCCTGTGGACTGAAGCGCGTCACGCCGGACAAAGGCTTCAACATGGCCATCGCTCCATCCACATCATCATCATCCAAGAGGTAGGTGGCCAGGTTGCAGCGTGGCAGCACATACAGAGGATCGACGTCCAGCGCTGCCAGGAGCATCTCCCTGGCTTGCTCGTGCTGACCCCGGCGGGCATAGATCGTACCCAGGTTGTTGTACGCCTCCTTGGCGTGAGGATCCAGTTCCAGCGCACGGCGGAATCGCTGTTCCGCCTGTCGATCCTCGCCCTGTTGTAAGGCGTCCAGACCGTCATTCAGCAGATCGGCCACCTCGTCGCTGTACGCCGATCTGGACTCCTCAGAGATCTCGTATCGACGTAGCTGTACCTCCTGCCACTCCCCCCGGGCCCAGACGCGCAACGTCTCATCCGGTGGGATCTCGCCCACCTCTAGAAGGGCGTACAAAGCATCCATACGCGCCTTATCGTCGCCAGCCTGGCTCAGTCCAAAACGGCGCAGCGCGGCGTAGGCAGCGGGCGTGCCGACAGTCTTCAGGATGCCGACGCCCGCCTCTAGCCCGTTCTCCTCCCAGATCAGCTTCTCCGCCACGAGCACGAGCTGGGGAACCCGGGCCACAAAACGCGCCATCTCGCTCTCGAACTTGCGGGGGGAGATCCGGTCCTTGCGGCTGATCAGCTCGACAAATTCCTCCATGCGACGCCTGGTTACCATTTCCGTGCTGTGAAAGTAGGGGAAACGGTCAGCCCAGCCGGGTCCCGGTCGACCAGCTTCCAACGCCCGCAACAGGTCACGGGCCCAGTGCACGCTGTTCTGGAGTACCTTCAGCCGCCCTCGCGCCGTACGCTTGCCCAGGTTCGCCTCTGCAACGGCCAGGAACCACTGCACGCTTCGCCTGAGCTCAGGTACGGCCCACTCTATCGCCTCGGACCTATCCAGGGGCTTGAGCAGGTCGTATACGCGCTGGTCCTCGCCCAGGATGGCGGCTGCTTCTGCAACCTTGAAACGCGCTGTGGCCTCCTCTGGCTCCAGGGCTTTCAGCCGCGGCCACAGGTCCCGGGCTTGCTCCTCCTGGCCCGCCCAGACCAGAAATCGGATGGTATGGGCCACGGCCTGGACGTTCTGAGGATCCATGGAAAGCACCTGGCGTGCGGAGGCGATGGCCTCGTCCGACCGGCCATCGAAGAAAAGGGCCTGGGATAAATTGTTACGGGGTGGTGGCCAATTAGGCAGCAACTTGATGGCCCGCCGGTTGGCCGCGATGCTGGCCTGAAAGTCGCCAGATTGTAGCGCCCGGATGCCCTCTTCGTGATAGCGCAGACCTCGCTCGGCCTGGGCCATGGAAATCTGCAATTGCCCGGCCAGGTCCTCAATCTCCTGCTCCAGGAACGCTATCATCCCTCCCACTTCTTCAGCCGGCGCGGCGTCAACTCCCAGCCTCAGCATCTGGCGAAAGGCGTTGAGGGCATGCGCGTTTAGCTCCAGCCCCATGTACAGCGAGGCCAGCGGCTGCCAGTACTCTCGATCGCGGCTCAGCGTCATCGCCTGTTCGTAGGCTTCCACCGCCTCCCAGAGATCCCCGGCCTTGTAGCACGCATAACCGTAGTAGAAGTACAGATCCACCACGCGGGGCTGGGATCCAAGGAACGGCTCCAGGAGCTCGATAGCTTGCGCAAAACGGCCGCGGTCGATCAGGCCCTCGGCCCGTCTCAGAGCTGCCTCTAATTCGGGCGATGGCCGGCGTTGCCGCGGTGGGCGTGCGGCAGGCCGCGACTTTTTGACCCTGCGCTTGCGCTTGGTCAAGGTTCACCTCCAATCTGATGAGCAACAGCCACCCGGCAGGCGCCGGATACGTCCAGAGGGGATCCTACCACATCTCGCCCCGCTTATCAAGCACAAGAACCCCCGGTCCTTCGAGGGTGTTCGAAGCAGGTCGCTTTGGTGGGGTACTTGCACTCGGTGCGGATCGCCAGATCCGAACCTGTGGGACGCCGGAGCTGGCGTTCCGGCTGGAGCGTAGGCCGGATGCCCCACACTTGTCTTTTGCTCCGATCACCCTCGAAACCGGGGATTGACTTCCGGCCTGTCCCAGCCTATAATGGAGGCAGCCCGATCGGTACGAGGATGCCACCTCACGGACCTGGCCGGAGAAGGTGGAGGCCAGGATCTGTGCTGCGCAAGGTCACCAGGGGCGCAAACTTTGGCTCCTGGGTGCAAGGGGAGGAAAGGGAAAACCGTTGGCCAGGAGTGTCACAATCAAGCTGCCCCCTATTCTATCGATTGCTCTGTGCCTGCTGCTCCTGGCTGGTTGCGGTGACACTCGGCTGGCTGTGAACGGCACACCGACGTCGCTGCTTGCATCAGACCAGGCAGCCCGCCCCCTTTCTGACTACCGCCGAACCATCACCCGCGCGTTGCGCAATACCAGGACCCTGCCCGACGCCCCGGGTGCCAGCACCTTATGGGACACAGGGCGCACCTTTACGGCGCAGCTCCTTCCCAACCTCGCCAATGGGGTGGAATGGACCTGGACGGTGGAGCCCCAGGATCCGGAAGGGACCCTGTGGACTGTGACCTTCTGGGCAGCCTACGAACAGCGCACGGCCCATTCTACCAGCAAGATCCTGCAGGAGGGGGTGCGGTACGTGATCGACGTGCAAGAGTGGGCAGCCACGATGGACCTGGCATCTCCAGGAGGCAGGCGCTACGAGCGTTTGCTGCGCGCCGGCTTCCCCCGCCAGTGGGCGTTGTCCGCGGAGCCGCCGCCGAATTGACCGTAGCAGACCCGTGGCCACAGGCCAAGTCCAGACGGTGGATGCTCAGGAACCCAGAGGGACGCCCCTTCCTCTTATGGTCTTCTCCCTGGCGATCTTGAAGGTAGAGGACAATTCCAACACCGGCCTGCCCGCTTCATTGTGGATTATTGCCTGACCTTTGAGAATCCTGCCATCTTGCTCCGTCACTGCCGCTTTGGCGGTTACGATGCCACGCTTGACCGGATAGAGGAACTCTGTCTCCAACGAGACGGTCGCAAAATGGGTCCAAGGGGTGAGCAGGCTCTTGATCGCCACACAATTGCCGTATCGGCCAGACTGACCAATGCTCCGCCGTGCATGAGCCCGCTCCCCTGCGCGAAATCGACGAGGAAGGGCATCCGCAACGTCGCTTGCCCGTCCGAGGCCTTGACAATCTCCATCTGCAAGAGGCACTCAAAAGGTGCACAGCCAATCCACTCGTCCATTTGGACCTCGTGCGGCCC
>Ga0180438_10009009_pt1 | contig 12547 bp, 7 predicted proteins | sample SS_ome_12_FD_132455 | JGI IMG/M metagenome (GOLD analysis project Ga0180438, IMG submission 132455) | Hypersaline lake sediment archaeal communities from the Salton Sea, California, USA - SS_3_D_2 metaG | ecosystem: Environmental > Aquatic > Non-marine Saline and Alkaline > Hypersaline >...
GATCTTCCTTGCCGTACACCACGACGAGGCACCCCTGAAACTGAAGGAAGTCTCGGCCCAGAGTGCCGACCTGCATTTCCGCGGCTATCCGCGCGAGTACTCTCCCGACGGCCGCCACCCCAACTTGTCCGACTACGCGAATGTGGATACGGCGGTGGCGTGGAAGCTGATGGCGGGCCGTTACACCCGGTACGGGGAAGTGGCCGAGTTGCTCGAAGCACCCGACGACTGCTTCGTGATCATGGGCCGCGGCGAGGAGCTGACGCTCCGTTTTCCGGCCGAGGCGTTTGGCCCGGTGCCCCAAGGCCGACACCGCTCCTTCATCTTGAAGACGGACAGCTTCTGCAAGGACATGGATCTTTACACGGCCCACGGCGACACCGTGGAGCCGCTCCCCTTCCACGGGATGAGCGGCTACCCGTACGGCCCGAACGAGCGTTATCCGGACAACGCCAAGACGCGGGAGTACCGGCGCCGGTACAACACGCGGCAGGTGCAAACCCGGTAGCGGTACGGCCGCCCGAATGCCGGCGAAAACACCGTTTTTTACTTCCCTTTTTGCGGCAGGTTGACGGCCGGGGCGACGTCGATTATGCTAAGGATGAATCGCGACACTTTTCGGTGCAGTCCGGAAGAGGCAGGACGCAGTTCAGAAGAGGCAAAGCATTCGCTTGATGTTCTGAACGGCGGAGGTGTGCGATGGCCAAACGTGGGAAGTCGGGCCGCCGCGAGGCGACCCGCCGGGCCACTTCTCGCGGAAGACCTGATTCCGATGGCGGGCGGAGCACCCGGTTTCGATGGATGGCGATTTGCGCGGTCGCGTGCGTCGCAGTCGTAGCCCTGCTCTGCGCGAGCCCGTTCTTGTTCCAGGGTTCGACATCCGCGGATCAAGCCGGATCGTCGGTCGCATCGGGAACGGCTGTCTCTGCGTCTGAAGCGCCGAAACTTCTTGCCGACGGAGCACGCACCAACGCCGCCGCTGAATCATCCGACCGGCCGGCCTCCCCGTCTAAAACAACGCCCGTCGTGCCCGAGCCGGCGGCCTTGCCGCCCACGCCCTCTCCTCCACCCTCCCAGCGGACAGCTTCTCTGCCGGAACCAGCAAGCGATTTGCCGGCTTCTCCGTCGACTCCGCAGCAGGCCATCGCGGCCTTCCAACAAGAGGCCCTCGAAGTGGCCACCCGCTTGATGAAGGAGTTTCCCAATCGCAGCGAACCGGTCGCGCTGATGGGACTGGTGCAGCGCAGTCTGGGCCGGACGGACGAGGCGCTCCGATGCTGGGAGGAATGCCTGAGACTGGATCCGGCCTACGCCGACGCCTGCAAGAGCATGGGCTTGATCGCGCTGGAACGAGGCGAGTTCGAGCGGGTCTTGGAGCTTTGTCAGCAGGCCCTGGCCTCAGCTCCCACCTCACCCGGTCTTCATGAACTCATGGCCAAGGCGCTGATGAACCTGGGCCGGCCCGAGGAAGCCATTGCCCACCTGGAAAAGGATATTGAAATCTCGCCCGCGGCGAGTTCGGTCTACTATGTGCTCGGCGAGGCGCATCTGCGGCTGAGGCAATACGACCAGGCGAAGCAGGCCTACCAGACGGCGACCGAGATGGACCCCAACATCAAGCACGCCTATTACGGGCTGGCCACCGCATGCGCCCGGCTGGGAGAAAGGGAAGAGGCGAGCCAGAACCGACGGCGGTTCAAGGACCTCAAGGACAAGGAGTTGCAGGAGTTGATCGAGGAGTCGGTCGGGTTTGATGACGTGGTCGCTGTTCGCGGCCATCTGGTCAATACGCTCGTTCAGGCGGGCCAGGTCTATTACCGATACAGGAAGACGTCCAGCGCCGAACTGCACTGGGGAAGGGCGGCGGAACTCGACCCGAAAAACACCACCTGTCGCACCAAGCTGGCGGAACTCTACCAGCGGGTCGGCCGAAACCGGGACGCGCGGCGGATCTGTGAGCAACTCGTCAAAATCCAGCCGGACAATCCGGTCCACTGGCTGAACCTGGGGGTCCTCAACGAACGCCTGAGCGAGTTCGACGCCGCCGAGCCGGCCCTGAGAAAAGTCATCGAACTGGACCCCAAAAACGCCTGGGGGTATGGCGAACTGGCCCGCGTGCTGATGAGAGCCAATCGAAGGCTTCCGGAAGCCAAGGCCCTGGCGTCGACGGCCGTACGATTGGGGCCCGAGGCAAGACAGTACTTCGTCCTCTGCGAAGCGTGCGACAAGAACGGAGACCCGACCGGGGCCCTGGCGGCGATCGAGCGGGCCATCGAGCTGGAGCCGGGCAATGTGAAGTACCGGCAGGTCCGCAATTTCATCAAGACCAGGAAATGACGCGAGGAGTCCGGCGGTGGGTTGCGGAGATTGGCGGCTTGTACGATCGTTCGTCCTGGCGACGATAGGCGTTTTTCCCGTGACGTTCGCTCACGGCCAGATCCGCTTGTCGAACGTGACCCGAGAAACCGGAATCACGTTCATCCACACCGACGGCAGTTGCGGCAACCGCTATATCATGGAGACCGTTTGCTGCGGCCTGGCCCTGCTGGACTACGACCGCGACGGCGACCTGGACATCTACTTCCTCAACGGGGCCCCGCTGCCGGGAGCCAAGGCAGAAAGGCCGCCGAGAAACGCCCTCTATCGCAACGACGGCGGCTGGAGGTTCACCGAGGTCGGCCGCGAAGCCGGTGTGGCGGACACGGGATACGGGCTGGGCGTGGCCGCCGCCGATTACGACAACGACGGGGACCTCGACTTGTACCTGAACAACTACGGCCCCAATGTCCTTTACCGGAACAACGGGAATGGGACCTTCAGCGACGTCACCAGCCAGGCGGGAGTGGCCAACGGCCACCGCGTGGGTGCGGGAACCTGCTTCCTCGACGTCGACAATGACGGCGATCTCGACCTGTTCGTCTCCAACTACCTCCTCTTTTCCGAGGAGAGACACACGACCATCACCCATTCCGGATTTCCCGCCTACGTGGGGCCTACCCATTATCCGGCCGACCCCGATACACTCTATCGCAACAACGGCGACGGCACGTTTACCGACGTCAGCGAGGAGTCGGGAATCGCCGCGCACACCGGTTGGGGCATGGGAACCGTGTGTGCCGACTACGACAACGACGGCGACACCGACATCTTCATCGCCAACGATCTTTGCGAAAACTTCCTCTTCCAAAACGACGGCACCGGAAAATTCGAAGAAGTGGGGCTCGTCTCCGGCGCCGGATACGACCTCAGCGGACAGGAACAGGGAAGCATGGGAGTTGATTGCGGCGATTACGACAACGACGGATGGCTCGATTTCTACCAGACGTCTTACCAGCGCCAATGGGCCATCCTCTTCAAGAATCTCGGCGGCGGCCTCCTGGAAGACGTGACGGCCGACACCGGCGCCGGCGCCGATACGCTCACCAACGTCACCTGGGGCAACGGGTTCGTCGATTTCGACAACGACGGCGACCGCGACATCTTCGTCGCCTGCGGGCACCTGCACGACAACGCCGACCGCTTCGATGACACGACCCGCTACCACGCCAGGAACGTCCTGGTGATGAACACCGGCGACGGGAAGTTCGTCAACGTCTCGGACCAGGCCGGCGACGGTATGCACGTGAAGCTCAGCAGCCGCGGGGCGGCTTTCGACGATCTGGACAACGACGGCGACGTCGACGCGGTCATCCTCAATTCGCGCCGAGAGCCCACGATCCTCCGAAACGATTCGCCGGCCGGTCATCACTGGCTGCAAATCCGGCTGCGCGGCGTCTGCAGCAATCGGGACGGCGTGGGGGCGCACGTGAAAGTGATCGCCGGCGATTTGACCCAAATCGACGAAGTGCACAGCGGCCGCGGCTATCAAAGCCATTACGGCATGAGGCTCCACTTCGGCCTGGGACCGCGGGACCGCGTGGACCGCGTCGAGGTTCGCTGGATCGGCGGCGGCCTGGACGTCCTGAAGGACGTGACGGTGGATCGCGTGCTCACGATCATCGAGGGGACCCGCCCCGCGAGCACGCCGCCGAGTCCGGAGCGTTGACGCCCGTCCACCCCGTTGGTAGAGTGGAATAGAGTGTTTGTTTCTTGCCGGATCTTGGCAGTCGCCGGAGGGGAACCCGGGCCGTGGATCGAACCGTGCATGCTACACGACCGACTTGTCTGCTTGGCGCCGTGGCTTTGGCATGGGCGTGGACCGGGTTTCATTCGGCGGGCCGCGCCGCCGAACCCATTCAATTGCATGACGTGACCCAACACACGGGCATCACGTTCACCCACACCGACGGCGGTTGCGGCAAGCGGTACATCGTGGAAACTGTCAGTGCGGGGCTGGCGCTGTTCGACTACGACGGCGACGGTGACGTGGACGTCTATTTCCTTAACGGGGCGCCGCTGCAAGGGACCCAAACGCAGACGCCGCCAACCAATGCGCTGTATCGCAACGACGGCGGATGGAAGTTCGTCGACGTCACGAAACGGGCCGGCGTGGGAGACACCGGATACGGCCTGGGAGTTGCCGTCGGCGACTACGACAACGACGGCGACCCCGATCTGTATCTGAACAACTACGGCCCCAACGTCTTGTACCGGAACAACGGCGACGGGACCTTTACCGACGTTACCGGGCAGGCGGGCGTGGGCAACGGCGTCCAGGTCGGCGCGGGCACCTGCTTTCTTGACGCCGACCGGGACGGCGACCTGGATCTCTACGTCGCCAACTACATCGACTTCACCTACGACAATCACCGCAATGCCCAGCTCAACGGCTTTCCCGTGTACGCGGGGCCGATGGATTATGCCCCCACACCGGACACGTTCTATCGCAACAACGGCGACGGCACGTTCACTGACGTCAGCGTCGAGTCGGGCGTGGCAAACCATCGCGGGCCCGGCATGGGGATGGTTTGCGCCGATTACGACAACGACGGCGACACCGACGTCGTCGTGGGCAACGACGCCGCGGCCAATTTCCTGCTGGAAAACGACGGCCACGGCAAGTTTCAGGAGGTGGGGCTCATGGGCGGCGTGGCCTACGACGCCGACGGAACGGAACAGGGAACCATGGGTGTGGAGTGCGGCGATTACGACAACGACGGCCTGCTCGACTTTTACGCCACCTCCTACCAGCAGCAAACGGCCACGCTCTACAAGAACCTCGGGGGCGGCATCTTCGAAGACGTCACCGCCCTGACCGGCGCCGGTGTGGGGACCCGACCCCACGTGACCTGGGGCAGCGGGCTGGTGGATTTCGACAACGACGGCGACCGCGATCTGATGGTCGCATGTGGTCACCTGCAGGACAACGTGGACCAGTTCGACGCCTCCACGTCCTATCTGGCCCGAAACCTCTTGCTCATGAACGACGGCAACGGAAAGTTCATCAACGTGTCGGACCAATGCGGCAGCGGCCTGGCGGTCCAACTCAGCAGCCGCGGGGCGGGATTCGACGACCTGGACAACGACGGCGACGTCGACGTGGTCATCATGAACTCCCGCCGCCAACCGACCATCTTGAGGAACGATTCCACGTCGAACCATCATTGGGTGCAGATCCGACTTCGCGGCTTGAAGACCAACCGCGACGGCGTGGGAGCGCGGGTGACGGTGGTGGCGGGCGATCTGACGCAAGTGGACGAAGTACATGGCGGCCGGGCATATCAAGGCCACTCCGGGACGCGGCTTCACTTCGGCCTCGGAAAGAGGACCAACATCGACCGCATCGAGGTCCGTTGGATCGGCGGCGGCGTGGACGTGGTGGAGAACAGCCCGGTGGATCGGTGCTTGACGATCATCGAGGGGCATCACCAGTGACGGCCAGCGCGAGCACATCTCGAAAGACATTCTCTCGTGATCGACGGGGAAGAGTGTGGTGGCTGGCGGCGTTGGCCGTCGGCTGTACCGGAGTCGTCGTCTTCATCGTGATCCGGTCACTTGGCCCGACGGCGGCGGAATCGGCGCCGAGGGAAGACGTGCTGCCTTCGGGAGAGAATCTCGTTAACGCCGAAAGAGACAAGGCTGCCCCGGCGGCCGCAGCGGCCGAACCGACGGCTGCTTCCGACAAGCCGCCTTCCGTTCCCCCCGAGCCGGCGGCCCCGCCGCCTCGGCCCTCCGGTTCTCGGGCGACGCCTTCCACTCCAACGCCCAAGACGTCCGACGTAACGCAGCTTACGGAGGAGCAGCTGCGGAAAGAGGCCATCGACGCCGTCACGCGGCTGATGAAAGATTTTCCCAACGACCCCGATCCGATCGGCCTGATGGGAAACGTGCACGTCGGGTTGGGACAGACCGCCGAGGCGGTCGCGTGTTGGGAGAAGTGTATCGAGATGGCACCCAACCGAGTCGACGGCTATCTGGGGATCGCCGAGGTTCGCCTGAAGGAAGGACAATTCGAGAAGGCCGAGGAGCTGGCGCGCCAAGCGATGCAGGTCGATTCGAGGGCTGCCCGAGCCAACAAGATCCTGGGCGAAGCGCTCCTGGGGTTGGGCAAGCCGAACGAGGCGTTGGTCGCCTTTCAGCAAGAGCTTAAGATCTCTCCAAACTCCGCCAGAAGCCGTTTTCTGCTCGGGCAGACGTACCGGCAGTTGGGCCAGCATCTGGAGGCCAAAGAACGCTATGAGGCGGTACTCCAGCTCGATCCCGACTATACCGAAGCGTATTACGTGCTGGCGATCGTTTGTGCCCGGCTGAGGCTCCAAGATGAAGCCGCCGAATACCGCAAGCGGTTCCAGGAGTTGAAGGATCGAGACTGGGCAAATCTCCAAGGCATCAGAAGTGTCTTCGATCGCGAGGAGTCTTTGTTTTCATCATCGCGAAACGTGGCGCGCACGCTGACGAACGTCGGGCTGGCTTACCGTCAACATGGATACGCGTGGACGGCCGAAAAGCATTGGCGCCGCGCGGCGATCCTGGATCCGGAGGATACGGTGTGCCGCGAGGAGTTGGCCGCCCTCTACCAGCAGAACCGCCGTACGGAAGAAGCGCTGCAGGTGTGTGAACAACTCCGCGAAATCGCGCCGAAGAATGCGCGATACCATTATGGTGCGGGCGTGCTCTACGCCCGGATGAATCGAGTCGACGTGGCCCTTTCGGCGCTCGAGCAAGCTTTGGAACTGGATCCCGACAACGAAAGCTACCGAGATACTTGCGCGCGGATTCGCCGGACCCGGGAGGAGAAATGACGTGAGCGCGTCGGCCAGCGAACGACGACGTCGGCCAAACGGGTGCCGCAGCGGCATGGCGGTCCTCCTGTGGCTTTGCCTGCTGTCCTCGGCGCGCGCACAGTGCACGATTCGATTGGAGGACGTGACCGCCAACACGGGAATCACCTTCCAGCACACCCATGGCGGCTGCGGCCGGCGGTACATCGTCGAATCGGTCAGCGCCGGGCTGGCGCTGTTCGACTACGACGGCGATGGAGACGTGGACGTCTATCTCCTCAACGGTGCCCCGCTGCAAGGAACCGAGGTCGAAGCACCGCCTCGTAACGCCTTGTACCGCAACGAGGGCGGCTGGCGTTTTACGGACGTGACCGATCGGGCCGGCGTCGGCGACTCCGGGTTCGGGCTGGGCGTCTGCGTGGGTGACTACGACAACGACGGAGATGCCGATCTGTTCCTCGACAACTATGGCCCGAACGTCCTGTACCGCAACCGCGGCGACGGTACCTTCACCGACGCTACCCGGGAAGCCGGCGTGGCCGGCGGCCGGCGCGTGGGTGCAGGAGCCAATTTCCTCGACGCCGACCGAGACGGCGACCTGGATCTTTTCGTCTCGAACTACCTGATGTTCACTTACGACACGCACGTGGCGCGAACTACGCGGGGCGTTCCCAAGTATCCCGGGCCCCGAGATCATGCCCCCGAGTCGAATCTCCTCTACCGCAACAACGGCGACGGCACCTTTACCGACGTCAGCGAAGCGTCGGGAATCTCCGCACACCGGAGCTGGGGAATGGGAACCATCTGTTGCGATCCCGATGACGACGGCGATACCGACATCCTCGTTGCCAACGACGTGGCGGCCAATTTCCTCTTCATGAATGACGGAACAGGAAAGTTCAAAGAGGTCGGATTCTTGGCGGGCATGGCGTACGACTTCAACGGTTTCGAACATGCGAGCATGGGAGTCGAATGCGGCGACTACAACAACGACGGACGCCTCGATATCTACGTCACCTCCTACCAAAAGGAGTTGGCCAGCCTCTACCAGAACCTGGGCAATGGGACCTTCGAGGACGTGACGCAAATGACCGGGGCGGGCGCGGGAACGCTACCCTACGTTACCTGGGGCAATGGGCTGGTCGATTTCGACAACGACGGAGATCGCGACATCTTTGTCGCCTGCGGCCACATCCAGGACACCATCGAACGCTACGACGATACGTCGTCATATCACGCGCGAAACGTGCTGCTGATGAACACCGGAAACGGGAGATTCGTCAACGTGTCGGACCGGGCGGGAGTTGGAATGCAGGTGAAGCTCAGCAGCCGCGGGGCGGCGTTCGACGATCTGGACAACGACGGCGACGTCGACGTAGTGGTGCTGAACTCGCGGCGGGAACCGACCATCCTCAGAAACGACTCGCTACCCGGGAATCATTGGATACAGATTCGCCTCCGCGGCACGAAAACCAATCGCGACGGCGTGGGAGCACGGGTGACGGTCACCGCCGGCGATCTGACGCAGATCGACGAGGTACACAGCGGCCGCGGGTACCAGAGCCACTACGGCACACGGCTTCACTTCGGGCTGGGCCGGCGCGACCGCGTCGACCGCATTGAAGTCCGCTGGATCGGCGGAGGCGTGGACCGGCTGGAAAACGTGGCCGTCGACCGACTCGTGACCATCACGGAGGGGACGGGGAAGCAGGCGTCGCCCCCGTCGGCGCAGCCGCGGGCGCCCGGTCTGGCTCGCTGAGCCGTACGATGCGGCCGTCGCGGATCGTGCCCAGGTGCACGGCGCGCGTGTTGCCTCCTGTGCGGTCCCAGTTCACGGTTCCCGTCACTCCCGTCCACGGCGAGAGTTCGCCGAGGGCGTCGCGGATGCCGGCGCGATCGAGTCCCGCGGTGCCGATGGCCGCGATCACCAGTTGCACAGCGTCGTAGGCGTGTGCTGCCGCATAGTCGGGCGACATGGCAAAATGTTCCCTGAACGCCTTGGCGAATTCCCTCGACTCCTTCTTCGGTTCGTACAGCAACGGAAACACAACTCCCTCGGCCGCCGCACCGGCCTCTTGCCGAAACGCCCTGCGTCCCATGCCAGGGCCGCCGAAAATCACGTTCTCAAAACCTCGGTCGCGCAAGGAAACGACCAGCCGGGCGCTATCTCGGGCCCCGGCGATCAGGACGGCCGAATCGGCCTTGGCCCCCTTGATCCGTGCGGTCAATTCCCCAATCTCCCGCGATGCCCGCTGATATTCGAAATGGAAGCGCGGCACCATGCGACGTTTGGCCAGCGACTTGCGCAGCTCGACCGTGAACAGATGCGAGTCGTGATCATCGGCCGAGATCAGCAGGAAGGGTTTCCCTTCGGTGCGTGCCGCAATCGCCTCGGCAAGCACAGGTGCCTGTAGATGATCGCCCGGCACGAGGGAGAACATCCAGGGGACGTGGGCCAGATTGACGGATCTGTCGGTGCTGGCCGGGCCGAGCAGCGGAAGTCGCGCCTTGGCCACGACCTGCTCGGCCAGGTGCGTCGACGGCCCGTCGATTCCGCCGATGATGGCCCAGACTCGGTCCGTATAGGCCATGCGGGTCACCTTGACAACGCCCGTACCCCAGGGGTTGTCCGACCATCCGCAGATCAGTCGGAACGGCTTTCCCCGGTAGCCGCCCCGGCGATTCGCCTCCTCGACGGCCCACTGGGCGGCGCGCCACATGTCGCCGCCGTGCGGATGGGCAGGATCGTCGGGGCCGAAGTAGCCGATGAGGATTTCATCCGGGTGGACCGGTGCCGACGATTCTTGTGCCGCGTTTCCGTCGGCGCCCATAAAAACGCACCAACACACGGCACCGACCAATATGCGGAGGATCATGTTCAAGATGAATGCGGTCCCCTATAAAGCCGCGACCGTCGGTCGCGCCAAAGCGCTGCAAAGTGATCGGTTGACCCGATTGGCGCGACCACCGGTCGCGGCTCTATAAACGAAGGCAACCACCGGCCGCGCGGCGCCAGTTACCTTCCGGGAATCTCCAGATCCTCCCGGGAGTAGTACTTCCAGGCGCCGTTCTCGCGTTTGGCGAGGAACACTTCGCCATGATCGTCCATCACCGCGCTTAACGGAATGTCGCCGGTCACTCCCTTCCAGCGCTTGCTGCGGTAGGCCAACACGTCACGGATCTTGGCCCGATTCAATCCGGCCCCCTGAGTGGCCCAGATCAGCATGTTCATGCCGTCGTAGGCGTGCGCCGCATAGGTCTCCGGTTCCTCGCCAAAGCGTTCCTGGAAAGCCTGGCGGAACGCGAGGTACTTCGGGTCTTGGCGCGTGGGGTCCCAGGGATACGTGCAGACGACGCCTTCGGCGTTGTCGCCGGCAATCGCGAGGAATTCGTCCGAGAGGCATCGATCGCAAGCGTAAAAGGGTTGTTTCATACCCAAGACCCGCATCTGGTTGAGAATCCGGGCCCCGTCCGCAGCGTCGCCCCAGTGGACGACGGCTTCCACGTTGGCCTGCTGGAGCCGTTGTAGCTGCAGGGAGAAATCCTTCGACCCCAGGCCGTAGGCCATTTCGATGGGGACCGGGTGCTTCAGCCGGCGGCTTCCGTCGAGGATCTCCCGCACGCCGAATCGCCCGTAGCGATTGCTCCCGCGGATCACGCCCACGCGCTGGTAGCCCAGCTTGCGATACAGGTAATCGACCAGCAGATATCCCTGCTGGCGGTCGTCGCCGATGCAGCGGGCCACCCAGGGGATATTGGTTTCGATGAACGTGGGATCGGTATCGCCGGAGTTCATCATGGTGATTTCGGCCTTCAAGGCCACGCGAATGGCGATGTGGCTGTTGGCCCCGTCGATGGTCCCCAGGATCGCCCAGACCTTGTCCTGGTAGGCCATTTTGATGATCTCGTTGCCCGAGGCGCCCCAGAGCCCGTTGTCGTTGCTGACGACCAGTTCGAAGGGGACCTTGCGTTTCAGGTAGCCACCCCGGGCGTTGGCCTCTTCGATGGCCAGCCGGCAGCCCTGAAGCATCTTCACTCCCAGGACCTCTTCGTGGCTCTTGCCGCCGGTGGCCACGGAAACGGTAGCCATGATCGGGCCGATGAAGCCGATCTTGACCGTATCGACGTGTTCCGGCTCGGGAATCGCCCGGCCGGGGCCGGTGTATTCAAGCTGAAGCAGAAAGTGCTCCTTGTACGGCTCGATGTGGCGGAACGGCTCGACGTCCCGCGACGTGTAGGCGTAGTTGCGGTCGCGTTTCAGTTCCAGGTCGGGAACTTCGTAAGGACTGGCAGCGTTGATCTTGTCGAGGACTTCGCGGGTTCCCTCGTCGATCTCGATTTGCGGAGTTGCCTCGGCGGTGGCCGGCTGCGATTTGGCCTCTTGTTTCGACTCGGCGTCGGCAAACGGAACCGAGCCGACTAGGACGAACATGGTCAGCATCCAGAAGAAGTGTCGTTTCATAGCTCACCTCGTTTGGGTTATGGAGTTTCCGCCGTCTTTCCCAGCCTTGGGTAGTAACCGGAGCCGACGGCCCAGCCCAGGCCCTTGGAGGTTCCTACCCAGACGTCGTCGCCATCAAAGTCGATCCAAAGTGCGTAGTTATGGGGAATGCACTTGGGCATCTTGACCGTCTTCAGCACCTTGCCGGCCCGGCTGATTTCGGCGCAGCCGCCGTGTGTCTTGGGGTCCATGGTATAGGTTACCCAGGTGTCGGTGGCGAAGTCGGTCAGCACCCCGAGCCCCTTGTCGGTCGCGTACCACGCTTCGTCGGCGCTGCGGCCGGCGACCGCGTTGCCGAAGTCGCTGGGCAGGCCCGTCTCGGCGGTGTAGTAGCCGCGCCAGTGCCGCCCGTCGTATCGGCACATGCCGAAGTAGGACGAGACCCAGAGAATCTTGTCCACGTAGCTCACGCCGGTGGTGATCACGTGCACGACGCCGTCGTCGCGATAGAGATCGATTTCCATCTCGCCGTCGGGATCGAGATAGTCTTTCCACCGCTGGGTGGCCACGTCGAATTCCAGCACGCCGCTGCCCCAGATACCCAGGTAGACCTTCCCGTCGCTGTAGGACGCGCCGTAGTTCCAGATCTCTTCCATGGGGGCGTTCTTCTCGGTGTAGATGGTCCACTCGCCGCTGACCGTATTATAGCGGCTGGCCCCGGCGGTGGTGGCCGCCCAGACGTTGTCGTTCTCGATCGCCAACCCGTAAACGACGTCGTTGACCAGGCCGCTGTTGAGCTGGTGGAAGTGGTCGAAGCGTCCTCCGCTAAATCGGGCCAGTCCCCCGCCGAACAGCCCGATCCAAAGGTCTCCCGTCTTCTCGTGGACGCCAAACGCGGAAACGACGCCCGGCTCGGGCAGGCCGTCCTTCTGGGTCCAACTGCGGA
>Ga0180438_10009010_pt1 | contig 12547 bp, 10 predicted proteins | sample SS_ome_12_FD_132455 | JGI IMG/M metagenome (GOLD analysis project Ga0180438, IMG submission 132455) | Hypersaline lake sediment archaeal communities from the Salton Sea, California, USA - SS_3_D_2 metaG | ecosystem: Environmental > Aquatic > Non-marine Saline and Alkaline > Hypersaline >...
AATTTTATTATGGAAAAAAATTGGTATAAATTCAATATTTAAAAAATTAAACAAAAAAATACCTCAATTTATGTTTTTTTTAATTACTTTATCATTAAATATTTTAATTAGCTTAATCAGTGAGGTTAATATTACAGGATTTATATTGCATTCATATCTTATTTTTACCGTACCCATTGTAATTTTTTCAGTCTTCTTTTGGGAAAGTTTAGCTCATAAAAAGAAAAAAAAGAAAAAGAAAAAATAAAGTTATCTTGAAAAAATTATATTATCAATTAAATTTACCTTTGTTCATATTCACAAGCATCTTTAAGAAATTATCACTCTTAATATAGGTTTTATTAATTTTTAGATTTCTATTCACACTGAAATCTAATAATTTTGCATATTTTTAATTTTAAGATATTTTAGAAAATATTTGATTAATTAATACTTTCACCTAACTGAAAATGACGTTAATTTGGCCTCCATCAATAAACTGATAAATTTGAATTGCTGAAGCAATATATCCGACTACATTTACCGTAATATTCACTCCTCTTTTCAATTGATCCCATCGTTTTATTGCTTCTTCTTTCTTATCTTTTTCTTCTATTTTCTCGATTTTATTCTGGATTTCTTCTTCAATTAATTTTTGAAATTCCAGTAATTGTTGATGATTTAATTTCTCAAAATGATCAATTATTTCTCTATATCTATTATTTGTCATTTTAATGATAATTTCTCTTGAATTCTGAATTTCTGAAATTATCCTTTCTCTATTATTATCCATCATTTTTGAAACTGTTCTTTCTAACGTATCTATTCTTTTAATTATCGATTCTCCATAGAAAGCTGAATTACGTTTGGCTTTGTCAGAAAATCCTTGTGTAATTTGTTCATATAATAAGAAAAATGGTTGGATCATTTTCAAGAGTTTTTCTTCTTGCTCAGCTGGAATTTCTTCTAAATTTGTATAATTACGTAATTCCTGAAGAAAATTATCCAAGGAATTTATTAATTGAAGATCCCCTGAAAAATTAAATTGACGAAGTATTAGCTTGGATTTCTCTAATTCTTTGATATCATGATCTTTGAAATGGAGACCTTGATAAAGAATTTTAACATATTTTAATTTATAATAAAGTATTTGAAAATGAGGAAGTCTTGGAAGATCAATATCCCAAAATCCATTTATTCCAAAATAAAGCTCTCTAACGGCGTTTTTTAATTCCTGTAAATTCTTGGAGTTGAGAGCATTTAATATATCTCTATCAAAGGGGATTAATAACGATAAAAGATAAGTTGCTAATGATTGTTCTTCAAAATCTTCTTGGTGAAATTTTTCTGATGCAGCTCTAAAGAATTGTGATGAAGTTTCTATGTCCCCACTTCCCCACATTTTTGTACCAGTAACCCAGTTAATATAGCCCTCAACCGCTTCACTATTTTTTATATCGCCTATCCTCAAAAATTGATCTTTGGCCTGCAAAAAATATTGAATAGATTCCTCATAGTTTCCTTGAGCAAATTGGATCACTCCTAGATTTCCTAATATTCGAGGATCAGTTGGATGAGTCGTAAGAAGATCTAAAAGCAAGTTCTCAGCATTTTTATATTCCGATTTCGTCATTAATATTAAACTATACGTAAGTTTAGCTGGAAAATAATCATATTTAAGAGATTTTATTAGATGTTTCTCAGCATCTTGAAGATTCCCCATTTTAATTAGGAGTATTGCATAATTATGATGGACTTCATAATCATCTGATTTTAATTCAAGAGCATGTTTATATTGCTCCTGGGCCTCTTCAAATCGTCCTAATTTTCTTAATAAAATACCATAATTATTATGGAGAAATGATAAATTAGGCGTGATAGATAATGCTTCAATATAATCATCTTCTGCTTTTTTTGATAAATTAACTGTTATATATTGATGAGCACGTAAATTCAAGGCGTTTGCAAGGAAATTCTTTGCTTTTTCTTTCAATCTTATATTTTTTGAAATTTGTTGTGAAAGGTCAAAACAGAAGATTGCGTAATCATATAATTGTAAGCTACCATAATAATAGCCAATAGAGATTAATTCTATAGCTAGCTCATTACCTTTATTTCGACTATATTTCTTGATTAAAGATTCTGCTCTATCTAATTTTGATTCATTTACATAATCAATAAACTTCTTCATGACTTTTTCTAAATCCATATAATATAAATTTTTTAGAGATATATAAACATGTTTCATCATAAACCTGTAATTAGTCAAGATATATTCTTTCATGTATTTCTAAAAATAACAAGTGCATGAGTTCACATAATGTCGATTATCAGAAATAATTAATCATTTATTTACATTTGTTATGTCCTATATTTTTTTAAAATAAAAATCTATTTTTATAAACTTTTTAATCAATTTAAAATTCTTGAATATATTATTTTTGAAATTAATAAATAAAGATAGTTGCTTATTAATATTAACCAGTATTCTTTAATTTTTTGGATAGAAATAATAGATAAATTTTAGTAGATTATTTTTTTTATTAATTAATCTTGATTGTTATTGGTTATTTATTTAATAACAATTTTTTTAATATATATACCGAAAGATTTATATATTATTATCTTATAGTATAATTACTCATTAATAATGGAGGTAATGGGATTGAATCTCAAGGGAATAAAAATAAAAAAGATGATATCTGTCTTTGTCAGAAATCATTACAATGCAATAATATTGAAATCTTTACAGCAGCTTTTAATTTTTATTGTGGTGGTGAATCAATGTTAAAAAAGGGGAAAATATTAGCAATATTCCTATCAATATTATTGTTGTCACATCTAAATTCTAATTATATAATAAATGCATGGTCAGATTCAAATAATATCTCCTGGACGAATCCACGGAATATTACTAACAATACCACGACTGATTCTCATCCCTCTATCATTCAAACTAAGAACGGTTGGTTGTGGGTCTTTTATACTGATTATTCTGATATCTATTATTTAATCTCTTATGATAATGGAATCACTTGGAATTCATCAAATTATCCAATAACAAACAATCCATTGTATAATATGAACCCCTCAGCCATACAGTCATCCAATGGTAATATTTGGGTAGTATGGACTGCTGACGATGGAGATTGGTCAAATTCTGAAATTTATTATACCTACTCATCAAATTATGGGAATACTTGGAAAACTCCAATACAATTAACAAATAATTCTTATGGCGATTTCCTTGCTTCTATTAGCCAAACATCAGATGGAAGGATATGGATCACCTGGCATTGTCTAGGAGAAATATATTACACTTATACCTTTAATAATGGAAATAGTTGGGTTCCATTTATAAACTTAACAAATGATCCTACACAAAATGAACAGAATCCATATATTTACCAAACTTTAAATGGAGATATTTGGTGTGTTTTTGAAAATTGGACTGATAGGGAAGTGTATTACAAGAAATCTTCGAATGGAGGGACAACTTGGTCATCCAGCATAAAATTCACGTCAAGCTCAAAGGATGATTCATGTCCCACTATAACTCAACATTCTAACGGCGATATTTTTGTTTTTTGGTCAAATGGCAATGATATATGGGAAGATTATGATCTATATTATAAGAGGTCACAAAACAATGGATTGTCTTGGTCTTCATCAATAAGATTGACACTTGATTCAAAAGGGAGTATGCATCCTTCAGTAATTCAATCAAAAAACAATAAATTAAATTTAGTCTGGACATCATCGAAAGATGCAGATATGGATATCTTTTATATGGTAGCAACTTTCAAGGAATCATTATCAGGATCAGAAATTAAACGTCAACGTATGCTCGATATTATAAATTATAACTACGATTTCTATGATCGATATTTATTAAATTGTAATGATTGTGATCCAGGAACGGATCCTAAAAAAACAAATATAAAGGATGTAGATACAGAATTAGTTACCATGAACGAGAAAGATATCTGGATGATTGGTTATCCTTATTATCTCAATTTTGGCACTAATCTTGGAATTGATACAAATACCTGGTATAATCCAAGTTCGAATAGCCCACAACTTGAATTAGAAATAACAGATTTTATAGAATCAATAGCACCTTTCATAGATGAAGATACATTAAATATGATTCAAAAATTCTTCTTCACTGCAGGTATTGATGGTTACTATTTGAGGTCACCTATATATTGGGATGAAGGAGAGGAAAGAGCTGAAATTGCTCTCGTTCTACCTGTTAGTATAATGGCAGGAGGACAGAATATTGATGCATCGGCACGAGGAACATGGTACTATGATGCTAGTGAGAATCAAATTATGCGAGGACCTTTTGAAAGTGCTGTAGGTACAGCAAATTTTAACCTTAATTTATTACAAAAAAAGGGTAGTTTTAATTTGTACATAAAGGAACTCGATTACAATATCGAATTAAATTATGAACTCTCTGTAGCGCCTATGGCGATTATTAGTATCGGATTAGATACTCCAAATGATATTTCAATAGGTTTAGATGCTCTTTGGGTAGAATTACTATTAGATCCTAATTTAAAGGCAACTGCAACAAGTAATATTCACTATCCTTGTCTTAATCTGTATGATATAAATTTAACTGTTATACCTAAAGGAGAATTTTCGTTTGAAGCAATAATGCCATTCAAGGATTACAGACCCGGTGAGTTTATTGAAACAGAATTAAAAGGTCGAAAATACTACAGTCTACAAAAATTTTGTCCTGAAGGAGTAGTGTCACTTTCAGATATTGAATTTACTCTTCGTGTACAGGCTAAAGCAGATATTTGCCTATTGGGAACTCATACAATTGATCTTGTTTTAGGACCCTACACCTGGGAAACGGGATTTGAATACCTTTGGGGACCTAATCTTGGTATACCACATTCTCCTATAGATATTCATATCTATGATTCAAAGGGTAGGCATGCAGGACCAAATGGAATTGGTGGATTAGATAATGAGATCCCTAATTGTCTTGTGAAAGAAGAGGATGGAGAATACTATGTTCAAATATTTTCTTCTGTAGATGAATTTACTATGGAAGTGGAAGGAAAAGATGTTGGAGAATATGGTTTAGAGTTACAATGGCCCCTTTTATTACATGATAATGCAGGTAAAACAATAATTACACCCATTGAATGGAAACTAACAGAAGTCACTACATTCTTGGGAGATAAAGATTTTTTTTACTTTGATTTTAGATATATTCAAGAAATGGTTCAAAACAAAATAGACCTTGGAAAATCTATAGATGAATCCATTTCAGAAGTACTTGAATCACTAGATGCCGACAATGATGGTATTCCAGATGTACATGACAATAGTATGATCTATAACAAAAAATTTCCATCACTATTCGTTAAAGATAAACAATCGTCTGCTGGAGAATTGATTTCACTTGAAGCTTCCCTCTTTAATCAGGAACAACCTCTAGCTGCAAAGGCCATTACTTTCTATTTGAATGGAGAATTTCTTGGAAATACCTTGACGGATTTGGATGGAATTGCTCGCTTACCTATTGTGTTACCCGATAATCTTACAAAAGGAATTCATGAAATTAAAGCAGTGTTTTTTGAAGATCTCACCTATTTTGGATGTATAGGAACTGGAATGTTAAATTGTGTACCTTCCACTCCTCAAGTAACGCTTATAAGCCCAGATAATTCCACCACCTTAAAAGGAACCGTGGAAATTGATGGAATTATAACAGATTCTAATCTTATTGACATCGAACTGTTTATAGATGGGGAAAAAATTTCAAATCAACTTCCATATTCCTGGAACACTACAATTTACCCAGATGGACCTCATGTCCTTATTTTGAGAGCTATAGATGCTACCAATCTGCAAGAAGAAACCAGTATGCTCGTTATCGTTGATAACACTCTCCCTGTAATATCAAATGTTACTGCTAATTCATCTGGCATTAATGCAATAATTGAATGGGAAACAAATGAGCTTTGTGATAGTACAGTTTTCTATACACGAGACTTTAAAAATTGGATAGAAGTAAACCAAGAAGAAAGCACCACCCAGCACAAAGTAATTATTAGAAATCTTATTCCAGGAACATATTACCTTCGAGTGCATTCAAGAGATTGGGCAAATAATGAAACTCAGGACAATAATAAAGGGGGATATTATCAATTTACTATTGCAGGAATGTCTGGTGATCAAAGACCTACATATCTTGAATATGGTCCATTGGCTCAAAAAAATATCAAAGATGCACAATATCAGAGAGAAGAAGCTCTTTCATTATTAGAAGAAGCAAAGAAAAAAAAATTAGATATTTCACAAGCTCAGGCGATCATAGAGAAAGCTGATGGACTATTAGCAGACTCTAAAAAATTGTACTTATCCAAAAATTATATAGCATCTAATAACTTAGCTTTAGAAGCAATCAATCTTTATCAAAAAGCAATAAGAATTTTACTGGATTTAATTATGTAAATTGTTGATTCAGTGCTACTTTTTGTTTTTATTTTTTTTATAAAATTTTTAGATTATTAGAAATCAAAAAGAGAAATAAAGAAGAAAAAGAGATGTTTAAAAAACAATTATCGAATCTTCCAGTTTCTGCAATTCGTAGGTTATCAACTCCATGAACTTTTCTCGGACTTCCTTTCCCACCTCTGTCCGCATCTCAACATCTGAGAGCACCCGCAATATATCGATCAGATCATTGTTGATCCTCTTTGCCGTATTGAAATCAAACAGATCTTCATACGGTACCACTATCTCAGAAATCTGGTCTCTCGCCCCGGTCTGCATGAATCAGCTCTCCTTTCTTATATTGATAATATGCTTCAAATCCAAGGATAATGTCTTTCAACTGATCGTATTTCTGAGCCTTCCATTTCAATTCTGCCCAGTCCTTGAGCAATCGCTGAATGACTGTGCTGGTGCTGTCAATCCCATAGCAGTCCTTTATCTCCTGCAGGAGCTGCTCGAATTCATCCAGCTTCTCCGGTGAAATTGCCACAGTGACATGTGAGTATTGCCTGGCCATTCAATCCACGCCTGATTTCTTTATTATCTCATCAAATGCCATAATCAATATCACAGACTTCCATCCCTAGAGAAGGCTCCCTACCGAATCGATGAGCACATGCCAGAATACCCCATTCTGAACGAAAATACCAAACTGGACAATCAAGGGTGCTCGAGGATTCAACATCAATTTCTCATAGACCAGGGGAATGATCACCACAGCAATAAATGCAGATAAAATGATTTCTCCAACAGGGAAGACCAGATGCACACTCCCGGATCTGAACTGGCAAATTGCGGTGCTGAACACGATTCCCAGAAAGGTCCCTAAATACATTAACAGCTGGTGTGGAAATGAAAGCATAGGAATCTCAGGATCCCTGGATGAATCAGTTAATCCAGGATCTTTCTCTATTATAATTCCACCATTATTTCTCAATCCCTTCTGGACCCTCTCATTGAGATCAAAGTATTTCATAGGATCACCTTAAAAAAGGAAAGAGAGGCTTATCGAGCCCTCTCCACCATAATCTCATTCTCCTGCACCAGTCCATCCCTGTTTACATCCTTCCACCGCAACAATAGCAGGTGAGCATTCTGGTATTCTAACCAGTTCTGAGGATCCCCCATGAACACAGATCCTGCATAGGTGCCCTGCCAGCCATATCCCCATACCAGTAAGACATTCCTGGAAGAGAACTGGCCCAGATATACAATGCAGATGTCTTCATGAGGATATTTGGTGAGGTCAAGGTAGATTGAATTTCTCTCGCAAAAGATCTCGTAGTAGGCATTGGATTCATAATCATAGGAGATGCCAAAGTACCCACCGAACTCGGTAGCAGCTGGATTGATGGCCGGTCCTCCCACGATGATCAGATTTCCTTCATCCTTTTCCTCGTTGGTAATGATCATGTCTGTTCTCCCTTCGGGATTCTGGGCTCCTCCCAGTGCCAACCCGTAGGAGATTTTGGCAGTTCCCAGAACATCCGTGTTGTAGGCTTTCTGTCCAATTACGAAATAGGAATTTTCATTGAAGAGGGGAGCTATCTCCTGGATAGAAGCCCAGTCTGCAGGTTGAGATCCTGTTTGAGGTTGAGAATCAGATCCTGCAGGGTGGCCACCGAATCCAGATAACAAGGCCATGACTAGAAGTATAGCAATGAATTTCATTGAATCATCTCCACCCGTTTCCTCTGATCACTCCAGAGAGGTCCCGGGCCACACCAGAAATATCTCTCACCAGTCCGGATGTATGTATGATCAGACCGGAAGTCTCTGTTGTATCTACCACGAATTGAACATGCTTTTCCAGTTCAGTCACGTTCTTTCTGATACATTGTAATTTCTCGGTGAATGATGTGAGCTCCTTGGAATTTCCTTCTGGTACGGTGAGAATCTCTTCTGTTATTTGAGAAGCATTCCTCACCATGCCACACACCTGTTCGACCAGAGTGAGTGCATCTTTCATCATGTCTTCTGGATGTTCTCTCGTAGCCAGATCGGTAAATGTTTGACAGTAGCGGGAGAAGCGTTCTGTTTCCCTGCACAGGCCCTGAATCATCTGAGCAATTGTCTTGTATTGGTGTATTGTGCCATCATCCTTAACTGCACCTGAGAGGTCTCTGACCAGTCCGGAAGCATCTCTCACCAGTCCTGATACATCCCTGGCAATGCCCGATGTACTATTGACCAATTCACCTGCAGCTGGTCTCACTGTTCCTGTATTGAGAGCAGTGACCATGGTGTACACTGCTCCATCTAGTGAAGAAACTGCACTATCTGTTTCTTCATTGGTTTGCATTTCAACTAATACCATATCTTTTCTCATTGTAATCCCTCCTTTGGATAAAAAATCAGTACTTTCTGGGTTCTATTACTCTGTGAGTGCTTTGCACTCACAAGGTAAGCACTGATCTCAAAGAAGGCAACAGGTAATCAGTATATAAATTTAATGGTGTAAAAGATGTACAAATTGTTATAGTGCGTAAAATATGTTATATTTTTAGATAAATTATGAGAAAAAATTTTTTTATAAAAAATTGGGTATTATTTAATATATATTTTGAGAAAGAATTTATGTAATAAAATTTAGGAAAAATTGCACATATATTCCGAAAGGAAAATATGTGCAGAATAACACCAGGTAGATTTAAAAATGAGGTGGAAAGAGGGTGGGGCAATGAAAGAAATCACTGTAAAAGGAGGTCATGCCGGTAATGCAAAAGCTCGCTGTTTTGATGGAGATAGTCCATACATTTGTGGAAGCTGCGAGTATGTGCTGGTAAGACTCTTGGGTATTGATGCCTATGAAGTGAGAGGGTTGAGTCTGTATTACCTGAAAAAGAGTGGGTTTCTCAATAGAATTGATCCAGAATTGAAGAAGTACCTGGAAAAGAAATTGTCTAATAGATCGATTCAGATTCATAAGGAATTGGGATATGCAGCAAGAGATTACCTGGAAAGTATTTTGGAAGAGAGCCTGGTGATGTCCTTTGATACAGAGGTATTTGATCGATATGGGAGAGCCCTGGTATATCTATCAGCAAAAGATCAAGAATCCTATAATTTCAAATTAGTGAGGGAAGGACATGCCATCCCCTATTTCATCTATCCCAATGCAGTATCCCCTAATGAATATGGGAGATTCCAATATCATAATATTAAGAGATATAGAGAAGCCATGTGGGAAGCACAAAAGAAAAAGAAAAATATCTGGAAGCATTCAAATACAATAATCCCTATGGAACTTCGATTCCTGACTAGGAGAAGTCCACCAGGAAAATACTGTGCAGATTTAGAAAATGATCTCTTGTATTCTCCACAGTACTACTTCAAGGTAGCAATCGAAAATCGATTGTTTTTCTATCCGAAAGATGTCTTGATTGCTGTTGACAAGGAATTCAGGCCCACCTCAGATTGCGGGAAATGGCTGCATGAAACCTGGAGGATCTTAAATGGGAGAAAGGAATGGCAGGAAGACAAATATTCAGAAAGAGAAAGAAGAAAAGAATGAAAAAAGTATAGAAAAAATTAAAAAATAATTTTTTGTGTGCTAATCGAAATGTGAGATAATTTAATAGGATAAAAAAATAATGTTTATATCTTGAATATTATCAATAAATTTATATATAAAAATAGATTTTAGTAATTATGTGTTGTAAAATAGTATTTGATGAATGTATTGTAAGTAGAAAATCATTTTCTAAATTAGAAAAATATCATGAAGAAGGCAAAATTGAGCTAAAAAAGGGTGAAAAGGTACAATATGAATTAAAAGAATGGAAAGGAGAGAAAGGAAAAAAATATAACGAAAAACTCGAAAAATATGATGAAATTGGAAATTTATCTACTTTTGATGATGAAGGACTTAAATTCCCTTTCAGTTTTTTCGATGAAGAAGATTTAAAGGAAATTCGGAAAATAATATTACATGGTAAAGATATAAATCAAATTAAACCAAAAAATTGCTCAAAACTTGAAAGGGATGTAAGAAATGTTTATTCAGCAGTTCGATTTAAAGCGGATTTCTTTGTAACTGACGATAGACATATTATTTCCAAAAAAAAAGAAATAGAAAAGAAATTCGGATTAAAAATATTCTGTCTCGATGAAATGATAAAAGAGATGAAAAAAAATTCATGATTTAATCATTTAAGAAAGGTCAATAATATCCCAAAAAATTTATATTTACCTTATACTAATCAAAATAAAGAATATCCGGAATGTAAAAAATCTAACAAAGCATAATTAAATATGATATATTCTATTAAAAAAAAGTAATAAATTTTAACAAGGTGGTTTATTATTGAAAAAACACCCGAAAGCATTCATGAGTCATGCAAGCGAAGATAAAAAACGTTTTGTTTTAGATTTTGCAAAAAAATTAAGACAAAAAGGAATAGATGCCTGGCTTGATAAATGGGAAATGAAACTTGGTGATAGCTTAATAGATAAAATTTTTGAAGAGGGAATTAAAGAATGTGATGTATTCATAATTGTTTTATCTAAAAACAGTGTGAATAAAAAATGGGTTAGAGAAGAATTGAATATTGGATTAGTTCAACGAATAGAAAACAATACAAAATTAATACCTGTCATTATTGATAAAGGAATCGATATTCCAACTAGCTTAAAAAACACTGTTTGGGTAAAAATAAGTAATTTATCTGCATATGAAAGAGAATTTAACGAAATACTTATGTCAATTTATGGCGAGTCTGAAAGACCATCCCTTGGGAAACAACCGAAATATATTTCTAAGAATGATATTCAAATAACAGGGTTAAATAGAATTGACATTACAGTTCTTAAAATTTTAGGGCAAGTGACTTATGAGAAAAATAATTTTGTAGATAATATTATGTGTTGTGAAATTATACAAAGGTCATCGAAATCTGAAATCCCTGAAGAAAAAACTTATGAATCATTGGAACTGTTGGAGTTGAAAGGATTAGTAGAAATACAGAAATTATTAGGTCCAAGAGAAATGTACTTCATTAAATTAACCCCATTTGGATTTGTGAAATATTGCGAAAATTTTATTAATAATTGTAATCAAAGATTAAGAAATATTTTATCTTCTATAATTAATGAGGATCTACGAACAGATGAAGAAATTGTTTCTAAGACTGGACATAAATTAGTAGAAGTAAGAGGTTTTTTTGAGTATTTCAATGCTATTGGATATATTAAAATTATTAAAACTATAGGAGGTCCTATTCAAATATCGCATATTTCAGCAATTGGAAAAAAAAATTTCAAGGATATATTGAATGATTGCTCTTAAATTAATTGTCTTTATATTTATATTTCCATTTTGTATCCTTTATATCATGTTTGATTAAAAAAAATATTAATTTCTATTTATCTTCAATTATTATAGAAACCTTTTTAAATTAACATATTAAAAAGATATTGTTTCATTGATCCGGAGGTGAAAGTGATTCGTGCGACACCTGAAAATTTAAAAAAGGCATACCGTGTAATTTATGAATTACTAAGTGAAAATCCAAGAGTATCTACTGCAACAATTTCCAGAAAAATAGGGACAGGCCCTAAGAACACGAGTGTCTGGTTAAGAGATGCTTTCGATCATGGATATGTTACCCGGCCACAGATCAGGAAACGTTCATATACAAATTTCAAGCAGTACATGTTTTTTATTGATTGTGAAGATCCCCTGGAATTATATCTCCAGTATAATGAAGATCAAAATGTGGCCTATCATGCGGTGATGGAAGGATTTGCTAATCTGTGGGTAACCTCCCTGGATAAGATGATCATCGAAGGTAATATCCTGGTAGGAGGACCCGTTTCTGACATGCATGTCTCCTTTGCTCCCTTCCGTTCCTGGGATGAGGCTATAAAGATCATGTGGGAGAAGGTAGAAACCTTCAATCCTGCAGCCTATGAACCCAGGGGGATCATACAGACTCATTATGATGAGAAAATGGAATGGGATGAGGAAGATGAAATACTGTACAGATATTTTAAATATGATTTGAGAAAGCCTCTAAATCCAATAATAAAGAAAGGGCACAAA
>Ga0180438_10009011_pt1 | contig 12545 bp, 8 predicted proteins | sample SS_ome_12_FD_132455 | JGI IMG/M metagenome (GOLD analysis project Ga0180438, IMG submission 132455) | Hypersaline lake sediment archaeal communities from the Salton Sea, California, USA - SS_3_D_2 metaG | ecosystem: Environmental > Aquatic > Non-marine Saline and Alkaline > Hypersaline >...
GATCGTCGAGCAGCTCGCTCGGCTGGGTGTCGTCAATTCGGAAAAGCGGGTTGTCGTGGCCTCCGCCTTCGCCGAAGGCTTCACCGCCATCGAAGGCGAAGCCGCCTACTACCAAACACTCAGCAATTTCAACAATAACCTCGGCCGATCCGCCAACGGAAACTCCAACGCCGGTATCTTCCGATAGGGAAGGACCGCCACGACAGGGGACGCGTTGGCGATCATCGAGGGGCGGGGCATGGCTGTCGACCTGCTGGACCGACTAGAATCGTCGACATGAGTGAGCCAGCGGTCGACATACTATACGAACAGGGGCCTTGTCTGGTTGTGCATAAGCCGACAGGACTCCTCACTCAGGCTGCGCCAGGCATCGATAGTCTTGAGGTGCGACTCAAGACCTTTCTCAAGCAGCGCGACGGCAAAACCGGGAATATCTACCTCGGTGTTCCCCATCGGCTCGATCGGCCGGTCTCCGGAGCGTTGGTCGTCGCTCGCCACGTCAGGGCAACCCGGCGGATCTCCGAACAGTTCGCCATGCGCACCGTGAAGAAGACTTACTGGGCTTGTGTCGCTGACCATGTGGAACCGGCGGAAGGTACGTGGGAGGATTTCACGCGAAAGATCCCCAACGAGCCGCGCGCGGAAATCGTTACGGAAGATCATCCCGACGGTCGGTCCGCGGTCCTTCATTATCGCACGCTGGGCCAGACCGCCCACGGTTCGTGGCTATCGATCACACTCGAAACGGGACGCATGCATCAAATTCGCATCCAGGCCGCTTCTCGTGGTCATGCCGTGCTGGGGGACACCATGTACGGCAGCCAGATTCTCTTCGGCGAGCAATTTGAGGACCCGCGAAAGCGGGCGATTGCCCTGCACGCCCGAGGGCTGGCATTGGATCATCCGATGACTCAGGAGCGGATCGACGTAGTGGTTCCATTACCGGAATTCTGGGCCGATCTGGATCTCCCGCTGAGCGAAGACTCACCGGAATGACATCTCCGCTTCGTTCTGGCCGCTACAATCGGCATCATCCGTACCGCCGTATCTGCGCGAACGCCTCGGCCTGGGCGAAGAGAGCCAGAAAGCTTCAACCAGGACAGCGAAAGTGATGCCAGGCGTGGCTCTAGTTATGCTAGAGTTGAATCGAGGCAGTCCGTTCCCCCTCCGACGAGGCCCGGGAACCGAATTGCTCGACACAGCCCGAGGAGCGCGGAAATGCAGCTAGCAACACTCTTGATTAGTACGGTCATCATGGTTCCGCCAAACGAGCCGGTGGCCGATCACTCGCAGCCCTATCACTCGACGCAGCCGACGATCCGCACGTTCGAGCGGCGCGATGAGGATGAAGCCCGCGAAAGCAACTGGGACTCGTACGTCCGCGAACTAGACGACCTGTGGCGGGAATACCGAGGAGCGGGTTCGACCGTACGAGCTTGGAAGCGTTATCAGCGCGAAGCCTATCAAGCCAAGCGGCGCTTTGTCTACAACGATCCCTACTTCGCGCCAATTACGCGAAATATCGACGAAGACTAGGCGGGAAGAGCCGTCGACTACGCTCCGCCACCTTGTTGGTTCTCGTCTTCGCGAGGTCGCGTCGAGACCTGCACGCGCAGTCGGGGATTGCTCTGCTTGAGCTGATCGGCGGCTTCCTTGGTCACCCGGGTCTTGCTGACATCGAGAGCGCGGAGCGACTCGATCTCGGCGAGCGAACTCAAAGCACTATCGGTAATCTCGGTACCGTCCAGTCGTAGTCGCGTAAGCTTCTCCAACTCGGAGAGTTGTTGCGCAACCGCGTCCGTGACTTGCGTGCGAGAGAGATCGAGTCTCTCCAATTGCTCATAGGTAGCCAGCTGCTCTCCCACGGCGTCGCCGACCTTCGTGCCGCCTAGATCGAGGCGGACCAGGCTCTTCAAAGGCGCCAGCCTTACGATCCCCCGATCGCTAAGCTGTCCGGCATTTCGCATCGTGAGAACCTCGAGCGAAGTGAGTCCGCCCAGCACGCCAACCGTCCGGTCGGAGAGCCGGCAGTCATCCAGACCGAGTTCACGAAGCTGTCCCAATTGCGAAAGGGCCGAGAAACCCTTGCCGTTGATACGGGTACGTGACAGATCGAGAGACTCCAGCTGCTCAAGCTGCGCCAGATCGGAAAGCCCCTTGTCGGTGACGCGGGTCCCTGACAGGTCGAGATTCTTGAGATTGCTGAGTTTTGCAATGGTTGCCAAGGCCCGGTCCGAAGTCTCGGTGTCGCCCAAGTTCAGCTCCACCAGCCCGGCACAGGAGTCGAGCTTAGCGAGTTCGTTAGCGCGGAGTTTATCGAGTGATGATAAATCGATCGTTCGCAGCAGACAGGCGTCGCGCGGCAAATCGGTTTCTCTCTGCAGGAGCTGCACCTGCCCGTCGACTTCGATGCCGGCAGTGCCACGTTGCCGCAGCACCCAGCGAGCCGCCAGTCGCTGAGGATCGGGGGCATCGGCGATAACGCGACATCCGGATAATGAGGCGCTCAGTTCTTCGATGCCTGCATCGGAGATCTGCGTCTCTTTGAGGAACAGTTCGCGCAAGTCACGAAGGGCGCTAAGAGGCTGAATCGCGGCGTCGGTCGACGACGTTCCCGCCAGCGACAACCAGGCGAGCGAGTCGATGCCCTTGAGGTGAACCAGGTCGGCGTCGGAGACCTTGGTGCGTGCCAGAGAAAGATGGGTGAGTTCCGGCAGTTGGATCAAGCTGCGAAGTCCCTGCGCGGTCGTGTCGGTCCCGGCCAAGTAGAGCTGCTTGAGCGAAGGAAGCCTGGCGAGTTGTCGCACGCCGGAATCGGTGACCTTCGTATTGCTGAGATCCAAGCTTCTCAAACCGGTACAACCGAGTAGATGTTCGATGCCCTGATCGGTAATACCCGTGTCGGACAGGTACAGTTGCTCCAGTTTGGCCAGTCCGCGGAAATGCGAAAGGGCTTCGTCATCGACGGAGTCTTGTCCCGTAAAACGAACGCCTCGGATTGTGAAAGGCCCCTGCGGCAAGTCCGCCTCAGTACGCAGGCTGCTGAGCACCACGCCGTCGGGGGTCGTGACCGTGACACGTCCATTGTTGGCCAACACCCAAGAGGCCGTTTCCCGTTGATTGGTCAGCGACTGCTTGATCTCGCAGTCGGGCAATGCCCGCCCAATCGCGGCAAGTGTCGCCTCATCGACTTGCATAGCGCCAAGATCGAGCTGCTTGAGCGTTGAGAGCGTCTTGAGGTGAGCCAAGCCGCGATCCGTGACGGAGGTGCCGTCGATCTTTGCCGTTTCGATATGGCGAAGTTCCGCCAGCAGCTTCAGGTCTTCATCTCGAATGACCGGGTTCCCACTCAAGTCAATCGCTTGGATCTGAAAGCGAGCGGCGGGCAGATCGACACGGCGACGATAGGTCGACGTCTCTTTCGACGACAAGTCGACCACGGAGACCTCCGCCCCTTTGTCGAGCAGCTTTCGCGCCACGATACGATCGATGTCGGCACCATCCCAGTTGATTTCCAACTGCGGTAGCGCGGTCATCAGATCGCGATATCCCTCCGCGGAAATGTTCGTCCCGTTGAGAGACAGAAGTCGAAGCTTGGTGAGCGAGTAAAGATTCTTAATCCCGGCGTCGCCAATCTTGGTATCGGACAGGTAGATCTTCTCAAGTTTTCGCAGGCCAGCGAGTTCTTGGAGTGTTGCATCGGTGACCTGCGTGCCACTGAGATTCAAATCGCGAAGTTCTCCCATCTTCTTGATAGCGCCAATGGCGTTGTCGTCGGCCGATGTCTTGGAAAGATCGAGGGACCATAGGCTGGTCAGGGCGCCCAACGGTTCGAGCGTTCCGGCTGGCAGTTTGGTTTCTCGAAGCGAGAGACCTTCTAGGCCGGGAATCTCGGCCAGCTGCGTCAGATCCTCGTCCGCCAACGCCGTGTTCTGCAACTGGACGGTTTGGACCGTGAAATTGCCCTCTGGCAAGTCTTCGCGGCGTTCGACCTTCTCCGCCGCGGCACCGTCAGGCACCCCCACCTCAACACTACCCTGGTGGGCAAAGATCCAAGCAATCCGCTGTCGGAATGGTTCGTCGGGAGGCACGGTAGCTGCCTCGGGACCGTCCGTCGAGCCGCCGCCTTGAGCGTCAAGCACCGGCGCGGCTGCGGCCTGGTTGCCAGCGGCCTCCCCGCCGCCGTCGGCGGGATCATTGCCACCGCCACCGGGCCCAAACAAGAAGGCTGCGCCGGCCAACAGACCCGCGACCAGAGCGGCCAAGACAATCCATTTGGTCCGCGAACCTGATGCACCCGACGACCCGACCATCGTCTGGTCGATGAGGGTGCCGCGGTCAAAGGCAGTTGCACTGGCAATGCTGGGGTTAATATTGACTTCCGCGAGTGGGCCTGCCAGTTTCGGCAACAGGCTGTCGTCGACGGACATCTCGGCGAGGACGGCTTCAAGTTGTGTAATCACTTCGGACATCGATTGTTGTCGTTCATCGGGTTTCTTGTTTAACATCTTCAACGCCACCGCATCGAGCGTTTCACTAACACCTTCACAGAGCGAAGAGAGCGGTGGAATCTCTTCAGTCTGATGCCATAGTAACTTCTGCGTAATGGAACCTTCAGGCGAGAGCGGCTTGCCCGTCACCAGGTAGTAGAGCGTGCAGCCGACACTATAAATATCGGCCCGATTATCGGCGCGCTTGGCGTCGACAGCCTGTTCGGGGGCCATGTAGTCGACCGTTCCCATCACGCGGCCCGATTGAGTCAACTCGGCCATATCTTCCCCGCCGATACTGTCTTCGACGTTGAGATGGGCCAAACCCATATCAAGAATTTTCAGGGTGCCGCGCTGATCGACCATTAAGTTGCCCGGTTTGATATCGCGGTGGACGACGCCCTCGTCGTGTGCGTGCTTCAAGCCGCGAGCCGTCTGCAAGCAGAGTGCCAAGGCATGGGGAAGGGGCAATGGGCCGTATTGCTTGACGTATTGTGAGAGATTGGGGCCGTCGACGAACTCCATCGCCAGAAAGTGAACGCCGTCCGATTCGTCGGCGTCGTAGGCGACCGCGATGTTGGTGTGCTGCAATTTCGCCGCCGCTTCGACTTCACGACGAAAACGTGCCAGGGCGTCACTCGACTGAGTGAGAGCCTCGGGCAAAACCTTGAGCGCGACTTCGCGCTTCATTCTTTGCTGCCGAGCTTTGTAGACGACACCCATACCGCCGGCGCCGAGTTTTTCCAGCACCACATAGTTGCCCAGTACCAACGAGCCAATCTTGCCTTCGCGCAACTGCTCCAGTTGGAACTCGGTAAGACGTTTGCAGCTGACGAGCGCGGCGGCTAGATCTTCGGCGCCACTAATCGTCGTGCCCTCGGGTACGCTCCGCTCCAAGAACGTTTGCACGTCCTCGTCCGACATCAATCCCGACTTCGACAGAATCTTAGAGAACTCGTCGATCGAGCTGCCGATGGTACCGGAAGTTGTCAGCGGCGAATCGCTGTCGATCGTTTGGTCAAACGGGGTGCCGCCATCCGTGCCCTGTTTGGCTTGCGAGTCTTCTGAGTTCATTATTGTCTTGGGAGCCGTTTTGTGAGAATTCATTTACAGACCCTCCCTGGCGACGATTCTAACACACAGTTCGCGTGACAGGAAATGCTTTGACCGTTGCAAAACCAAATCCAACGGGCGGATGAGGGCAAAAGAACCCGAAAAGACAGGAGAAGAGCCTCTCCGCCGCTAGAGCTGGATCCAGCCCAGGTGGGCCATCAAGTCGGCGATCCAAGGATGAGTCCACGGATTCCAGGTCGCATAGCTGGCCGACATCACCGAAAGAGCGAGGCATATGCCGATGGCTGTGCGGCGCCCGCGTGTGACGGCGCTCCAATCGGCCGCTGGCAACAGGGCTAGCAGCCAAAGCGGGACTAGCCAGAATGTCCAACGTAGACCGCTTGTGACTCCACCAAAGTTGCGATTCTCTTGGGGCTGCATCAAATAGAAGACAAACACGACTGCCGAGATCACCACGATGACCTTGCCGATCCAACGTAGCGAAGGCGGCTCGCATCGAATCGCTAAGGCGAACATTCCGACCAGGCTGAATCCCCAAATCGGCGTCAATGAGAAAATCCCATGGTGGCCGACAAGCATATGCAGAGCATAATTTGCCCGCGACGGGTCACCACGGTCGACTTCGGACCGTCGGGCGAGACTCGCCTCGTCACGGCTCCAGTAGCTTTGCACAATGCGCGGCGGCTTGTCGGGATCCCTCGGATTGCGGACCTCGAACGTGTAATTGTACCAATTGCCATTCCTCCAGTCGCGCGGCTGGCCATTTTCGTCATTGCCCCGATCTCGAAAGCTGTAGGCCGGCTTGACGGTTCCATGGGCAATGTAGTTGGTGGTAGCCGCGGCACCCAGCACAACAAGCGCCGCCGGAGCCCCTGCTAGAAGCGTAGGCCGCGGAAACTTCCACAAGAGAAGCAGGCCTACCAATGCCAGGAAGAGGAGTGCGGGTAATTCCACAGCGACCGCGAAAGAGGCCGCCGCGATAGCGAGGGCAAAGTATCGCAGACGGCGTTCATCCTCACAGAGAATTCGCAAGGCCGCGTCGAGGGCGACGAGCACACAGACGGCCGCGATCAGATGATTGTTCAGCGAGACGGCAAAAGTTGTCAGAAAGGTGCCGAGGGTGGCGGTCATCATGACCACCATGCGACCCCAGTCGGTGGCTCCATATCTTTCGACCAGCCGCGCGAGCACCAGTAAGAAGAGCCCGATTGAGGTCACGTTGACCGTTATGAGAACGATCCGCACGACCGTGTGCGTATTCTCTTTGAGCGTTAAGCCGGTTGCCTTCTTAATGAGCCAGTACTCGCCAGCAACAAGCGTCGGGAAGAGCGGCGGTTTGGTCGAATAGAGATGCGGCTGACCGTCGTCCCCTTCATGCTTCACCATATCGATCGTATTCCAGACGGCGTATTCGTCTTGGTTACTTACGATCTGATCAATCTCGTACGTGCCATCGTCGACCAAGGCGCGAATCGTGCACCAGCGGCTGCGATCGTTAGCGCTCAAAAAGGGCCGCTGTAACCGCAATCGTTCGAGGTACTCGGCGCGAATCCGCTCGACACGGCTTTGCAGCTCATCGCCTTCGAAGCCCTGCTTTTTCAGGTCCTTTGTGCGACGAGCGACGGCCGCCTTGATGCGCTCTCGCTCGTGAATCTCTAAGTTCACCGAGTTGACGGAGAGTATTCGCCCGGTGGTGTTTCCGACAGCCAGCGCAATCAACAGGCCATAGACTCCCCAACGGAGTCTGGCGGTTGGATCCTCGTGCCTCGTACTCATGCTTCGCTGCTGAGTGACTTGTCGCGATCGGTTTTACGCCGCCGTCGAGCCAGGTCTTCATGATCGGGCTGATCGTCGGGCGCACCGTCCGTGCGTTGCTTGACCGAGTAGATGTCCGCCTCGCGACTTGTCTTGGCAGTGATCAGTTCCGCCAAGAATCCCATCGAGAGCATCTGCGCACCGAGCAGTAGCAATGCCAGCGAGTAGGCCAGCATCGGTGACTGATGCAGATGAATAACTTCCATCTCGGTGATGATGCGCGACATCGCCCAGTGACCCGCCAACCAGGTCATCAAGAAACCACCAACGCCAAAGAACAAGAGTCCCAGCGAGCCGAGGAGATGTTGGGGACGTTGTCCAAAGCCGGTCAGAAAGACGACCGTCAAGAGATCAAGAAAACCCTTGATGAATCTCTTCACGCCATACTTCGATTGCCCGAATTCACGTGCTCGGTGTTCAATCGGAATCTCGCCAACGCGAAAACCACGGGCGGCCGCCAATACCGGGACGAAGCGATGCATCTCGCCATACAGTCGCACTTCGCTGAGGACTTCGCGGCGATAACACTTCATGCCGCAATTGTGATCGTGTAGCTGCACACCCGTCATGCGGCTGACCATACCGTTGAAAACGCGAGAAGGCCAAACCTTGTGCCAGGGATCGTGCCGCACTTGCTTCCAGCCGCTGACCACGTCCAAGCCTTCACTCAGCTTGGCGAGAAAGCGAGGAATCTCCTTGGGGTCGTCCTGAAGATCGGCATCAAGCGTCATGACCAGGTCGCCTTGAACCGCGTCGAAACCGGCGCTCAGGGCGGCCGCCTTTCCAAAATTGCGGCGAAAGCGAATGCCGTGCACGCGCTCGTCGGCTTCGGCAAGACGCTCGATCACGTCCCACGAGCCATCGGTTGATCCATCGTCAACAAAGACCATGTCCAACTTATATCCTTCGGCTTCGGCAACCGCTGCAAGTTCAGCATGCAGCTTCTCCAAGCTCTCCGCTTCGTTAAAGACAGGAATGACGGTTGAGATCATCTCATTCCTCGCTGGCGGTAGGTAGGTTGTAATAAGGCAGGGAGGAGCAAAGGCGGGGTGGCGAGTGGCCTTCTTCACATCGACGTTGTATTAACGTGAAGATGAATCTTCCGCGGCGCCACGAACTCCTACATACAGTATACCCGAAGCTAGCAGTTCCGACACTAGCCAAATAAGCCTCAATAATATGGCCGAAACGACCGCCACGGCGTCGGCTTGGGGGACTTCGATGACCTTGGCAAGATAGACGCCCAAAATCGCCATCAAAATCATTTCCCGCACCAGCACGCCACCGGGAATCAATGACAAGAATCCCGCGACCATCGCCAGCGCGACCGCGGCCGTATAGTAATGAAGATGGAATAGCGGGTGCAAATCTTCCACGCCCATGGCGCGCAAGGTCGCCCACAAACTCAGACCCAAGAGCAGCCAACCAATGATCATCGCCACCCAGCCGGAGCCGACCAGTCGCCAGGTTACATTCTGAACCTTTTCCACAATCTGGGGATCGCTCTTGGGAACCCCGATGCGAAGCACCAGACGCCGAAATATCGGCGGCACCGTTGGTAAGCCTGCCGCCACCATCAGACCCAATGCCAGCGGCAGCAGCCACACGTTCTGTTGCAAGTCTTCGTGCGGGCGCATCGCCAGGATGCCAGCTGCCAGGAAAGCACCCACGGCCATCATGGTGAGCGTTTCCAGGAACACGCTCGCCGCCGCTACCGCGCCGCTGACTCGTTCGCTTCGTAACAACCCCGCGCGAAGAATAACCACCAGGGCTTTGCCGGGCACGTACTTGCCCAAGTGGCCAATGTAAAAGGCACGCAACGCTTCGCCAACTCGCGGCCTTTGTCCCAAAGCTCGGAGGATGCGATACCAAAACAGCCCCATCGGTAAACTGCCCAGAAGATAAAACAGGCCTGCCAGCGCCACCCACACCGGATCGAGCCGCCACCGGAAGCCCTCCGCTTCTTTGTCGCGCAATTCCTGGATCGCGCTGAGCACGGTATCTCTTACAAACCACGCCAGCAAGCAGAGCACGACCAGGTTAAATAGTCGCTTGAGCCATTTCTTCTTGTTACTCTTGGCGGCCGAGTTGTTCTGCGCGTCACTCACCAGGCACCTTCACAGCGATATTGGCTTGGGATGTCGCGAGTACAAGAACCCGCGACCAGTAACCGGAACCAGGGGGGTGACAAATTAGTTCCAGGCAGGGGAGCATCACAAGGAGGGACCGCGCAGGCTTCGCTGGAACTGGCGCGGCTGCATCATTGTGACCGGCCGGGCAAGCCCGCACAAGGCGAATACACAAGGCCCAACCGATCGGTTGCCGCGCTGCCGCAAGGCAACAATCTCTAATCTTTGCCTCTCTCATCGCGCAATCCTGTTGTCGCGTCAGCGAATCGCCTGTTAGATTGTCGTCTTCGATTAACACCCAGCGCCGTCACGCGGCGCCGCAGAAAGGATTTTGTCATGCGACGCGCCGCGCTTTGGCTCTGGCGTCACGGGATTGTATCGACCTTCATGACGGGCTTATTCGTTGTGTTGCCGATCGTGGTGACGCTCGCCATCATGGGCTGGGCCGGCTCGATTGTCGTCTCGTGGCTCGGGCCGGATAGTCTCTTTGGTCGCGCGCTCCAAGCGATCGGCATCGGTCTGCTCGAACCCGAGACCAGTGCCTGGTTGGGCACCCTGATCGGCTGGGCGATTGTCATCTCCGCGATCTGGCTGATCGGGGTCATGGTCAAGTCGGCCACGCGGCAGCAGCTGGAACAGTCGTTGCATCGCATCATGGAGCGGATCCCCATCATCAGCGCGATTTACAAACCGGTTTCTCAAGTCGTCAGCATGCTCAAGAAGGACGATGCCAGCGAGATGCAGGGCATGACCGTCGCCTATTGCGATTTCGGTGAGGCCCACGGCGGCGGCTTCCTGGCGCTGCTTACCTCTCAGGAGTCGTTTAACTTTGTCGGCCAAGACTGCTACGCCGTCTATATCCCCACCTCGCCGATTCCGATGTCGGGCGGGATCGTATTTGTGCCGGTCGAGAAGGTGACCACTCTCGAAATGTCCGTCGACGAGCTGATGCAAATCTACTTTTCGCTCGGGGTCATGGCTCCCAAGGTCGTTCCATCCCGGTATCAGGCCAGTGCCTCTTGATCGGTCCGCGCCGTCGCCAGCAGCCCCTTGCTAGCAAATCGCCTTTACCGTCCGGCCAGCTTGGCGGTACCATAAGGCATGGCACCTTGGGTGCCGTGCACGAGTTAGGAAGCATTCTTCCCTCACGGAGGTTATTCCATGCATGCGTCATGGGCTGCGGTTCTTCTCGCCGCTACGTTAGGTGTCGATGTCGGTTGGCAGCCGATCGAAGATGGTTCGATTGAGTACATCATTCAGATCGAGCCGGAGTTGGCCGCGCGTCTCAAGGAGGGCGACGTCGTCGATATCGGCGTGCGCCCCGCGCTGCGAAATGTGCGGCGCTATCGAATCGTGGTTGGGCGGCAGCCGCTTCCTCGTGATCTGGGCGACGCCAACGCGGCGCCGCCCGCGGGTCCCCAGCCGGCCAGCAGTCTGCCGGCCGCCGAACCCGCGCCGGCCGCCCCGGCGACCAGCCCCCCCGCGGATAGCGATTCGGATAGTGGGACTGCCGACTATCAGCCACCGGTTTATGAACCGACTCCTTACGAACCGCAGCCGGCCGCTGACCAGCCAGGCAAGGAGACCGGCCTGTTGGATGACGACTCACGCCCCACGCCTCCGCCGCTGCTCACACCACCCGGCGGACCCGCCGCCAGCGGCGATCCGTTTGCCAGCTCACCACCGGCTGAAGTTCCTGCGGCCGCCGGAGACGCGCCCGAATCTGGGCCACCCGAATCTGGGCCAGAAGAGACCTCGCCCATGCCGGCGGACACCGCCCCTGCTGACACCACCCCGGCCGTCCCCGGTTACGAGCCTGCAACCACTCCCGGCGGATACCAGCCGTATGTACCACCTGGCGCCGATCCTGGTGCTGCAACCGATGTCGAGGTACCACAGCCTTCAGGAGCGTTCCCGCTGCCAGAGGGTTTTGCGCCCGCGGATGATTCAGCCGCCACGCCTGGTTCCTCCTTCCCGTTGGGTCCGCGGCCCAGCAGCGATACTGGGACAGACGCGTCCGCTCCGGTGGAAAGACGTTTCGACGATCATGTGACACCGGTCAACGGCGTGAAAGAAGCCGACGAACAGCCCGGGCAGCAGGAAGGGCCCGCGACTTCGACTGCTTCGACAACCACCACATCGTCCAAGGCCACCTCAGTCTCCAAGTCGCCAAATCCAGACGACCAGGCCGAAGCGGCCAAGGAGCCGACCGACGAGCAGCACGAAGGCGGCGCTGCTGCCGTCGTGGCCGGCGAACCCGAAAAACCCTGGGGCCTGCTGATCGGCAGCTGGTTCTTGCTGTTCGTCTCTGTCGGCGCCAATGCCTTCTTGGTGTGGATCGCCTGGGAGGCCCGCAGCCGATTGCGCGCCATGCTCGACCGCAGCAAGCTCACGCAGACTCCCGCCGTAATCTAAGCCGGCGTTCGACGAACGTTCGTCGGTCATTCGACGCCTGTCGGCTAGTCGTTCGCAGTTCGTCGGCGGCTGGTTCGCGACCGGTTCCCCCGGCCCCTTCCCTCTCGTCGTGCAGCATCAGAGAGAGCGCACGTCCTCTGCGGTCAAGAGTTCCTGACGGCTCGCGAGGACGCTCGCCCTCCCGCTTGCCAGTTGCGCTACTTCCAAATTGTCAAAGAACGCCCGCTCTGGGTAGGATCGACATGCTGTGCGGTGGTCTCTGCATGTTGTGCGGTGGTCTCCCGACCGCCGCACCTGCTCACCTTGTTGTGCGGTGGTCTCCCGACCGCCGCACCTCGACCACAGGTTGAGTTCACTTCTCGCAGGGCGGTTTCCCGACCACGCTTCGTGACACCCCGCAGAGCTCCCCAGGCGGCAACTGGAACATGACACCCCAGCCGCCGACCAGCATAGCAGATAGTGTTCAAATGTCAATGTACGAGAATCGTCCACTTGAGCTATGGACACATTCCGTACCAGAGTGTTGTCCGTCAGCAACACAGACAGCCGCAATCGGTTTTGGCGGTCATCCTTTATCGCCGTCGCTACGGATTGAATAACGAATGTCACAAGTCGGTAACGC
>Ga0180438_10009013_pt1 | contig 12542 bp, 11 predicted proteins | sample SS_ome_12_FD_132455 | JGI IMG/M metagenome (GOLD analysis project Ga0180438, IMG submission 132455) | Hypersaline lake sediment archaeal communities from the Salton Sea, California, USA - SS_3_D_2 metaG | ecosystem: Environmental > Aquatic > Non-marine Saline and Alkaline > Hypersaline >...
TAGAGATCATTCAGATCAGAGGTTGCAAAACGCCCGCCTTCGAGCGGCACGAGAGGTCTCAGGTCCGGGGGAAGAACCGGGATAACATCCATAATCATCCATTCCGGCTGATTTCCGGATCTTCTGAAAGCATCAACAACTTTGAGTCTCTTTGTCAGTTTCTTCTTGACGCCCAGGGATACGGCCTCGCTTATTTTTGTCCTGAGATCAGCATAGAGTTCTTCAAGATCTACTTTCCTCAAAAGTTCCCGAATAGCCTCTGCTCCCATGCCGGCCTTAAACCGGGAACTGTACTCAGCTATCCTTTTTTTATACTCATCTTCTGTCAGGAGTTCTTTCTCCTTCATGGATGTGTCACCTTGATCAATAACAACATAACTTTCAAAGTAAAGCACCCGCTCCAGCTGTCTCATTGTCATGTCAAGAAGCGTTCCTATCCTGCTGGGCAGCCCCTTCAGGAACCAGATGTGTGCAACAGGACTCGCCAACTCAATATGCCCCAGCCGTTCACGCCTGACTTTCGATTGTATGACCTCAACACCACACTTATCACAGACAACTCCCCTGTGCTTCATGCGTTTATATTTACCGCAGATACATTCCCAGTCTTTTATCGGACCAAAAATCTTCGCACAAAACAGTCCGTCCCGTTCTGGCTTAAATGTTCGATAATTAATTGTTTCCGGTTTCTTCACCTCCCCGTAAGACCATTCCCTGATCTTTTCAGGTGAGGCAAGTCGTATTCTCACAGCCTCAAAATCCGTCGGATCTTTCGGCCTTTGAAAAATTGTATAGATGTCTTCGGTCAACTACTCCCCCTTGCTTTTCTTCTCCAGAAGTTCCACGTCGAGCCCGAGACTCTGGAGTTCTTTTATTAATACATGGAAGGATTCCGGGACCCCAGGTTCAAGGGTCGCATCGCCTTTCACAATTGCCTCATACATACGGGCCCTTCCAGTAACATCGTCACTTTTGACTGTAAGAAATTCCTGCAAGGTATATGCTGCGCCATATGCTTCAAGCGCCCATACTTCCATCTCGCCGAGCCGCTGTCCACCAAACTGGGCTTTTCCGCCAAGAGGCTGCTGGGTAACAAGCGAATACGGGCCTATGGATCGTGCATGAATCTTGTCATCAACAAGATGATGGAGCTTCATCATATACATATACCCAACGGTGACCGGAGTATCGTATGGCTCACCTGTTCTGCCGTTGCAGAGAATTGTCTGGCCAGTCACGGGTAATTGAGCCTTTTCCAAAAGCTCCTTAATCTCGGCCTCCTTTGCACCTTCAAATACAGGGGTAGAGACTGTAAGCCCGAGGCTTCGTGCAGCCCACCCGAGATGGGTTTCCAATACCTGACCGACATTCATTCGGGATGGGACACCAAGCGGATTTAAGACAATATCAACCGGCGTTCCGTCTGGAAGATACGGCATATCCTCTTCCGGTAAAACCATTGCCACAACGCCTTTATTGCCATGACGTCCGGCCATTTTATCACCTATCTGCACTTTCCGCTTCATGGCAATATAAACTTTTACGACTTTATTCACGCCAGGCGGCAGTTCGTCACCACGCTTGACCCTTTCGACCATATCACTGTACCGCGACTCGAGATACTTTATATATTGATTTGTTTCCTGTTTCAGTGAATCAATGGTTTCCCGTATTTTGGTGTTTGTAATCTTGATACGCATGAGATGCTCACTCTTGATCTGGTCAAGGTGCTTTTCAGTAAGCTTCTTCCCTTTCTGGCAGACAACCTCTTTCGCTCTGGGTTCTTTCACATCCTCAAGCACTGTTTGTCCAACGAGGAGATCTTTCAGCTTTTTGATCTTCTCCTCTTTAATGATTCTCACCTGTTCCTCAAGGTCTCTCTTGAGATTATCGATATCCTCCTCTTCTATGCTCTTCGCCCGTTCATCTTTTTGTGTTCCCTTCCTTGAGAAGATACGGACATCGACAATAACCCCCTCTATTCCAGGCGGCACATAGAGACAGCTCTCTTTTACTTCTTCTGCCTTTTCACCGAAAATCGCCCTGAGGAGTTTCTCCTCCGGGGTAAGCTGTGTTTCTCCTTTTGGAGTAACTTTTCCGACAAGGATATCCCCCGGCAGAACCTCGGCACCAATTCTGATGATGCCGCTTTCATCAAGATTTTTAAGGGATTCTTCCCCGACATTGGGGATGTCACGTGTAATTTCCTCGGGGCCCAGTTTTGTTTCACGCGCCTCAACGGTAAATTCCTCAATATGGACAGATGTATAGACATCTTCTCTCACGAGCCTCTCGCTGACGAGAATCGCATCTTCGAAATTGTAGCCGCCCCATGGCATGAAGGCAACGAGCACATTTTTTCCAAGGGACAATTCGCTCATATCTGTACACGGTCCATCTGCAAGAATATCCCCCTTGCTCACCACATCACCAACATCTACGATAACTTTCTGGTTAATACACGTTGCCTGATTGGATCTTTGAAACTTAACCAGATTATAAATATCAACTCCCCCTGCATGTTCAGAGGTTCTTACAACAATTCTTGAAGCATCTACGCTTTCAACGGTTCCCGCATTCCTGGCCATAATAAGTGCGCCGGAATCACGTGCAGCAACAAACTCCATCCCGGTCCCGACCAGAGGCGCTTCCGGCTGCAGTAATGGTACAGCCTGTCTCTGCATATTCGACCCCATAAGCGCTCTGTTGGCATCATCGTTTTCCAGGAACGGTATCATTGAAGCAGAAACCCCAACGATCTGTTTCGGCGAAACATCCATGTACTGCACCTCACCTGGAGAAACCATCTTAAAATCTCCGCCGACACGGGCTGAGACCGTCTCTCCGGTAAGGTTTCCTTTCTCATCCATAGACGATGTTGCTTCAGCAATAATATAGTGTTCTCCTTCAACGGCCGATAGGTATTCAATACTATTGGTAACTTTCCCATTTGTAACTTTTCTGTACGGGACTTCTATAAATCCAAAGTTGTTGACTCTTGCATATGTTGCCAGTGATGTTATCAGACCGATGTTCGGTCCCTCAGGTGTCTCAACCGGACATATCCTCCCATAGTGGGTTGGATGAACATCTCTGACCTCAAATCCTGCTCTTTCACGGGTAAGGCCTCCGGGGCCGAGCGCAGAAAGTCTCCTCTTATGAGTGATTTCCGAGAGGGGGTTCGTCTGATCCATGAACTGGCTGAGCTGACTCGAGCCGAAAAACTCTTTTACTGCCGCCATGACCGGCTTCGCATTGATCAGATCATGCGGCATAGCTGTTTCGAGGTCAGTGAGTGTCATCTTCTCTTTAATCGTCCGCTCCATCCTCACAAGCCCTATTCTGAATTGATTCTCGAGGAGTTCACCAACTCTTCTGATTCTTCTGTTCCCCAGATGATCTATATCGTCAACTTCCCCCCTGCCTGTTCTCAGGCCAAAAAGGTATTTCACGATTTCCACAATATCATCTGCTGTAAGCACTCTCTTATTGAGTGGTATGTCCAGATTAAGCCGCTTGTTGAGCTTTAAACGACCGACCGGAGAAAGATCATATCGCTTCGGATCAAAAAAGAGTCCGTTGAAAAGGTCCCGTGCCGCAGCAGTCGTCGGTGGTTCACCGGGCCGCAGCTTCTTATAAATTTCGATGAGTGCTTCCTCCTGGGAGGAAACCTTATCTGTAAGGAGCGTATCCCGCAAAGAAGGCAAATAGCGGACGTTATCTATAAAAAGAAGGCTGAGCGAGTCAATTTTCAGGGACAGAATTTTATTGAGTGCATCTTCTGTAATGATCTCATTCCCTTCAAGAATGATTTCACCGGTCTTCGGATCAATGATGTCCCGCAACGTTATCCTGTCGATGATCCCTTCACTGGTAATAGGTATCTTCTTGATTCCGGATGCTTCCATTTTCCTCAAAGCACTTCTCGTAATTTTGCCGCCTTCTTTGACTATCATTTCTTTTGTTGAAGGAGATACGATATTTGAGTATGCCTTTGTCCCGATAAGAATCTCACTCACATCACGTGTAAAATTATTGGGACGCAAGGAAATCTCTTCTACCGGATAAAAAATCTTCAGAAGGTCTTCATTCGAATATCCGAGAGCTTTCAGAACAATTGTTGCAGGGAGCTTCCTCCGCCTGTCTATCCGTACGTAGAGGATATCTTTTGTATCGAATTCGAAATCGAGCCATGAACCTCGTGACGGGATGACGCGGGCTGAATAAAGAAGCCTGCCGCTCGCGTGTGTCTTCCCCTTGTCATGGCTGAAAAAGACTCCTGGAGATCGGTGCAGCTGGCTGACAACAACACGTTCTGTTCCATTAATAATAAAGGTTCCGGTATCTGTCATAAGCGGCATCTCACCGATGTAGACATCTTCTTCCCTGGATTCCTTCAAACGCTTGTTCCCCTTTGTTTCGACTTCCCACAGATTCAGCTTCACCCGTATCTTTAAGGGGGCCGCATAGGTAAGACCTTTTTGCAAACAGTCTCTTACATCGAATTTCGGTTCACCAACGTTATAGCCTGAAAACTCGATCGAGGATGTTTCATTATAGTCAACGATTGGGAATACACTTAGGAATGCAGCCTGCAAACCAGCTTCTTCCCTTTTTTCAGGGGAGTGCTCCCTCTGTAAAAACATGTCAAAGGAATTTCTCTGAATTTCAATCAGATTGGGAATTTCAAGGAAGTGAGGCACTTTCCCGAAATTGACCCTCTTCCGTAAAACTTTTGTCATACGTCTCCCTTCCCTCGTTCAGGATATTTTTCGTAACGGGGTTTATTTTATTTCTACTGTTGCACCCTGTTCTTCGAGTTTCGCTTTGACCGCTTCAGCTTCCTCTTTTGTCACATCTGTTTTGAGGGGTTTGGGAGCGCTGTCAACGAGATCTTTTGCCTCCTTGAGACCAAGAGATGTCAGTTCACGAACAACCTTGATAACCTGTATTTTCTTGTCACCTGCTGCATTGAGTATCACGTCAAAACTTGTTTTTTCTTCTGCTTCAGCTGCTGCGGCCCCGGATGCAGCACCTCCGGATGCAGCGGCAACAGCTACCGGTGCGGCTGCAGTCACTCCGTACCTTTCCTCGAATTCTTTGATGAACTTTGACATTTCGAGGATTGTCATACTATCAATAAACCCGAAAACCTCTTCTTTTGTTACTGCCATTTTCAAAATCCTCCTTTTATCTTAATAGGTTGAAAACTGAAGCAAATACATGACACACTTCATCTGTTTTCACTTTCTTCTTTCTGCTTTTTCAGAGCTTCAAGACCATACAGAACCTTGCTCAACGTTGCGCTCAGTGCATAGGCAAGCTTATTCAGGGGTGATTGCAGTCCCCCGATGAACATCGAAAGAAGAACCGGTCTCGGCGGTGTTTCAGCCACTGCTTTCAATTCATCTGATGAGCAGAGAGAACCCTCAATGACTCCAGCCCCAACTTTCAGTTTTTCATTTTTCTTCGAATACTCCAGAAGCTTCTTGACCGGTATCACCGGGTCGTCATAACTGAATGCCAAACCGACAGGTCCCTGAAAAGAGTCCTTTGCGAGAGAAACCGGGGTTCCTTCTGAAGCGATGAGCGCAAGTGTATTCTTGACTACCCGATACTCAAAATCTCCTTCCCTCAGGAGTTCCCGCAAATCAGAAAGCTCACCAACTGTCAAGCCCCTGTAATCCGTGAATATTACGGCTTTTGCTCTATCGAACCCATCCCTGAGGTCTTTGATAACCTCTGCTTTTTCTGATTTTTTCAGTTTACACCCCCTTCCCCAGCGATGCCACATCAACAGCAATCCCCGGACCCATTGTGGATGATATTGATAATTTCTTGATATACTTTCCTTTGCTTGTTGCCGGTTTTGCCTTAAGAATTGATCCTATTATCGTTTTGGCATTACTTACAAGCTTTTCTTCATCAAATGAAACTTTTCCGATCGGAACATGGACGATGCCTGCTTTTTCAGTCTTATACTCCACTTTTCCAGCTTTTATTTCCTTCACTGACTTTCCTACATCAAATGTTACTGTGCCAAGCTTCGGGTTCGGCATAAGCCCTCGCGGACCGAGTATCTTGCCAAGCTTCCCCACAATGCCCATGAGATCAGGGGTTGCAACAGCTTTGTCAAAATCAAGCCATCCTTTACTGATTTTTTCGACAAGGTCCTCGGCACCGATAAAATCCGCACCTGCCTCCTGCGCTTCTTTTTCTTTTTCCCCTTTTGCAAAAACAAGTACTCTTACCTTCTTCCCCATGCCATGGGGAAGAACAACCGTGCCTCTCACCATCTGATCGGACTTGCGGGGATCAACTCCGAGATTGACTGCCATGTCAACTGTTTCATCAAACTTGGTGTAGGAGGATTCTTTGACGAACTTTACCGCGTCTTCGAGTTTATATTCCCTGCCCTCTTCAATTTTTTCACTGGCTATTGCAAATTTTTTACCCATACGCCACTCCTCTACTCTGTTATTTCAATCCCCATGCTTCTCGCTGTGCCTCGTATGATGTTCATGGCTTTATCCACCGAGTATGCATTGAGATCAGGAAGCTTTTTTTCTGCAATTTCACGGATCTGGGCAGAAGAAACCTTCCCGACCTTATCCTTGTTTGGCATGCCGGATCCTTTTATAATTCCTGCTGCCTTTTTCAGGAGTTCCGATGCCGGCGGAGTTTTTGTAATGAATGAAAACGACCGGTCTTTATAGACGGTCAGCACAGCAGGGATTAATGTATCCCCGAGTGCCTGAGTCTGTGCGTTAAAGGCTTTGCAGAATTCCATGATATTAATCCCGTGGGGGCCGAGTGCCGGTCCAACTGGAGGTGCGGGATTCGCTTTCCCTGCTGGAATCTGCAGTTTGACCTGGGCAATTACTTCCTTTTTAGCCATATATCCTCCCTCTCTTGTAAAACCGCATATGCTCTCTCATAGAACCTGGGAAAAGCAGTCAGCAGGGTCTGTATCAAGACTTTTCTACCTGGAAAAAATTGAGCTCCACAGGGGTCTGTCTGCCGAATATGCTGACCATAACGCACAGCCGGGCGTGGTCCATATCAACCTCCTCAACATTTCCAATGAAATTGCTGAACGGTCCGTCGATGATTCTGACGCTTTCTCCTTTCTGAAACTGGGTCTTGACTTGCGGGACAGGTCCCTTTTCAATCTGCTGGAGCACGACTGACACCTCTTCCTCGTCTAATGGGACAGGGCTTGACCCACCTACGAACCCTGTCACCCGTGGGGTGCTTCTGATAAGGTGCCACGTCTCATCGTCCAATGCCATTTCTATGAGAATATATCCTGGATAAAATTTTTTGTCGCTCTCACGTTTTTTCCCGCCTTTCAGCTCAACTACCCGCTCAGTAGGAATCAGGATGCGCGCAATTTTTTCGTCGAGATTAAGCTTTTCTCTTTTTTCCTCGATCGCGAGCTTCACTTTTTCCTCAAATCCTGAATATGTATGAACAACGTACCAGTTCTTTTCCATGCAGTTACCTCAGTGCAATTCCTACAAGCTTTGTAAGTCCCAGATCAACAATTCCCAAAAATATAGAAATGAGTAAAACCGTTATGATCACCACCCATGTTGAACCGATCAGTTCATCCCTTGACGGAAAAACAACTTTCTTTATTTCGACCTTTACTTCAGTAAGAAATTTTTTAACTTTCTGTATCATGCTTCCCCTAATTTGCCTTTATATTCCTAAAAATTCCGTTCTTTGGCAGGCCAGGAGGGATTTGAACCCCCAACCCTCGGATTTGGAGTCCGACGCTCTATCCGTTAGAGCTACTGGCCTACGCCTTTGTTTCCTTATGTATTGTATGTTTTCTGCAATGACGGCAATATTTTTTCAGCTGGAGCTTATCCGTTGTATTTTTTTTGTTTTTCATGCTTGAATAATTCCTGTTTTTGCATTCTGTACACTGAAACAATATAATTATCCTCATGATCTGTTACTCCAAAATCTCCGTTACAACGCCTGCGCCAACGGTCCTGCCGCCTTCCCTGATCGCAAACCGTAACTCCTTCTCCATCGCTATCGGAGAGATCAGCTCTGCCGATAAACTGACATTGTCCCCAGGCATCACCATCTCCACTCCCTCAGGTAACGTCGCCACTCCCGTTACATCTGTCGTCCGAAAATAAAACTGAGGCCGATACCCCTTGAAAAACGGCGTGTGCCTGCCACCCTCCTCCTTCGTCAAAACATACACCTCTGCCTTAAACCTCGTGTGCGGCGTTATAGACCCGGGCTTCGCCAATACCTGCCCCCGCTCTACCTCGTCCTTGCCGATCCCCCGCAACAGTACTCCAACATTGTCCCCGGCTCTCCCCTCATCCAGGAGCTTCCGGAACATCTCTACCCCCGTGGCCACCGTCTTGCGCGTATCCCTGATCCCAACGATCTCAACCTCCTCGCCTACCTTGACCACCCCGCGCTCTACTCTCCCCGTCACCACCGTGCCACGTCCGGATATCGAAAATACATCCTCAATCGGCATTAAAAACGGCTTGTCTATCGGTCGGTCCGGCGTCGGTATATACTCATCGATCGCTGCCATTAACTCGTGTACACACTTGTATTCCTCTGCCTCAGGATCAGTGCTCTGACTCTCCATCGCCTTCAGCGCACTCCCCCTGATCACCGGTATCTTGTCCCCGGGAAACTGATACTTCGTCAACAGCTCCCGTACCTCAAGCTCCACCAAGTCCAGCAGCTCAGGATCATCCACCATGTCTACCTTGTTCATAAATACCACAATGTACGGCACCCCTACCTGCCGTGCCAGCAATATGTGCTCACGCGTCTGCGGCATCGGCCCGTCCGCTGCACTCACTACCAGCACCGACCCGTCCATCTGCGCCGCCCCCGTGATCATGTTCTTTATGTAATCAGCATGCCCCGGACAGTCTACATGCGCATAGTGCCGGTTGTCCGTCTGATACTCTACGTGCGCCGTCGCTATCGTGATTCCCCTCGCCTTCTCCTCCGGCGCGTTGTCTATGCTGTCAAATGACCGGTAGTCTGCTCCACCCTTCATCGCCAGCACCTTCGTGATCGCTGATGTCAAAGTCGTCTTCCCGTGATCTACGTGCCCGATCGTCCCAATGTTTGCATGAGGCTTTACTCTCTCAAATTTAGCCTTTGCCATGTCTCCTCCCTCTTGTCGTTGTTAGTCTTCTCCCTCTATCTGTCATCCGCTTATTGACTAACAACATGCTGCCAATTACACTCCCCTCACTACAGCGATAATTGCATCAGAGACTCCCTTTGGAACCTCCTCATAGCAAGAAAACTGCATTGTATACGTGGCTCTTCCCTGAGTCTTTGAGCGTAAATCCGTCGCATAACCGAACATTTCTGCAAGTGGGGTTCGCGCATTTATCACCTGGACATTCCCCCGCCTCTCTATGTTCTGAACCTTCCCTCTTCTGGCGTTCAAATCTCCGATTACATCCCCCATATATTCCTCGGGCGTAACAATCTCAACACTCATGATCGGCTCGAGGAGAACCGGGCGTGCACGCTGAACAGCTTCCTTAAATGCCATCGAGCCGGCAATTTTAAATGCCATTTCTGAGGAATCAACTTCATGGTATGAACCATCATACACCCTAGCCTTCACATCAACGACGGGATACCCGGCAAGGAATCCCCTGTCCACCGATTCCTTTATTCCCTTCTCAATAGCAGGGATATATTCCTTGGGAATGACACCACCGATAATTTTGTTTTCGAACTCGAATCCTTTCCCCGGTTCAAGTGGTTCAATTTCGATAAGCACATGGCCGTACTGGCCACGTCCACCGGTCTGTCTGACGAATCTTCCTTCGCCCTTTGAACCAACTCTGATCGTTTCCTTGTAGGCAACCTGAGGTTTTCCGACATTCGCACCCACGTTAAATTCTCTGAGCAACCGGTCGACGATAATCTCAAGATGGAGCTCTCCCATGCCTGAAATAATCGTCTGTCCTGTTTCTTCATCAAATGAAACCTGAAACGAAGGGTCTTCCTGTGTAAGCTTTGATAATGACTGCGAAAGCTTTTCCTGGTCGGCTTTCGTCTTTGGTTCAATCGCAACCGACATAACCGGTTCAGGAAATTCTATTGACTCTAAAATAATCGGATTTTTTTCATCGCACAGGGTATCCCCTGTCAGAGTTTTTTTAAGGCCCACGAGGGCGACGATATCTCCAGCAGAAACTTCCTTTACCTCTTCGCGTTTATTTGCATGCATCCTGAGAATTCTGCCGACTCGCTCCTTATTGTCCTTGGTTGAATTATAGACATATGAACCGGCATTGAGTGTCCCCGAATAGACCCTCACAAAGGTCAGCTGGCCGACAAACGGATCGGTCATGACTTTAAAGGAAAGTGATGAAAAGGGATCCGTGTCCTTTGCATTTCTGACCAGTATTGAATCACTATTCGGCATTTTCCCAACAATAGGAGGCACATCAAGCGGTGAAGGGAGATAATCAACAATTGCATCGAGCAGCAGTTGAACACCTTTATTCCTGAAAGCGGAACCACACAAAACAGGTGTAATCTTTCGCTCAAGCGTACCCCTTCTGATAGCAGCGTTTATTTCATCCACGCTTATTTCTTCTTTGTTAAGATATTTCTCCATAATAGAGTCATCAATGTCTGCTAACGCCTCCAGCATTCTGTCTCTGTGTTCTTCTGCATATGCGTTCAATTCCTCAGGGATACCCCCTTCGGTATACTTCGCACCTAACGTTTCATCATCAAAATATATTGCCCGCATCCTTACAAGGTCAAGCGGCCCCCGAAAGGATTCTTCAGCACCAATCGGCACCTGAACCGCAACTGGATGCGCCCCGAGTCTGTCTGCCATACTTTTTGTACTCATGAAGAAATCTGCCCCGGCCCTGTCCATTTTGTTCATAAACGCGATACGTGGCACACCATATTTATCAGCTTGTCTCCAGACTGTTTCTGACTGGGGTTCTACCCCTGCAACTGAATCGAAGACTGCAATAGCCCCGTCGAGCACCCGGAGAGAGCGTTCAACTTCGACAGTAAAATCAACATGCCCCGGGGTATCAATGATATTTATTTTATGGTCTTTCCAAAAACATGTTGTAGCGGCTGAGGTGATGGTAATTCCTCTTTCCTGCTCCTGAACCATCCAGTCCATGACAGCCGTACCATCATGCACTTCACCTATTTTGTAGGTAACCCCGGTATAGTAAAGCACCCGTTCCGTTGTCGTGGTTTTCCCTGCATCGATATGAGCCATGATGCCAATATTTCGTGTTTTTTTGAGTGAGAATTTCGACAACTGAATGCTCCTCTCTAATCCCTACCATCTATAATGGGCAAAAGCCTTGTTAGCCTCAGCCATTTTGTGGGTGTCTTCCCTCTTTTTAATGGAAGCCCCGGTGTTATTAAATGCATCCAGTAACTCCCCTGCCAACTTTTCCTGCATTGTTTTTTCGGCTCGTGCTCTTGAATAATTAAGGAGCCATCTGAATGCCAGTGCTGTCCGTCTGTGCGGCCGTATTTCAACAGGAACCTGATATGTTGCACCACCGACCCTTCTCGGTTTGACTTCAAGAATCGGTTTGACATTCTCAAGTGCTGTCTTAAAAACTTTTATGGGATCATTGCCTGTTTTGTTCTTTAAGATTTCGAATGAACCGTAAAGAATTTTTTCTGCGGTTGACTTCTTTCCGTTTTTCATGATCGCGTTAACAAATTTACTCACAATCTTACTGTTATATTTTGGATCGGGTAATATATCTCTCTTTTCAACTTCTCTTCGTCTCGGCATCGTTTTCTCGCTTACTTAGGCTTTTTTGCTCCGTATTTGGATCTTCCGCGTCTTCTGTCAGCAACTCCCATCGAATCGAGCGTTCCACGAATAATATGATATCGAACGCCGGGGAGGTCCTTGACTCTTCCACCGCGTATCATGACGATGGAATGTTCCTGCAGGTTGTGCCCGACTCCGGGAATGTATGCCGTCACTTCCATGCCGGTCATTAGTCTGACTCGCGCTACCTTTCTGAGAGCAGAATTTGGTTTTTTCGGTGTTGTCGTATACACCCTGACACAAACTCCTCTCTTTTGGGGGCATCGCTTCAGTGCAGGACTTTTCGTCTTGGTCGTAACTTTTTCTCTTCCTTTTTTTATTAACTGCGCAACAGTAGGCACACAACCTCCCTTTTCTTGCTGGTCAAAAACTGAGATTTATACAGCAAGTGAAAATAATACCAAAGACATTTTTTTTTGTCAAGCACAGATGGGCTGCCTTTCTCCTTGTTTTTTAAGAATTATGGGACAGGCTCTGTGCTTCAGTACAACCGATTATCCTGTTCGGAACGGGAGTGGACTTCAGCATGATATGGCTGATCGTTGATGATGCGGTGTATTACCTCTTGCATCTCTTCAGGGGTTATAAGAGAACCACCCGGTTTACCATAAAACATCACTTCTGACTTTCCGTTCACCGCTAATTTCACATCTTCCAGCATCTGCCCCATATTCATTTCGACGGTAAGAAA
>Ga0180438_10009014_pt1 | contig 12542 bp, 11 predicted proteins | sample SS_ome_12_FD_132455 | JGI IMG/M metagenome (GOLD analysis project Ga0180438, IMG submission 132455) | Hypersaline lake sediment archaeal communities from the Salton Sea, California, USA - SS_3_D_2 metaG | ecosystem: Environmental > Aquatic > Non-marine Saline and Alkaline > Hypersaline >...
GCCAGTAATTTAACACCGAAAGTAGCGACCGCAGATTTCATTTATATTCGGCTCCACGGACCAAAAGGCGCTTACCAAGGGCAATATGCTACCCAGACCCTTTCAGGATGGGTAGGGGCTTTTGCCACCTGGAGCAATCAAGGGAAGGAAATTTACTGCTACTTTGATAATGACCAATATGGTTATGCCGCTCAGGATGCGTTGAAATTACAGGCAATGGTAGAAAAATAGAACATCGAAAGGTTCCGGCGGATCATTTTCAGCATGAAAATAATGGTAACGTGAAAATCCACAAGAGGCACTCATGTCATATATAAAGGGTTTCTGGAAAATTACTAAAGAGTCATTCGTTGGATGGAGAAATGATAATGCAATTCTTCTGTCGGCGGCATTGTCCTACTATACGTTGTTTTCGCTGGCACCCATCCTCTTGATTATCATTCTCATTTTTGGATTCTTATTTTTAATTACTTTTATCATTGACACCGGATTGGTTGGATTTGGTGAATTCCTTAATCAATTTCTGCCGCATAAGATATTTATTTATTTCTGGGAAAGTGTGAATTTCCTTTTTTCAGTTACTTTCATGTCAATTATGTTTGCAATTATTTTCAAGGTCCTTCCTGAAGCTAAAGTGAGCTGGCGTGATGTTTGGCCGGGGGCGGTTTTAACGGCTTTTCTGTTTGCCATCGGGAAATTATTGATTAGCCTTTATCTTGGCAACAGCCGCATCGGGACGATTTTCGGAGGCGCCAGTTCGTTGATTGTGATACTCATCTGGGTTTATTATTCAGCGCAAATGCTGTTTTTTGGGGCTGAATTTACTCGAAATTATGCCTTTAAATTTGGATCTTATAAAAATAAAGAGAAGAAAAATAATGAGAGAAAAATTTAATAGGCTCACTCAAAAACATAATGAAAAACCTTCGAACTTTTATTGTCAGGATTGATATTTTAAAATCAGTGCACTTTTAGTACACCTTACGATGATTTTTCTAAATTTTAGGATGAAGTTTTAACCTTTTAATAATATTTCAATTGAAGCCTTAAAACAGAAAATAAAAATACTTTTTTATCGGCTTTTTGGATAAAATGTACTATTTATACACGATTATTTCCAACGAAGAACTCACTTTGTACTAATCTTTCACACCGCCAGGCATTTCTCGTTAAATATCCGTCACTTGCTATTATTTCACCAAAAATTGAATAGGCTTAATTGTCTGATAAGAATAAACTTAAACATAAAAATAAATTCTGTGGTATATATGTTGCAATTTGTTAATAACGATTTTGATTGAGAAAGGCATAATTTGCCTGAATGATTTAAACAGGAAAGATAAAGCGTATATGAAAAATATTGATCACAATAAAAATCATCACCAAAAACATAATGAAAATCACGACCACCATGCCCGCATGGTACAGGATTTTAAAAAGCGGTTTTGGGTGTCATTGCTTTTAACAATCCCGATACTCATTCTGTCGCCCATGATCCAGCAATTTCTGAATGTCAGTGAAGTACTGAGATTTAGTGGTGACAGATACCTGCTTTTTGGGCTCGCGACCGTGATATTTTTTTATGGTGGTTACCCGTTTCTCAAAGGATTATATGATGAACTTAAATCAAAATCGCCCGGCATGATGACACTGATTGCGCTGGCAATTTCAGTGGCTTATGTTTACAGCAGTTCGGTGGTATTTGGATTGAAAGGCCGGTTATTCTTTTGGGAGTTAGCCACTCTGATTGATGTAATGCTGCTCGGACATTGGATTGAAATGAAATCGGTGATGGGAGCATCTCGAGCCGTAGAAGCACTGGCCAAATTAATGCCCTCTGAAGCCCATCGAGTGAAAAATGACGAATCAATCGAAGATGTTTCACTGCAGGAGCTTCAAGAAGGAGATCGCGTGCTGGTGAAACCGGGTGAAAAAATCCCGGTGGATGGTGTGGTGATTGATGGTGAATCATCAATCAATGAATCGATGTTGACGGGAGAATCAAAACCGGTACTGAAAAAGGAAAATGATGAAGTCATCGGTGGATCAGTCAACGGCGAAGGTTCCCTCAAAGTCGAAGTCCAAAAGATGGGTCGTGATTCGTTTCTGTCACAAGTGATTGAGATGGTCAAAGAAGCCCAGGAAAGTAAGTCAAAAACTCAGAGTCTGGCTAATAAAGCGGCAGTGTGGTTGACCCTGATCGCACTGGTGAGTGGTGCTTTGACCATGATTATCTGGCTGGTTCTTTTAAATGCTAATTTCAATTTCGCCTTGACACGGACAGTGACGGTGATGGTCATAACCTGCCCCCACGCGCTGGGATTGGCGATTCCGTTGGTAGTCGCGGTTTCTACTGCGTTATCAGCCAGGAACGGATTGTTAATTCGGAATCGAGCAGCATTCGAAAACGCCCGAAAAATCGAAGCTATTATTTTTGATAAAACAGGAACACTCACCAAAGGTGAATTTGGTGTAACCGACATTGTGATTTTAAAGGAGGATGTGAACGAGAGTGATTTACTGGAGTATGCTGCTGCTGTGGAATCAAACTCCGAACACCCCCTTGCGAAAGGAATCCGGGCGAAGGCAAACGGCAGGTGGGATGTGAAGGGATTCAATTCAATCCCCGGCAAAGGGGCTGAGGGTAGCGTCAATGGAAAACAGGTAAAAGTGGTAAGTCCGACTTACTTAAAAGAAAAAGGCATCGAATTTAATGCTGAAAAAATCGAGAGATTATTAGAGCAGGGCAAAACAGTCGTGTTCGTAATCATTGATGAGCAACTCAAAGGGGCCCTTGCCCTGGCAGATATAATTCGAGAAGAATCAAAGCCTGCCATCACCCGATTAAAAGCAATGGGAATACAACCGATGATGCTGACCGGTGACAATAAATATGTTGCCCAGTGGGTAGCTGACGAATTAGGTCTGGAAGACTATTTTGCCGAAGTGTTACCCCAGCACAAAGCCGAAAAAATAAAAGAGGTGCAATCCCGGGGGATGTTTGTAGCAATGACCGGCGACGGTGTTAATGATGCCCCGGCGTTGGCAAAGGCGGATGTAGGCATTGCCATTGGTGCAGGAACCGATGTGGCAGCGGAAACGGCGGATATTATCCTGGTAAGAAGTAATCCAATGGATGTGGTTTCTATTGTTCATTTATCAAAAGCCACATATAAAAAAATGCTACAAAATTTGGCCTGGGCCACCGGTTATAATCTGATTGCAATTCCCTTGGCGGCGGGTGTTTTATACTCGTATGGAATCCTGCTCAGTCCAGCCGTCGGAGCAATTTTAATGTCATTGAGTACGGTGATCGTGGCGATTAATGCCCGGTTTTTAAGGATATGATAAAAAATAAATAATTCTTTTAACAATGAAAGGGAGTGATGATTATGCATGATTGGGGAATGATGAACTGGGGCTGGGGTGGCATGATCTTCCAGGTGCTATTCTGGCTGGTTATAATAATTGGGGTCGTTTGGGCGGTAAAGTATATTACTGGACAGAGCCGACGAAATTTCACTTCCGGTGAAGAGACTGCCCTTGATATTCTTAAAAAAAGATATGCCAGGGGCGAAATAGACCGAGAGGAATTTGAACAGAAAAAAAGAGAGCTTGTTTGAAAGGCTCCATAAAGAGGTAATAAAACCAGTATAGAATCTAATAAGCAGTATGGAAATGGTTGAGAGGTTTATTGCTGTTAAAGGTATTTGAACCAAACTATCTAAGCAGCTCCAGAAGCTGAAATTAAAAAAATATGAATTAAAAACTTCAAGGAGAAATAGTCATGAAAAAATTAAGTTTGATGATGACAGTTATATTTCTATTGGTCTCAAGTCTGCTGTTCGCCCAGAGCGAAGAGGCGCAAACGATGATGCCTATGATGGGCCAAAGGCAGATGCAGCAAAGTATGATGGGACAAGGCATGATGCACGGCATGCACGGAATGTCTATGATGGGAATGGAAGATCCGCTTATCATGCAGCTTTGTCATTTTGGATGTCCTGGCTTTTTGTTGGAATTAACTGACGAATTGAGTCTTTTAGAAAAACAGATCAAGGATTTAAAAGCGTTGATGACTGATTATCAAAAGTATGCTACCAAGAAAAAGGCGGACATTCGAGTCGCAAAGATCGAATTATCCGAACTTTTGGATTTGTTAAAACCTGATTTCGGCAAAGTCAGAAACAAAGTGGACGAAATTGCGGCGATTGAAAAGGACTTGAGATTCAAATTTTTGAACACTATTGAGAAAGGCCGCAGTCTACTTACTGACGATCAATTGAAAAAATTACAAATATACAAGCTGCAAGAAGATACTGGAATGATGGGTAGAGGTATGATGAGACGAGGAATGATGCAGGAAATGCAGAAGTAAAATTATGATTATTCCGATACGAGAGTCGATGTATGAAATTACATCGACTCTCGCTTATCGTGAAGAAAAATGCAGTAGAAATTGGATGATAAATAAAATTAATGAGCAATAATTTGAAAAATATACGCCAAAAATATAACAGAAATTCAAGATTATACAATCTCATGGAGCTTCCAATGGAATCGCTGTTTTTTCGACGATGGCGAAGACGACTATTTAAGATGCTAATTGGTAAACGGATTTTGGAAGTCGGAATTGGGACGGGAAAAAACATAAAGTACTATCCTTCTGCAATTTCGGCCGTGGGAATTGACTTGAGCGAAGGTATGATGTCCAAAGCCAAGCCAATTGCTGATGAGCGTGGGATTGATTTGGTACAAATGGATATTGAGCATCTTGCTTTTAAAGCTAATTCGTTTGACACCATTGTGTCCACGTATGTTTTTTGTTCCGTCCCTAACCCGATTGCGGGACTAAAGGAACTGAAAAAAGTATTGAAACCAAATGGTCAGGTATTATTTCTCGAACATGTCTTACCTGAAAATAAATTTTTAGCCTGGCTCTTCAATAAATTAGATTATATCATGACTTCAATCAGTGGCGTCCATGTTAATCGAAACACAGCAAATAATATACGGGAAGCGGATTTTGAATTGATTTATGAGGAGATTCTATTGAGTTCTATATTTAAATTATATGTTGCTCGTTAATTAAAGTAATAAATTTGGAGGCAATATATGAACTACCTTCAAAAATCAGGAGATTCTTTTTTCATTTTTATTTCATGTTTTTTATTTGTCAGTCTGTTGTTGATTACCGGACAGACATCTGCCCAAAATGCAGAAGAAGTGCATATATGTGGTAAATGTCATTCAGAATTGGTAATCAATTTTCAACGAAATCCTCATACACTTTTGGATTTGAACAAGTATAAACGGGAAAATGATGCAGAGACCAGTTGTGTTGCCTGCCATGGCGATCCCTCTATGCATCTTTCCGAGGGTGGTGGCAGGGGGAATATTTTTGCTTTTAAAATGAATGCACAAGAAAATGCGATCATTCAACGTTGTCAGACGTGTCATAATAAATCTCGGTCCAGGTATATGTCAGGTCCTCATGCCAAAGGAGAGATGGATTGTGTAGTCTGTCATGAAATTCATGCTGGCCCAATTCGTCCGCTCTTAAAACAGAATGATCCTCAATTATGTGCCGGTTGTCATCCAGAAGTGATATCCAATTTTAATTTAAATGAACATCATAGACTTCCCGAAGGCATCTTGGATTGTTCCACCTGTCATGATCCACATGAACCCCAAACAAGAGTACGATTGGGCGGATTTACGCATGAGCAGTGTTTTAAGTGTCATGCCGATAAACAGGGACCATTTGTTTTTGAACATGCCAGCATACGTATCGAAGGCTGTACTATTTGCCACGATCCCCATGGTTCGGCCAATAGACATATGCTTCATTTTCAAAATGTAGCTGAATTATGTTATAGTTGTCATATTGCGGTCCCAGGATTCCACACCAGATTTACTAAAATGACAAGTTGCACAAATTGTCATTCTGCAATCCATGGTTCAAATTTGTCACTATTTTTTTTACAATAAAACAGGGAAAATCCCAATGAAAAATAAGCACATTATTTCGGCGGCAGTTTTTTTGGCTTTCCTTCTGTTGATTAATTTAGTAGTTGCACAAGAACAGGAGGCAAGGTTTGAGGGTAATTTTTTAATAAGTTTTCGCGATGTTGATGTAGGCGGTAGTGAGGCCAAATATAGGCAGCATTACAATCTGCAAACAGGTCCGCGGTTATTTGATCTCAATATTCTTTTTGAACCAATATCTGGCCTGAAGAAATTTGTCGATCACATGGAAGTAAATGTCAATCATTTAGGCGGTGATCCGTTCGAAACAATGCGATTCTCTCTTACAAAATATGGAACCTATGATTTTAAATATCAGAGGAGGAAGGCAACATATTTTTATATGGATACTATCCTGCCTGTAAGCTCGAGCGATCCCCGACTTTCGAATGGCGGTGATTTCCACACTTTTGATTTTGATCGCATAATGGACGATTTCAAATTTAAAATATGGCTGCACCGCAATGCGCATTTGAATTTTAGTTTTTATCGCTTTGGAAAAACCGGAAAGAGCACAACTACGCTGGATGTAAGTCGGGATGAATTCGAGTTCGATAAACCGGTAGAAGAAGTTATGAATCAATATTCTATTTCATTGGACTATTCTTTAAATAACATTACTTTGGTATTAGAGGAGAAAATAAGGGAATATGAGAATAATTACAGCTTGTTTTTGCCTGGTTTTTCAGTTGGTGAGGATACTACAAATGCTACAGAACTATTATTTTTTCATCAGAACATGCCATGGAAATTTAACAGTTTTAATCATATCGGACGTATTATCGCGCGCCCATTCGATAGGCTTACCTTGAGGGCAGCTGCAACGATAAGTGTTTTAAATTCTGAAATAAATTATAATGAGCGTGCTAGAGGAGTTGGCTTCGATGATGTGCCTTTCAATTATACTACTCAGGGTAAGGGTGATATAGATCGTGACATTCAGCTTTATGATGCCGATGCTTCCTTCATTCTCACTAATTCGTTGTTGTTGATCGGGGCTTTTCGCTATCGCGATTTCCAGCAAAACGGATTTATCAATCTGGAAAGCGGACAGAATATTGGTGATTGGGATTTCAACATCATTACAGGTGAAGGTGGTATTAAATATTCTTTTTCGTTTCCATTATCGCTGTTCGGAGGTTTACGGTACGACAATCGAGAGGTGAAGACAGAGCACGGAGCGAATACTGGTGAAGGAGTGACTGAGGAACATCCTCCTACAAAGCAGACGGGATTTTTCGGTAACGCCAACTGGAACTCGCGAGCTATTTCTGCCACTGTTGATTACCAGTACGGGACGTTTGATAATCCATTTACTCTCACCACTCCGACTGATTATCACCGTATCAAAGCAAGCGCTCGTTATAGAATTAGTTCTCTATTTTCGTTTTCAACTTGGGTGTATTTACAAAGAATTGAAAACAAACAGATCGATTGGAATTCAGATCAGAACAAATACGGTATCCGATTCAATTTTAGCAATTCCAGAATTCAAGCATACTTAGGGTATAATTTAACAACAGTAGAGCGTCAGGTAGATCAGCAGGTAACAACTGTGGGTTTTGGTGGGGGAGAGAATTTTCTTTTTCCCATCTTCTATGAAGGAAAAACGCATTTCGTGGATGGTATGTTCACTGTGAACTTTAACAGAGAATGGTCTATCGGTGGTAATTTTATTATTCATGAGAATAAACTATCTTGGCCACTTACTCATAGATATATCCTTACATTTGTGGAGTATCATCTGCCTGTGGGATATGTCGTACAAGCACGTTATCGGTTTGCTGACTATGAAGAGAACTTGAACCATTATGACGATTACGAAGCCAACATTGGTGAGATTTTAATCGGGTACTGCTGGTAATATGACAAAATTAATTAAGTGTAATATCAATTCTAACTAACTCTATTATTAATTTAAATCAATTATCAAAGGAGGTTTAAAATGAGAACGCGTGTATTGACTTCTTGTTTTATCTTTTTTTTAGGTTTAATCATCGTTCAAACAACCGCTTTTTCTCAAGAAAAGCTGGCAGACAAGGTCGAAGCGGCGATTGCAAACTCTTTTTATGAAGATTTTACAGTAACTGCTAGTGAAGAGGGTAATGTAACATTAGAGGGAAATGTCAATAGTCTGTACGACAAGTATAGAATTTTTGAGATTGCCTCAAGAGTGCCTGTTGTAAGAAAAATTTCAAACCAGGTAACTGTTAACACACCGGTTATTGCTGACAAAATGATAGAGGCGAATATCCTCCAGGAAATGAAATATGTCTCCTCAATTTTGGAACCAGACAGAATATCGGTTAGAGTGAATAATGGCGTCGTTTTCCTAGACGGCAAAGTAAGTTTTTATCGCGAAAAAATCATGATGAAAACGATTGCCTCCTGGCAGAAAGGAGTTAAGGGAATTGTTAACAAGCTAGCAGTCTTACCACCTAAAAAAGCGAAAAGCGATGAAAATCTTATGAAAGTTCTGAATCAGATCATGAAGCACGAATTTCCTATTGAAGATAATATTCAATTTACGATTGATGATGGAAATGTAACCCTGAAGGGTACAGCAACGAGTCTTTGGGCCAAAAACAATATTGAGGAAGAATTTTTAAATGTGATCGGCATAAAAGATGTGGAGAATAACTTAGACGTTAAACCGATTATGTAGTATTTGAACGAAAAGTCCCCCAGATGTCATTCTGAGGCGTTTTTTGCCGCAGAATCTCCTGACGTCAACATATTCATAAACATAATGTTACCGCTCAGAGATTCTTCGTCGCTACGCTCCTCAGAATGACAAAAACTTGACTTTTCGTTCAAGCACTAATCATCTAAAATTAAGATTTAAATACTCGGAGGTAAATTATGTCGATTGTAAAAGTAATCGAAGTCTTGGCCCAGTCCGACAAAGGTTGGGAAGATGCGACTCAACAGGCTTTAAAAGAAGCTTCAAAAATAGTTCGAAATATTCAGACAATATACATAAAAGAATTTCAGGCTATTGTTGAGAATGGAAAAATAACCAATTACCGGGTAAATGCAAAAATTTCGTTTCTTGTCGGAGAGGCATAATAAGCGTGACTTTTTTACTCGGAGGAGAAACGGCGCTGTCACCGGAGTCTCAATATTTTTATTAAGACATTATAATTTCGGCGCTCATAACATTCTTTAATAACAAATTTGAGGAGGTTATCATGCTGTTTAAAAAAATGACAATCGTTTTTAAATCCATCATACCGGTAAGAATTTCGATTTTTTTATTATGTTTTATTTTTATCGGTCTGATTTCAATGCCCCCTGTCAGCGCGCAAAGCGAAAAAAACATTACCGATAAAGATATCAGTTTGGCGATTGACAGAGAATTGATTTTCGACGAAAGTGTCAATTCTCAACTTATTGATGTGACAACCAATGATGGTATCGTTACCTTATCTGGTATGGTCGACAATATCTTGGAAAAAGAACGGGCGGTGCGCATTGCAGAAACGATTAAAGGGGTACGAAGCGTTATTAATCGCCTGGCGGTCACTGCAATCAATATCCCTGATGAACAAATTCAACAAAATGTTCAAATCGCTTTAATTAATGATACCGCCACAGACTCGTGGGAAATTGATGCCAGTGTCAAAAATGGCATTGTTACCTTAAAAGGCAAAGTGGATTCGTGGGCTGAAAAAAAATTAGCCGCCCAGGTTGCCAAAGGAGTAAAAGGTGTCAGGGATTTAAAAAATGATATCAAAATTAATTATCAATCCGATCGTTCTGATTATGAAATAAAAATGGACATCAAAAATCAGCTTAAATCAAGTATTTGGATTGATGACGCACTTGTCGATGTGAATGTCAAAAATGGTAAGGTAAAATTGAGTGGTGTTGTGGGGAGCGCAGCGGAAAAACGACGTGTCTTTTCAAAGTCATGGGTAGCTGGTGTTCGGATGGTAGATGATAGTGATTTAGACGTAAAATGGTGGCGGCGAGACGAGATGCAGCGGGACACAAAATATTCTATCGTAAGTGATGACACCCTTCAACAAAATATTAGCGAAGCATTGGCCTTAGATCCGCGGGTTTACTCTTATAATATTGATGTCGATGTAGAAAATGCGATTGTCACATTGACGGGTGAAGTGGAAGACCTGAGAGCAAAAAGGGCCGCCGAGGATGACGCGATGAATACTCTTGGAGTAGTTCGAGTTAAAAATTATTTGAAGGTGCGACCTGAAAAGATGTTCTCTGATAAAGAGATTATTAATTATGTCGAAGGAGCTTTAAAACGCGACCCATTCATCGAACGCTATAAGATTAATATCATGTCTATTAATCGGAAAGTGTACTTAAATGGTCGTGTCGATTCTGATTTCGAAAAGGAACATGCCGAAAGAATCACTTCCAGTCAACCGGGTGTTGTCGATATCGATAATAATCTTATTGTGGATTACATCTGGGAACCGAAAAGCGATCAAGCTATCAAGGAAGACATCAAAGATGAATTTTTCTGGAGCCTTTTCATTGATAGTGACGATGTCGATTTAGAGGTTGATAACGGTCATGTCATACTAGGCGGAGAGGTGGATAGTCGATACGAGATGCAAGCTGCCGTCGAGAATGCATTTGAAGGGGGTGCTCGTACCGTAGAAAATAATCTCGAAGCTAAATATGATGTAGGTCCCTCACTACCGGGTAAATATTATGAACGACCGTATTGGCTATTTTATTAATACCGGTGTAGAGGTGTTTTGTTTTTGATGAATTTAAGGTTATAAATATTGGACTTATGAAATGTAAATTCTCAAGGAGAGGAAATATGTTCTCAAATATAATTAATAACAAAAGTCCGCCTAAACCAATCTGTTTGTTTAAGATAAACGGTAAGTCATTATTTAAAATTTATAAAAAATGTATGTAGGGAGGCGAAATTATGAAGTTATTTAGATCGAAATCGCTTTTCAAATCAGATTTAACCGTCATTTTATGTATCGTTATTTTCTTGGCAGGTTCTTCTCTAAGCGTTTTGGCCGAAGAAGAAGATTTGAAAGATAAAAATATTACGCGAGCGATTGAGGCGGAATTTTGGATTGATGATGTTATCGATGCGAACACCATTGATATTAAGACTCATAACGGCATCGTTACTTTGACCGGAACAGCTACCAACATTCTGGTTAAAGAGCGTTCGGTAAAGATCGCCGAGAGAATCATTGGGTCGCACAGTTGGCACCCGGTACCGGTGCTGTTGTGGTCAAAATCATGCCTGCCAGATAATGTGGAGCATTTTGGTGAACGGGCGTGTATGAGCGGCGGACTGGGACCGCAGTTTTTAGGAGTCGATCTAATGCCATTGGCACTGGGCAACGCATTACGACTAAAACGGTTTGGTGCTTAAGAGGGTGAATAAATCATATATAAAAAGATACGGAGGAATAATTATGGATTCAAAAAAGGAAATTGTGGTAGCAAAAGTCTCAGATTTAAAAAATGGAGAAACAAAAAAAATCGAAATTGATGATCATGAAATTTTGCTTGCTCGAATTGATGGGAAATATTATGCGGTGAGTGGAGCGTGCCCACATTATGGCGCGTCGTTAGCGGAGGGGGTATTAAGCGGAGAGCGTCTGTATTGTCCCTGGCATCATGCCTGTTTTCATGCAAAAACAGGTGAATTGCATGAACCACCAGCCCGAGACGCCCTTTCGAAATTTGAGGTAAAAATAGATGGTGAGAATGTAATTTTAAAACTCCCTCAAAAAATTAAGCCAAACCAGATTCCTGAAATGGCAAAGCATAATCCACAAGCAGACGAGCGCACCTTTGTCATTCTTGGTGCCGGTGCGGCAGGAAATATGGCCGCGCAAACTTTGCGAGAAGATGGTTTTCAAGGACGAATCATCATGATCACCAGTGAAAATCGCCTTCCCTATGATCGTCCGAATTTGAGCAAATCATACCTTAAGGGAGAAGCTGAACCAGAGTGGATGCCACTGCGATCGAAAAAATTTTATGACGCGCATGATATTGAAATCATGTTGCAGAAAAAAGTAACCCGCGTCACGCCAAGTAGCAAATCGCTTTCTTTTGAAGATGGCATATCAGTGCAGTATGATAAATTATTATTAGCCCCTGGCGCCATCCCTCGTCGCCTTAATGTTCCCGGGGCAGATTTAAAAAATATTGTTACCCTTAGAAGCTGGGATGATGCCGACACCATTATGAAAGCGGCAGAAAATGTCGGACAGATTGTGGTGGTCGGCGCCAGCTTCATTGGGATGGAAGTGGCAGATAGTTTAATTAAAAAAGACTTGCTGGTGACCATCATTGCCCCTGAGTCCGTGCCTTTTGAAACGGTATTCGGGAAAGAAATCGGAAGTATGTTTCAGCAATTACATATCGAAAATGGGGTCGATTTCAGACTTGGTTATCGTATTGAGAAGTTCGAGGGAAATGACAAAGTAAAATCTGTTTTGCTTCAGGAAGGGGAGCAAATTGGTGCTGATTTAGTGATCGTTGGTATTGGCGTAAAC
>Ga0180438_10009015_pt1 | contig 12542 bp, 14 predicted proteins | sample SS_ome_12_FD_132455 | JGI IMG/M metagenome (GOLD analysis project Ga0180438, IMG submission 132455) | Hypersaline lake sediment archaeal communities from the Salton Sea, California, USA - SS_3_D_2 metaG | ecosystem: Environmental > Aquatic > Non-marine Saline and Alkaline > Hypersaline >...
ACGTGCGTATTATGATGCTGTAAAAGAGGCGAGACACGCTTCTGAAGAATTCGCTAGAGCGAAACGTGATCGTGATCTAGCTAAGATAGATAGTATTCTGTCTGAGAAAAAAGAACTACTCGCACTGAAGAAATATTCAGATAAATTATCGAAAGCAGTATCGCATAAACGCGATGCTCAAGATGCACTGAAAGCAGATAAAAGTATCTCGATAAAAGAACAACGGCTAATACTCAAGGAAATGGAAAAAGAAGAAGCTAAGTTATATGATAAATTTCTTAGCATCTTCAAGATTAAAACTGCGGAAATGAAAGCAAGGAGTAAGGATTAATCTAATACCTTGAAGTGTATGGTAGGGGAGGTAGGAATCGAACCTACGTATGCCGGAATCAAAATCCGGTGCCTTACCACTTGGCGACTCCCCAGTATTACTAAAGATTTTTCATTAACGCGACAAGTTCTTCTTTACTCTTGCCATGCAATTCCGCATCATCTTTATCCGCTATAATAGCCATAATCTTATCTTTCTGCGCACGTTTAATGGCTGCGTTTTCGTTATCTTTTGCTTCTTGTAACTTGACTTTGATAACATGCTTAACGATTTCAAATTTCAATAGTAAAATTTCGTCTTCCGTAGATTTTTGGATAACGAAACTTTCTTCGCCACTTTCTTTTACAGCCTTATTTAACTGTTTAGCGAGATCGTCTAGGGATGCACGCCCCTGCGATGCAGATAGGGGCAAGTCCCAAAGATCCTCTACAGTAAGATTGCCAACCGGTGTATAGAAACGTAATTTTAATCTACTGGCTTTCTCAAACATAATTTTTTCTCCTAAAAAACAATTTTAATGGTTCTGTTAAAACTTCCTGTTACTCGACAAACTACCGAGTCCTTTTTTGTGGATGAGAACCCTAATCCACTTAACTGGTTAGCAGATGCTTCAGTCTTCATCTTCGCGCCAAGAACTTCAAAGACTTTACGATGAGGCGTTAGTTCATTGCTCAAAAACTCGTTATACAGCCCCCTAGCTTTATTAGCATTTACGCATTTATCTAGTATGAAGAATAGGTGCCTATTGCCAGTCTTCTCTCCGTCCCAATGATTCGGTGAATTCATCACCATAGATACGCGATGAAATTTCTGGGTAGAAATACCCCATAATTCTTTAGCGGTTGTGTTCGATGGAAGTGATTTTAGAATCTTGATACCGTTCTCCGCTGAATACTCGAACTCAACTACATCTATACTACTATTACCTGGGACAGCTTTAGCGTAGCTGAAAGAGTACAGTGTTCCGTCATACTCTAATTCTGCTTCAAACCCCACGTCTACCGACTCACGTTTAGTGTAATTGCGTACCCATACTCTATACACACCTTCAGTTAAAGCTGTTCTGTCTGCCCAGACGATATTCTCCACAGCGTTCCTAGATCCTCTTGAATCGACGTTCATGTCAACATCTAACGTACCTCCGGTTATCCAGGAACATTTGTGAGTATAGGATATGTGCTGGCCATTCGGCTCATTTACATGAATATCCAAATCATCATAATTAAACCAGGATAGCGAGCATCTTAAGAAGCCGTCCACATTGCCACCAGCATTTTTTACACGTTGTTTGATTGAATCAGTTACGTCGCCATTATATGACCAAGAGAAATTGTTACCCCATTTAAGAATGCTATTAGCACTCAGATTACAGGGAGCGATAAGACTCATTAAATTGTTCTCGTGTTTGTTTTCAAACAATAACTCGACACTAGAAGCATGAGGCAATACATTATCAATAAATGTATCAGCGTGCATTTCTTCGATTTTGCTGAACTTACTCACGTCTTCAGACACACTACTGGTGAGTTCATCGAAGATACCGCCCATTTTTTGTTGAGCGGATCTATCTGCAAACAACACGTTATTCACAGTAATGTCTTCGGCAACAGCATATCTACGCGGTAATGCAGACTCAATACCTAATTCGACTACTTTGGCTTCAGCATCGGCAATCATCTTTTTGGTAATTAACGCCGTAGGGCGTTTGTAGTTTTCTGGTGCGACCTTAGACTCGAAACTACGTACCGCAATATCGAGGTCAATACCACTAGACACATCAACCAGTAAGGTACCGATAGCCGTGTTCCGTATCTTAGCCGCAGGGCCAAGATGTGTAGACTCAACCCAGCAATACTCATCTTTCCAGGTTAATTGGTCATACACTTTCTTATGGTCTAGCAATAAAGCAACCGTAGCCCGGTTTTCTTCACCCCGGTATATTGAGTTTTGATCAATTAACTCTACGACTACCTCAATCGCCTCAAGACTTATTTCATCCAGACTACGTTTGAACACCTCTTTATTACTTCGTGTCTCGGACAAAAGCGCACCAATACTGCCGGAGTCTCTTACAAAATTCTCGGAAAGTTTATAGTGAAAATGGTCCCAGGTTAAAACATCGCCAGTATCCGTTAATTGACGATTGTGATCAGTTCCTAAGTTGGCGTCAGTACACAGAAATACGTTAGCTATTGGTCGGGATTTAACTAATTTGGCTAACGCGTCTGCGACCACTTGATATTCACCGCCTACTTTAACGTCCCAGATCGACACTAACTCTCCGTTAACGATAGACACGATACCGCCAGCGTTGCGTATAAACTGCTTACAACATTGGCAGTCATGTTGCGTTCGTTCACGGAAAATGGGATTAGACCCAACTGGAAAACTCCCTAAGTAAGTCTCCCATAGCGCATCTTTATCGACATCAACGACGCATAATCCTGTATCAGACATACGATCCATTTGGTCATGTACCGCTTTCTTTATTACTGTAAAATCTAACATGCTAGTTTCTCCTGTGGTTAAAAATTATTTCTCTTCTTCGCTATGCTTAACTAGTGCTTCGTCTACTACCACTAGTGCTATTCCTAGTACTACGGGCCACAGCACTGACAATAAAAGCTTATTCACTAAACCCATATCGTTGTACCGTGTTTTGCTAGCTAGCTCTATAAACACCCCTAACGCGACACAGGCATACATAAAATAGATCATAAATCCTCCAATGTGATTTCAGGTAATCTGTTATCCGGCTGCATTAAATTATGCTCGGTTATTGCAGCCACAATCCGGCGACATGTGTACAATCCCGGATCTGGCACGTCTCTACGTGCTAATCTTTTCATATAGTGTAGTTTCACATCTGCGTTTTTAGCTACCGTTTCTTGCTCTAATTTATGTGCTTTCCGTAGCCACTCGTGTAATTTTGATTTATACATATTTCTTTTTTCCGGTATCAGGGTTCAAAATATTGTTGACATATTTTTATATTAGCTGTAATCTTAATCCTCTTTTTCAAAAAAAGCAACATCTATTAACTAAGGAGATAATTATGAGTTTAGAAAAAGTAATCGAAAAAGGTCTAGCGGATATCGCTAGTGCTATCCGTGAACTAAAACAACAACCCTGGGTAATCAATGCTAATGAACCTGTAGAAGAAAAAGCTGAGAAAGCAACCGAAGCCGTCAAAGAGGCACTGGGTAGTGTAGCGGAGGCAGTAGATAAGGAATCTGTAGCCGAAGACACAAAGGCAGCGCCTTCTGGTGAAGAAAATAAGAAACCTGAGACATCAAAGATAACCATCGAACAAGTGTTATCCACATTTAATGTTTTTGTTGCTAAAAAAGGACGGGATCGTGCCGTAACATTGATGTCTGAGTATGGTGTTGACCGGTCCAAGAACCAGAATATTAAAAATGATTTATCGTCTGACAACTATTCAGCATTTATGGAAAGTATGGCCCTGGCGATGGAGGAATAATAAATGGCCGAGACAAAATTACGACCATCTTCTGCGGGAAAATGGTCTGTGTGTCCTGGGTCAGTGGAGGCTGAGAGGGGGTGTCGAGAAGGTGATACCACAGCAGCAGACACAGGAACAGTAGCACACTGGATCGCGGCTAAGATACTGAGGCAAGAGCAGTTACCAGAATACGGGTCTAAATTCGTCGTAGTGAACGAGAAAGTAGAGCCAGCGTTAGTCGAGGAAGATTTACCAGTGATTACTTTTGATCTGGATATGTACGATCACGTAACTACGTATACTGATTTTGTTAGATCCGATATAGTTTTATGCGTGGAGGAAGAAGTAGTCATCAGTTGGGTAACTGGGGAGGAAGGGGCTACAGGTACCCCGGACGCAGTTACAACACAAACTGGGAACAATGTTACTGTTCATGATCTTAAATTCGGTTTCAATCCAGTTTCCGCGCAGGACAATCCGCAATTAGCGATTTATGCCGCAGGAGTATTAGCATCCGGTGTCATAGATATTTTGAATGTAGAAACCGTATCACTAATGATCCATCAGCCACGAATCGGCGAACGTGATGAGTGTACGTACACTCTGGAAGCGTTCACAAAACTGGTTAATCACCTTAAGGTACGGGCGAATAACACTAGAACTATGCCCGGACATAGGGTAGCGGGAGAACATTGCGCTAAATACTCCTGCAAGGCACAGGCTACTTGTCCGGTATTGGCGAAGTTGGTAGAAGATACGGTAAATGATCCGCTGAATCCTTTGCCGGATCTAGTTGCTTCTGATTTAAGTACAAAGTTGCCGTACCTTAAGACTATTCGCAAGTGGTGTGATGCACTGGAGGCTGAAGCAGACCATCTAGCATTGGTACAAGGAGTAAAAATCCCTGGCTACAAAACAGTTGAAGGTAAAGCCGGTAAGCGCGAGTGGGTAAACAAGGAAGATGCAGAGGCCAAATTAAAAGCCATGCGCATAAAGCATGACCAAATGTATGTGTATTCGGTAGTCAGCCCCACTCAGGCAGAAAAACTGTATAAAGATTCGGTTATCGGTAAACGCCAGTGGCCGAAGTTAAAAGAACTTATTACTCGTAAGGCAAGTAAAAACGTGTTGGTGCCGGAGAGTGACAAGCGACCAGCTATTGACGTTATTCCTGATGTAGATGAGTTACCGGACTTAGCTGATAATTTTAATGATTTAACTGGAGAATAAAATATGAAAGTAGTAATAACGAATGTAAGAATTGATTTCCCGCATCTTGATGAGCCGCGACGATATGAAGATAAGATAGCTAACCCATTACGTTACGGGGCGACCTTCTTAATCGAGAAAGGATCTGAAAACGATAAGAAAATTAACGCAGCGATTGCAGAGGTAGCCAAGGACACTTGGGGGGCTAAAGCCGATGCAATGATCAAAAAACACAGTGCGGATAAAACGACTACCTTTTACCGAGACGGCGATGTTACAAAAGAAGTTAGCGACTATGAAGGCCACATGTATGCCATTGCCTACCGCCCTGCTAAAGAGAAAGTGGTTCCAGTTGGCACACAACTGAAGCCTAATGAGGTAGTGATTACGGACAAAGAGCCGCCAGCGGGATGTATGATCATATCCAGTGACCGACCGGGCGTGGTAGACCGAGCTAAACAGCCTATTCCGATTGGCGCGGATAAAATTTTCGCTGGCTGCTACGTTAATGGGATACTTGATGTGTGGGCACAAACTAAAGACAATCCTGGGCTACGCTGCGGGCTAAACGTCGTGCAATATGTCAAAGATGGCGAGCCATTAAGCGGAGCAGGATCTAGCACTTCCGCAGATGATCTACCAGATTTGAGTGCAGATCTGGATGATAATGATGATCTGACAGGGTAGTAATTGATCGGGAGCTTCGGCTCCCGTTTTTAGGAGAAAATTATGTTCATACAAGTAAAAATTAAGCTAGGAAACGATAGTGTTCGATCCAGGTTAATTAATATAAGATTTATCCACTGGATAAATGAGAAAGGCGACATTTGTCTTGGCAACGGGGAGTGGTTAGAAACTACTCATACTCAAGCAGAAATGCAAAATAAATTATATAAGATAGCTTCAGTATAGCGCGATGCCTAAAAAACTCTGGATAGATTGCGAAACATACAGTGAGCTTGATCTAAAAACCGTAGGCACGTATCGCTATGCTGACAGTTGTGAGGTCATGCTCATTACGTGGGCGATGGACGATGGTCCTGTGCAATGTTGGGACGTTACTAATGTTAGTGGGGCTGGTCACGGCGACAAGCATCTACGTAGATTAGACCAGGATATAGCTGATGCTGATGAAATATGGGCACATAATTCCATGTTTGATCGTAACTGTATGGCACCAATGTTTAGATCGATACCCGTTACACATTGGCGGGACACCATGGTTCAGGCATTGTCCCACAGTCTACCCGGAGGCTTAGATCAATTGTGCAGTATTTTCCAGATTGGAGAAGACCAGGCTAAGAATAAAGATGGGCGCAAGTTAATACAACTGTTCTGTAAGCCACGTCCCAAGAATCATAAACTCAGACGCGCTACACGGCTAACCCATCCAGAAGAGTGGCAGCGATTCATTGATTACGCGAAATCAGACATCGAAGCAATGCGTGCGTTGCACTACAAAATGCCTAAGTGGAATTACCCGAATAATCCTACCGAGCTGGCACACTGGCATTTAGATCAAAAAATCAATGATAGAGGATTCATGATCGATCCCAAGATGGCGGAATCCGTTATCGTTGCTATCAAGAAAGAGCAAGCACGGCTCAAGAAAGTTACTAAAGAAAAAACGAATAATGAAGTAGGCAGCATGAATCAGCGTGATGCGCTACTTGAGCACATACTGAAAGACTACGGCATTGTTCTGGATAATTTAACCAAGGGCGGGGTTAATAAAGCGTTAGATAGTGACGAAATTCCAGATGGTGTAAAAGAATTACTACGCTTACGGTTACAGGTATCATCGAACAGTACGGCTAAATATAAAGTATTTTTGAACTGCAAGAATGATGATGACCGTATGCGTGGGACTATCCAGTTTTGCGGTGCGCAAAGGACGGGGCGGGGCGCAGGTCGTAAGATACAGCCGCATAATCTCCCTTCCAGAGGACTGTTACCTGATAAATTAGTTGACGAAGGTATTAAACTCATGGGCATTGGCGCAGAGGATCTAGTATTCCCTGACGTCATGAAACTAGCTGTTAGCTCCATACGCAAGACTATTGTTTCTGCACCAGGTAAAAAATTCTGCATATCAGACTTGTCTAACATTGAAGGGCGTAAAGTAGCGTGGCTCGCTAATGAGGAATGGAAATTAGAGGCATTCCGGGCTTTTGATCTAGGGTTAGGACCAGACCTGTATATCATGGCTTACGCAAAAGCTTTTAATGTTCCGATTGAGGAAGTTACTAGGAAACAAAGAGATAACATTGGGAAGACGCTTGAGCTATCCTGTGCATTTGGGGGTGGTGTAGGTGCTTTTGCGGCTATGGCAGGTAATTTTAGCGTGGATCTGGAGAAACTATCCGCTGATATACAAGACACATTACCTAAAAATATAGTAGCTGAAGCAGCGAATTTTCTTGAGTGGACGAAAAAACAGAAACGATCAAGATACGGACTATCTGATAATGCCTTCATTACTGTAGACGTGTTAAAAAGATTATGGCGTGAGGCACACCCAAATGTAGTCCAATTGTGGAGTAATCTACAAGCCGCAGCAGACCTGGCTATAATTACCAAGAAACCGCAGCAAGTTGGCTTGGTAACTTTTGATATGAAGGGCGCATGGTTACGGATAAAATTACCATCCAGGAGGTATCTGTGTTACCCAGATGCGCGTTCCGGGGCTGATGGGGTTAGCTACACGGGAGTTAATCAGTACACGCGTAAATGGGAGCGGATACGCACCTACGGATCGAAATTTCTCGAAAACATTGCTCAAGCATCTGCCAGAGATATTCTATACGCCGCTATGCCTGAAGCCGAGAAACATGACTATGAAATCGTGTTACATGTCCACGATGAATTGGTAACTGAAACACCAGATGATCGTAATTATTCGGCTAAAGACTTGAGTGATATACTCGCTGAAAACCCGTTATGGGCGAAAGGATTGCCGTTAGCTGCGGCAGGATTTGAATCATATCGTTATAAAAAATAGGAGCGGAAATGAGAGTGTTGAGTTTAGGAGCAGGGGTACAGTCCACAACACTGGCGTTGCTGGCTGACGTCGGAGTTATCCAGCGACCGGATGTGGCGATATTCGCCGATACACAATGGGAACCGAAGCACGTATATGCTCACCTAAATTGGTTGACCAATAAACTGAGTTATCCGGTTTGCGTAGTAAGTGCGGGTGACATACGTGCAGATTTACTGGATACATCAAAACGATTCGCTAGTATTCCATTTTTCACTGCTTCCGGTGGTATGGGTCGGAGGCAATGTACAAACGAATATAAGATACAACCGATTAAAAGAAAAGTAAGAGCATTATTAGGTAAGTCTCGCTATGACAAGATACCAAAAGGCCATGTTAAAATGCTGATAGGGATATCGACGGACGAAGCAAGTAGGATGAAACCCAGTCGGGTGCAATATATAAAGAACACTTGGCCATTGATCGACTTAAACATGTCGAGGCAAGACTGTTTTAACTGGATCAAAGAACACGGCTACCCGACCCCACCTAAATCATCCTGTATAGGTTGTCCATTCCACAGCGATGACTACTGGATATACCTACGGGATAATCACTCAGATGATTTTGAAGACGCGGTGCGCGTAGATAATTTGTTACGAGAGAGCAAGCGAGATAAGTTAAAAGAACAACAATATATGCATAGATTAAGACAACCACTGAGTAGCGTAGAATTTAAGCCGAAGAGTAATCGCGAAATGTTTAATGGAGAATGCGAAGGGATCTGCGGAAATTAACAATTAATAGGAGAAATAAATTATGTACAGCGACACAACACCAGTACACATTAACAGTAATCTAACGCATCGAGAAGCAATAGTAATGCACCCGGATGTGTTAGGCCATCCGTATGTCGAGAAGATTGTAATTGAACTGGAAGATACACAAAAGGAATTAGAAGGTGTTGAGCAGTTATTAGCTGAAGCTAATCAACAGATAGAAGACCTTGAATACAAAAACAAGGAACTAAGAGAACGTAACGAAATTCTGGATGATCGTATTCTTGAACTAACTAGTCCGGGGTATTAATGACAAAAGTAAAAGAAAAAGTAATAGAAGATTACTTGATCGAAGAACTTAAGAAAATTGGTGTTGAAACCAGAAAGGTCAAGTTTCTCGGTGTTAATGGCGCACCAGATCGATTAATACTTACCCATGGCGGTATTTATGTAGAGTGTAAACGACCTGGTGAAACATTGCGAAAGAAACAAGTCGAGATACATAAAGAGCTACACGCTGCGTCGATTCCGGTAATGACTATCGATACAAAGGAACAGGTGGACGCATTAGTAGGTAATTTGGGTAAATGTACCCAGTTGAATAAGTCGTGAAGTAGTAAGAGGGAGACTATGAACTATTACAATGAGTTTGACCCAAAAGCAGCGGCCTGGTTACGAGAGCTGATTAACGATAAACTAATCCCTAAAGGAGATGTAGATACTAGATCGATTACAGATGTGTCGGATAGTGAGTTAAAAGGATACACCCAACACCATTTCTTCGCTGGAATCGGCGGGTGGTCACATGCACTTAGGCTCGCAGGATGGCCGGATGATAAGCCAGTATGGACAGGATCATGCCCATGCCAGCCTTTTAGTGCAGCAGGAAAAAATAAAGGGAAAGCAGATGACAGACACTTATGGCCACATTTCTACCGGCTCATTAGAGAGCTTAAGCCTAACACAATCTTTGGTGAACAAGTTGAAGGAGCAATTAAGCACGGATGGCTCGATGATCTACAAGCAGACTTGGAAAAAGAAGGCTACGCCATCGGGCATTGTGTACTGGGCGCACATAGCATCAACTCCGCGCACATCAGGCAAAGGCTGTATTGGGTGGCTAACACCGTCAACTATAGCTGTGAACGAAAGGTCACAGGAATCCACGAAGAAGAGAGCGGAACAAAGGTTGAAGACAGGACGAACATCATTGAGTCCGGGGAATCTAGCAGAGCAAGCAACAATGTATTGCAGATGGGCGACACCAGTGGCACAACCAGCGAACGGGTCGCCAGGGGACTTCCTGAGAAGGAAACAGGAATCCGTAGCCAGAGGCGCGAAAATGGGAATGTGCGTGTCCGATATACAGATGCAAGCGAAACTAACGGCAGGATACATGACACCGAAAGCATCCGACGGGCAGTTTGCAACACCGAGAACGAGCGGCAGACCGATGGAAAAATCGACGCATCTTCAAACCCAAATAATAGCCACAATGTCGAATCATTCATCCTGCAATCTTCCGATGTTAAATGGCTCTACTGCCGAGACAACAAATACAGGCCAATTAAACCCGGCATTAAGCCGTTGGTTAATGGGCTACCCAGAGGGGTGGTGTATTGCAGCGATTCAGTCATCACGCCAAATGAAACCCAAGAAGCGCGGGTTATGAGGCTAAAAGGCTACGGAAACGCAATAGTTCCACAGGTTGCGGCTGAATTTATTAAGGCATTCATGAGTCATGAAACTACAACGTAAAGAATACACCCCGCACCCATACCAGGAGCTAATTACGCAGCATCAATTATCCATGCCGCGTAGTGCTACATTCTCCGGGATGGGAACTGGCAAGACCGTATCTACCTTAACATCACTGGACATCAACTATCTATCCGGGGCAACAAGCAAACCGACACTTATTCTTGCTCCTTTACGCGTGTGTAACAGCGTATGGCCACAGGAAGCACGGAAATGGAACCATTTACGGAATATCGATGTAGTACCTGTAACTGGTGTTGAACGTGAACGATTAAACGCACTAAAACGTGATGTGAGCGTGTACGCGTGTAACTATAACAACATTCCGTGGCTGGTGGACCAGTACGGTAGCCATTGGCCATTTGAGACAATAGTAGCTGATGAATCGACCAGGCTAAAGTCGTTCCGGCTACGTCAAGGTGGCGTGCGTGCCCAGGCACTCAGTAAAATAGCTCATGCCAAAGTAAAACGGTTCATGAATCTGACTGGCACACCAGCGCCTAACGGGTTACAAGATTTATGGGGACAGATGTGGATGCTGGACAAAGGTGTTCGGTTAGGTAGATCCTACACGGCATTCATGGATCAATGGTTTTGTCGTACACCAGATGGGTACCGTCGTGAGATTCGCAGCGATGGTCATGCACAGGAAATATATAACCGTATCGCGGATCTTTGCCTAACTATTGACCCTAAAGACTATTTTGATCTGAATGACCCAATCGTTAAGAATGTCTGTGTCGATCTCCCGAATAGTGCTAGGCGTATTTATAATGTACTGAAAAAAGAATTAGTAGCCCAGATTGAGAATCACACAATCACGGCAGCGAAAGCCGCAGTCAAGACTCAGAAATTATTGCAACTGGCCAACGGCGCCGTGTATGTGGAGCCAGATGTGGAAGACGACTCAAACCCGAAGTCTAAAAAGTGGAAACAAGTACATGACGCGAAATTACAGGCATTGGAAAGCATTATTTATGAGGCTAACGGTACTCCAGTCCTGGTTGCGTATCATTTTCGTTCGGATTTAGAACGTATACAGAAAGCGTTTAAACATGCAGTATTTCTGGATGGAGAGCCCGAAACCCTGAATCGGTGGAACCGTGGCAAGATACCTATCCTATTGGCCCACCCACAATCTGCCGGACACGGCTTAAATCTCCAGGATGGCGGCAACATCTTAGTATTCTTCGGCCATAATTGGGCATTAGAAGATCGTCTACAAATTATCGAGCGCATCGGGCCTATGCGACAGAAGCAAAGTGGACATGATAGGCCGACTTGGATCTACAATATTATAGCAGAAGGCACAGTAGATCAAGTAGTTATATCCAGGGTTGATACTAAGAAATCTGTTCAAGATGCTTTACTAGAGAGTATGAAGTAAATAAGTATTGACTTTAAAATCAATGTACGTTAGTCTACAGACTTAACTAGGGAGAAAACTATGATCACTACTACACTAAATCGCATTAAAGAACACGATCCCTGCGAAGGTGGCTGGAAGAAATTACTGAAGCACTTAGGGAAGAAAACTAAAGCAGATGATGAGCCGCTGCCATTCTCAGTGATCGTTGAATCGAACGGTCTTGACGATGCACTATGGTGTTGTCGCGCTGAACCAGGCCACGATAAAACATGGCGGCTATTCACTATCTGGTGCGCACGCCAGGTGGAACATTTACTCACAGATGAGAGAAGTATTGCAGCGATCAACGTCGCCGAGAAATACGCTCATGGAGAAGCTACGGAGAAAGAATTAGAAGTGGCTTGGGCTGCGGCTAGTGATGCGGCTAGGTCTGCGGCTCAGAGCGCGGCTTGGACTGCGGCTCAGAGCGCGGCTTGGACTGCGGCTAGGGATGCGGCTAGGGCTGCGGCTGGGGCTGCGGCTAGGGCTGCGGCTGGGGCTGCGGCTGGGGCTGCGGCTTGGACTGCGGCTAGTGATGCGGCTAGTGATGCTGCTTGGGCTGCGGCTGGGGCTGCGGCTGGGGCTGCGGCTTGGACTGCGGCTAGTGATGA
>Ga0180438_10009016_pt1 | contig 12541 bp, 11 predicted proteins | sample SS_ome_12_FD_132455 | JGI IMG/M metagenome (GOLD analysis project Ga0180438, IMG submission 132455) | Hypersaline lake sediment archaeal communities from the Salton Sea, California, USA - SS_3_D_2 metaG | ecosystem: Environmental > Aquatic > Non-marine Saline and Alkaline > Hypersaline >...
CGTAAGCACGTCTTCGATGTGGCGGTATCCGGTAAGGAGGTGCATGAGTTCCGCGGGTTCGAGGCTAAGTTTGTTTTTCCCGGACCCGCCCGCAATGTCCACGGCGCCGCGGTTGGCGCGTACGCGATAGCAGGCGTCGTCCACGACCAGCGTCAGTTCCGTACGCAAGCTCCGAGCAGCGCTCCGTGCGAGGCGACTCTCCCACTCCGGGATCATGCTCTCGAACGTTTCCCCGATGTCGACAAAAGCCATCATCCCGCCTGCGTCGCGCACGACGCTCATCTCGTGCGTCGATTTGTACTGAATCAGGAAATGGGCGAAGGCATGGGACGGCGGCACGAGGAAACGCAAACGGCCAGCCGATGCGTCCAACGCCGCCCGCGCACAGGCAGCAAGCACGTCCGGACACACGGCGGGGTCAGCCACGCCCACTTCCTCCACATGAAGGCCGCCTTCCCCGCTGCGCGCAAAAAAGTAAGCCTCGACCTTGCCGCGTTCGTCGGTGAGCACCCGCAACGTTTTGCACCGATCCCATTTGTTCGTGATGTGGGCGCCCGTGCGCAAAAGCGAACACGCCGTGGCGGTGTCGTTCGCGTTGTGGATCGTCTGCACGGCCTGAATATCGCCAGGTTTGGCACGGCGCACCCGCAACTGCGCAGGGGCGGCCGCGGCTTCTGCGGCATCCATCGTGATGGCGTAGTCCGCAAGCGTCGTCGTGAAACCGAATCGGTGGTAGAAGAACGGTATCCCGAACAGCATCGCGACGTGGTACTTGTGCCGCTCGAGGTAGCGGAATGCATCTTGTATGAGTGCGGTGCATACGCCTTTGTGCCGGTGCCGAAACGCCGTCGACACCCATCCGATCCCGCCCGTTTTGAGCCGTGCTTCGCCCAACCGAACGGTTTCGGTGTTAAGACGCAGGGCGCCCGCGACCTCGCCGTCGCGCAGCGCGATCCGCGTGTGTTCGCGCACGTACCCGGGGTAGCTGGCGCCACACGTTTCGAGCCAGTGCATCGCGGAGAAGTAGTCCGCGGCCTGCGACTTGGCCATGAGATCATTGGCGAGGCGCAGCTCTTCCTCGGTCTCGACCGCTCTTACAGCGTTTCCGGTTTTCAATGCGGCACCTTATCATCTGCTTGCTTTACATTGGATTCTAGCACACAAACGACCAAAGCACCCAAGCAATCGCCAGCCGATTGAAGCGGCGCGGCGCCGAATGCTATAAGTAATGAATCGTACGGCACATGTCATGGCGTGTAATCGGTCTCGTCCGCTTTTGGTGCAGGCCAAGTAAGGGAACGTTTCGTGGGAGTGAAGAGTCCTGGGTCGATATCGCGGCGAGATTTTATCCGCTCGAGCGTGACGGCGGGCGCGGCAGCGGCATTGGGACATGCCGCCGGTTCGGCGCACGCGACGGCTCGGGGCCGCGTCATTATCCTCGGTTTTGATGGCGCCGAGCGGACCATCGTCGAGAAAATGCTCGATAAGGGTGAACTGCCCAACCTTGCCGCGCTGCGCGCCCAAGGCATGTACAGCAAAATCAGGACCAGCATCCCGCCGCAGTCGCCGGTTGCCTGGGCGTCGTTTGCAACCTGCACGAATCCCGGCAACCACGGCCTGTTCGATTTCCTCAACCGAGACCCGAAACGCTACACGCCCGGCATGGGATTCGGCAGGACGGACCATGCACGACTCGCCAACGACGGCAGCCTGTTGAGTGCTGCCCGGGGCGTCAACTTCCGACGTGGCGACACGTTCTGGGCAAGCGCGGATCGACAAGGCGCCCGCTGCAAGATCCTCACCATGCCGTTCAGCTACCCGCCCGATGACCTGCGTTACGGCCAAATGCTGTGCGGCGACGGCGTCATGGACATCCGCACCACTCAAAGTACCTTCTTCTCGTTGTCGGACGCGTTTACGCCTGAGCAACTCAAAGAACGGGTCTCGGGGGGCGTCCGTTTACCCATTGCGTTTAACGGCGATCGGGCGACGGTCGAGATACCCGGCATCCCTGACCTCGTTGACAGGAGGTCGCGGAAATACGTCAAGGTTCCCGTCGAGCTTATCGTGGATCGCGGCGCCCGCACGCTGACCGTAAGCGTGCAGCGCAAGATGCAAACCGTCGCCGAAAACGCGTGGTCGGACTGGTTCGAGTGGACGTTTCCCGTCAGCCCGGCGTTCTCGGTGCGCGCCATCAGCCGGTTTCATGTGCTTGAGGCCGGCGAGCATGTGCGTCTCTATATGACGTGTCTCCAGTTCCATCCAAAAGAACCGTACACGCCGTTTACGTCTCCCCCCTCCTACGCCGCCGAGTTGGCCGATCGATATGGCCTCTACAAAACCATTGGCTGGCGATACGACACGCACGCGTTGCGGCAGGATGCGTTCCCCGAAGACGTGTTTCTTGACGATCTCCATAACACGATGGCGTGGCAGGAAACACTGACGCTCGACGAACTCGAGCGCGGCGATTTTGACCTGCTCGTGTCGATGTGGACGGCTACCGACCGCGTGGCCCACCTGTTTTGGCGGTTCCGCGACCCCAAACATCCCCTGTATACGGCCGAGGGGGCCGCGAAATATGGCCGGGCCATCGAGAATGCATACACGCGGATGGACCAGACCGTGGGCAAAGTTATGGCTAAGCTAAGCGATAACGACCTGCTGGTCGTACTGTCGGACCACGGATTCCACAGTTCCCGTGTCGGGTTCAACGTCAACACCTGGCTCGTCCGAAACGGCTATCTCGCCGTCCAAGGCCAACCGGATCCCGAGTCCGCGTTCACCGAGAAACGGTTTTTAGAACTCGGCGGCCCGTCCCCCTACGACTGGTCCCGCACCCGGCTATACGGCCTCGGACTTGGCAGTGTGTACCTGAATCTCGAAGGACGCGAACGCGACGGCATCGTATCGGCCGATGAAGCCCCGGCCCTGCTTGACGAGGTAAAACAGAAACTCCTCGCCCTAACCGATCCGGCCACCGGCGAGAAGGTCTTCTCCGGCGTGTACACCCGCGAGGTCTTCCAGGGCCGCGCGGCCGCCGATGCCCCCGACATCGAGCTGGGCTACGCCGACGGCTACCAGACCACCAAGAAATCCGCGGCCGGCGCCGCCCCCGCCCAAGTCTTCGAACCCAACGATGATAAATGGAGCGCCGAACACGCCGCATCCGACCCCGCCATCACCCCCGGCGTCCTATTCGCCAACCGGGCCCTCAGCGGCCCCGCAGCCCTAACCGACATCGGCATCACCGCCCTCACCTACCTCGGCCTCGAAGTCCCCGACAACCTCGAAGGCCGCTGTCTTCTCTGAGCGCCGAAGCTCTTCCGCGCCCTCGATTTCCTCCGGGAAGCACTTGGCGCCGTAGCACCCATCCAGTTGCCGGAGACAAACGTGGCAAGTCCTTCGGCAGAGCCACCGTCCCTGCTGTGTTACAAGAATTATACTGAGTTAACCGCGGATATGTTTCGGCGTCCCCCGGCGGACGAATACTCAAGATGACGGCCCTTCGCCATATGGCTACCATCGTCACGTATGGACAGATTGCTCTTGCTGAGACGAGCGTACTAGTTCATGTATACGTAGTACGGCACATTAAGTGTTGCCGTTCTGCCGTCCTGCATTTCTACCTCTAACAATAGCTCCCCCTTCAGATCCCTTCTTTCTGAACCAGCCACCGAGAATACCCCGCTATACGTTTGGTCGTGTTTACCCAAGTCAATCGCCAAGGAGACGTCACCAGGATCGGACACTGTCCAACGCACAATCTCAAAAGGTCCATCGCCCGTAAGTTGTAGCGATTGTAAGGCGCTATCTTCATGCTCTGATCGCCCAAAGAACAAGCGGCGTGGCACTGCTCTCACTGGAGGAAGGATTTCGCCACGCACTGGAATAACCACGGGTACTTGAGACGAATTGGCAGTGTCTACAATGATCTTGTCGGCAAAAGCACCCTGAGGAGCGTCGGAAGAAAGCATCGCCTTTATGCTGTATGCAGGAGAAGGGAATTGGGACAAATTCATGATCTGAACCTCGAGGAAATCGCTGCTGTGGTGTTCGTCCACAAGCTTAGTATCCCCTTCCGCAAGGTCTATCACGGTGCAATCTAGACTCTTTTCTTCCCCAAAACGGACTTCGCCAAAGTTAAGTATGCTCGGGCGGACAACGATATTTTTCATGACAAACGCTCTCAGCGACACACATGCCAGCAAATGCCCGCTGCTATCTCGGAGCGCTACTTCCTCCGTTCGATTCCCGACTATGTCTTCATCTGGTACCAAACTAACTGAAAGTTCCGTCGTTGCTCTTGGGCTCACCGTCATGGTGCTGAGCGTTGCATCTAGGCAACCGCAGGATTTGGTTGGGGGGGCGAGCTTCAGAGTGGATCTCGTGCTATTCCTCAGTGTGAATGTATGTGCAATAAGCTCGCCCGGCCTAACTCTTCCCGCATCGTGTACAGGACGGCTACAGGTGAGGATCTGTGCCTTATCCACGCTTATAGCGCAGCACAAGTATGCAAAGCCAACTGACAAGAGAACGCCAACAGCAGGAAGAAACAGCACCAAGGAGCTCTTCCATCGGAAGGTCATACTGAGCGCCCTCTGAGACCGGAGCGAGTACAGTCGGCTCCCTTGTTGGCTCGCCGCCCAAAAAGACAGGAAAACGCAAAAAGTAACAGTCCGATCAGAATAGCACCGGAAGCTACTAACCGGTTCCTTGTACTGCCCTCCGACAATGCATGAAGGGCATCATCGCCAAGTATGATGACATGTTCCGAATAGTCCGCGTCGAGATCATTCACGTTGAGTTTCCGTATACCGGGCTCTGGATAGTCTAGAGCCGCGACAGACTTCGCGTCCTGTGCAGGAACACAAAAGCTGAAGTGGCCTTTTCTGTGAGCAATGAAGGGGTGCCCGGAACGTAACAAGGCGGCAAAACTCTGAGGTTGCACAATCCCTGCGGACACACCTCCCTCGCGAATCTTCAGTACGATCTCCCCCATAGACATACCGTCCTCTTTGGCATTCGCGACTTGGATGAGGCCGGCGACAAAATCCCGTGATGGGGGTTCTGCCGCAAACATCTGAAGCGACGCGAGGACACATGCTGGCCCACACGTGTTGGTCATGCGCAGGGAGTAGGGATCACGTGGTCGAGAGTCACTGCCATTCGGCTCAGGCGCAGGGAGCGCCAAGCTGATAAGAAGAACAAACACATCAAGGTGTAAGACACGCCCGCAAAGCACGCCGCTACGCCCTCTCCCTCCTTATCAAGACACGAACAAGAATACCAGCCCCAAGTACCAAGACAGCCACAAGAAGAAGGACTTTAGGAAGGGCCTTCAAGATAGGGTGACCGGACTCAGCCGTTGCCTCGCCCAAGTCACTCCGGCGGGCCCCTGGGTCTTCTGGCTCACTAGATGGGCTTGCTGCCACTAGGAGTTGGCTCACGTCAGATGTAACTCTTTTTGCGAGGTATTCGGGCGAGCCCACGGTATAGCCCGCTCCAACGTAGTTATCCCAGATCACAGTGCCATCGGGGAAATCGAAAGAGAAGAAGTCGCTTGGCAGCTCCTGGTTCAGTTTGACATCATCCGTTCCACACATCGTACGGATGAATAGAGAGGACGAACCATCCTCTTTGTGCAGATACGCCTCGTAGGTGACTATTGCCGGAAAACTGACGCCGTCGAATTCCTCAAATTCCAGGACATTATACTCCTGCGACAACAAGTCTGACTCGGGAAGAAACACCTGGCGTCGCACGGGAAGCCACCCCTTGTTCTTGGCTAGATCAAAGACAACTCGAGAGGCCATTCCGTTGACATACTCGGGTAGCTGCAATTCGACTCGACAGCATTCCTCGCCATTGACAACGAGATTTGCGTCGACTACGGTAGCCGTGTCAAGGTCGAGTAGTTGAATGAGTGAATGGTGCCCCATTCTGCCAATCAAATCCTTGGCTCCTTGTCCAGCAATGGGGTTCTTACCGCGAGGGCCGATGCCTCCGCTAAGAGGGGGAGAGTCACCTACCCGTAGTGTTCTCTGATGGTGACCGTCGTATGCGGTGACCGTTGTCATCTGGGCGCCCATCGGGAGGTCAGTGATATACTCTTCCCGAACCTTCTCTCCTTCGAGCGTCCAAGTCACGGCCACTCGAGGCTCATCTGAAGCGACTAGTCCTGCCGAAGTTGCTAGGTTGTGGAACTCCTGCAAATGTCTGTTGGGGCTTGTCCAATCTACTGGGCGAACTTGAGGGCCTTGGAAGGTCTTTGGTGGGACATAGGCTTCAGCCCAGCCTGTAATCGAAATGTTCTCAATACCGCCCCACCAGGCCCTCACGGACTCGCGCACGAAGTCCATACTCATTTCCTCTTGCCCGTAGCTGTGTCCGGCGATCAAGAGCGCAGAGAAGAGAAGAACCTGTGTGCGAAAAGCCCGGCCGACCTTTGCAGAGGCGCCCCTAAAACACACCCTACTGCCAAGCAATGTAACAGGCACAGACACTTTTCTCACGAATTGCTCCTCGAAACATAACCGTCAACCGAGTTGATCTTCGCCTAGATACTATACATTGCGTTTGTCATCGTGGCCAGCTCATTGTATGTGGCCCACCAAGGTCTTTGGCCAGTTGATAAGCAGCACACCCATGGCACCACACGGTGCCGGGAAATGTCCCAAAAGGCCCACGTGTGATATGACAGGCATCGGCACGGACACCCCGCTTCTTCGCCTTGACGAGGGTGATGAATTGCGGAAGCATAGACGTGATACGTACCCGAAGTGTTATGGGCTCCTCACAGCCCACCACGGAGCTAACACCTATTGCGCAACTACCCGAATCCTCCGCCTAGCTCCTCACGGTGTGCGAGCATCACGCCATGGCGCTGTGGTGCCCGCAGTGCCACGAGGTACACTACGCACCCTTACCGATACAGGTTGGGGCCTGACGGTTTTCGCCCACTACCCCAAAGGGAACCTCTCTCCGGAGCTATGGCATCGCCCGCAAGTTACTACCAAACACCATGCTGGTCAGAGGCCAAGTCTTCGGTTGCCCGGCTTAGCTAGCTGCACGCTTCAGCCTGAGGCCGCCAAGCCGTGAAGAACTACCCCTAGGTTGTACGTCATGAGCCAGACCATTCACCCGTCACTATACAGGCCATTCATTGCTGGCCGTTACAGTTACTATTTGGGTTGGAGGCGGCCTGTGGCTGATAGTCAGTTCCTGAGGGAGTCCCCGTGCCCGTGCAGTCCGAACTCGTATAGTTCTGCTTTTGCCCGCAATTCTTTGGGGTGCCGTATGTGCATGCTGCCAGAACTTGTTGGGCGCCGATTACGCAGATATACCGCGGCAGTGATTGGTTCGTCCCATATGAACCTCCCCCCGCTATCGGCTTGCACGGAATACAGGTACTTACTGTCCTGCAGCAGTATGATCCGCCGCCTGTCAGGTTAGCGGCTTCCCCTTCACTGCTGTCGGTGGCTACAGCAAGGGCTAGCCCCCAAGACACCAGGGCTATTGCGCTAACAGCCGAGACTACTTTTTTCATTATCATTACCTTGTTTCTCCTCCCTTGGCTTAACGCTAGGGTATTTCAAGAGTAGTCCCACCCTAGTTCTTTTACGTTGTATATCACAACAGCGATCACAAGTCAAGTGCTTTGAATCAATAGGCTCAATGATCCCCAGTTTGCGAATAGGCCTATGGACAAAGACCAAACATGTTTTTCCAGGCTGCACAATGGCAAAAATCGATGAAAAACTTTGCCAACAGGAGGAAATGTACATGTTTGGTCCGCACAAGACTATGAAATGGTTTGACCGGAACCTTCAAGGCGTTCGCCGTTCCCGGCGCAAAACCTTGGCCCGTATCGTCGCCGGCACGATGAGGTCAAGGGCAAACTCCTGGCGCTAACGGATCCGACTACTGGCCAGAAGGTCTTCTCCGGCGTGTACACCCGCGAGGTCTTCCAGGGGCGCGCGGCCGCCGACGCCCCAGACATCGAACTGGGCTACGCCGAGGGCTACCAGACCACCAAGAAATCCGCGGGCGCCGCCCCCGCCCAAGTCTTCGAACCCAACGACGATAAATGGAGCGCCGAACACGCCGCATCCGACCCCGCCATCACCCCCGGCGTCCTGTTCGCCAACCGCGCCCTTAGCGACAACGCAGCCCTAACCGACATCGGCATCACCGCCCTCACCGACATCGGCATCACCGCCCTCACCTACCTCGGCCTCGAAGTCCCCGACAACCTCGAAGGCCACGCGTTGCTCTGAGCCACAGCGCAATCTCGACCCCTTTCACGATATTTCGATGCAGTTACCCGACCCGCGTGGCGCACGCCCCTTGACACGGCTGCGAGGGCAATGGTATTTTTCTGCCGGTTCGGGGTGCCGGGTTTCATGCACATGCGGCGTCCGGAACCGCCATTGCGTTTGTGGGGACGGGGCGCGATTCCGATACCAAGTGCGGGATATTTGGCAGGGCGGCCGATATGCATGGCTGTGCATATCGGTCCGGTCGAGGCGCGGTGTCAAAAGGTGTTGGTGTGTTCGTTTTGGCGCGAGGAGGCCTCGGCGGCTGCAAGGCCGCCGAGTAACCGGGTCCTTGCGGTAAGGAGTTATTGTATTGTGAGCCGTACTGCTCTTCCTTCGTCTAATTCACAAGGTTTCACGCTTATCGAGCTTCTGGTCGTAATTGCCATTATCGGGATCTTGGCCGCGATGTTGTTGCCGGCCCTGGCGCGGGCGCGCGAGGCGGCCCGGCGCGCGTCGTGTGCGAGCAACCTGAAGCAGATGGGGCTGGCGATGAAAATGTACGCGAATGAATCGCGGGGGCACAAGTTTCCGCCGATGCAGCCGGGATACTATGATGCCGAATGGGATTCGCAAGAGCGGGCGGTCACGTTCTTCCGGGGTCCGGCGCTCTACCCCGAGTACCTGCCGGATTTCCGCGTCATCACGTGCCCCTCCGACCCCGAGGCAGACAGGCTCCTCATGCTGCTGGCGGAATCCGAGGCCTCGGGCTCTCGATTTGTGGCGGAGCGGTTCTACGACGAATCGTACATGTATTTGGGCTGGGTAACGCTGCGCCTCGTCGAGTATTCCGCGTACAAGACCTGTTATAAGGACGCGCGCAATAGCTACAAACAAGTGCCCGAGGCGTTTGTGGAGAACAACATCGACTGTTCGGACTGTTATCCGGGCGGCGGGAATTCCAGCGGCAATACCCTGTTTCGTCTGCGCGAAGGGATCGAACGCTTCCTCACCACCGATATCAACAACCCGTCGAGCACGGCGCTGGCGCAAACGGCGTTGCCGGTCATGTGGGACTTGATCGCCACAAATCCGAGCAGCGCCAATCAATTCAATCATGTCCCCGGCGGCTGTAACGTGCTTTACATGGACGGTCATGTCGAGTTCATTCGCTATAAGGAGGCCGACAAGGACGCGGCCGGCGACTACCTCGAGGATGGCAGCGGCAGCCCGTATCCCGTGTGCAGCGGGTTCGCCGAGAAGCTCACGGACCGGTAGAAACATGAAGCGAATTCTGATCGCGATGCTCGCGTGCTTGGCAACCGCGCCGGGGAGTGCCGACGGTGCGGCAGGCACGGCCGACGCTGCGGCGCCGGTGCGCTCGCGGGCATACCAGGGTCACGAGAACCAAACCTGTTGCGCCTCGTTTGTGCGCGTATATCCAAAGGCGGCGGGAGCGCGTTTGGATAACTGCGTCCTTTGCCATAAGGGCGGCGCCTTGGCCGGCGGCGAACAAGCGCCACGCGTCAACGCATGTGACTACTGCCACCAATTGCACCGCCAGAACCGTTCGTTGGCCGACTCCCTAAACCGTTACGGAAGAGCCTACGCTTCGGCAGGCGCGGCCGAGCCGGCCATCCGCCAGATTGCCGACCTCGACAGCGACGGCGACGGTTACACGAATGAGGACGAGATTCGTCAATGGCGCTTTCCGGGCAACGCCTCGAGCACTCCCGCCAACCCGCCGTGTCCTTACGTGACGCTGCGGGTGGACCGCATACGTTCGATGCCGGCCCACACGCAGTTCCTTTTGGTGAATCCCAGCCAGCAGCGGCATGCATACTACGCTACGTACACAGGAGTGAAACTGCCGGACCTGCTAGCCTGCGCGGGCGTGGATCTCGAGGGCGCGACGGGTATCACCGTTTTTGCCCCCGACGGGTACGCAAAAACGTTCTCGCTCCAAAAGGCCATGAAAGAGTACCCGCAAGGTATTCTATACACGGGGCTCGACGACGAGACGTTGGGCGAGGGGAACGGCTTTGTGCAGTATCCCGATCCGTTGCCATATTCGGGGCTTTCGAACGGAGACCGTATCCCTTGCAGGCAATTCATGCTGCTGGCCTATGCCCGCGACGCGGAACGCCTCGAGCCGTCCCGCATCGACCCCGAGACGCTCCGGCTTCACGGCGAGGGGCCGCTCCGGCTTATCCGCCCGCTCGAGTTCTCATTGATGCCCGACCGAGGCGCCCGGCACTCCGAAGGTTACCAGGACCACCCTTACGATCCCGTCAATCGCGACCACAACGCTGGCGACATGGTACGCGGCGTGACGTGTATCCGGATCGAGCCGATGCCGCCAGGATACGAAGAGTTCGACGCGATTAATAGCGGCTGGACCTGCATTCAGGAGGGCGAACTGGTCATCTACGGCCACGGTGTGAAGCCGTTTTCTGCGCAGGACTTATCCCGCGCGCCTCCCCCGTAAGTAAATCCTTTCCGCCGAACAGTCAAGTTGCGCCGCGCAATCGTCGCGACGTTACATATGACCCTGCTACATCTTCTCTCCTGCATGGTCTGTGGCGGGTTCCGGGTCCAGTTGACCGAGAGGGACCTCGGCGCGGCTCGGTTCCTCGGCATAGGTCCCGGCCTCCTCGCTGGCCCCGGGAATTCGAATCAAGGGCGCTGGTCGCCTATGGCGAATTTCGCATAGATGTCGCCCCAGAGGAACCCTTCGACGGCACGTATTTGGGCGAACAGTGTGTCCGCGCTGAGCCATTCCGTGCAGAGAAAATGGGTCGTGTCGCCTAATGTGCAATTGAAGGTAGCCGAGCCTAGTCGCTCGAGTATACGGGCGCAGCGCAGCGCTTCATCGAGCAGCGCCCCGTTGACTTCAAATGATATATACTTGATGGGTTGTGTAAGGCCTCGGAGGACTTGCTCTTCCGCGCCTTCCACATCGATCTTGCAGAACGCCGGCACACCGTATTGGGCGATCAAGGCGTCCAGGGTCGTCATTCGAACGCGCTGCGTGACGTTCCAGTCGAACGCGCGCGCGAACCGGCCGTCCGTCATCCACCGCGCAGACATCGTCGAAATGCCGGGGTTGTATTCGCAGATGTGCAGGTCGGTTTCCCCCTCGCTTGCGCCAAGCACCCCGTCGACGACGAATACGCCGCCATGGTCTGCGAATCGTTTCCGGAGCACCTCGAGGCAATCCCGTTGCGGCTCGACGGCGACGACGCGCGCCCCCAACTCGACGAAGATCGCGGTTCGGTTCCCGACGTTTGCGCCCACGTCGAAGCACAAGTCGCCCGAGTGCACGAACCGGGAGTAGAAGGTACGGAGGATTTGCCGCCGCTGCCTGCCCGCAGGCGTGTGGTGGTCCAGCCAGAGCTTTGTAGCGCGCGCAAGCGGGTACAGGCCAAGACGTTGCACCGTCTTGAGAAAGAGGACGTGCCCTCTGCAAATCGGACTTGCTTTTCCCTCGTCCATGATCCCCGGCGGCCTGTTCCTCGTTGTTCCGAGCGCACCACAGCATATCGCAAGGTTCCCTCGCGCGCAAACCCACGACGGCGAACTGCAGGGCGCTTCCGCGCGGAATTAGGCGGCTTGGGCGGGGTTGAAGCGAGCAGGTACAGAGACTTAGTATGTCGTGCCATGGTTGACAATGTCTTATTGCGGCCCAACGTGTTGCTGGTGTTCGGTTTCATGGCGCCGTGCCGTATTCCCCTTTTCTCGGAACTAGCCGCGCGGTTCCCTTTCGAGGTGTGGGTTCTCGCGGACGTGCGCAGGTTCCGCGAGTGGTCTGAAGAGGTTCCCGAGGGCGCGTTCCAATATCGCATGATGCCGAACGTGCGGATACCTACCGGCAGTCAAGACTACCAAGTTGTCATCAACTATTCCCTTCCGCTCGCCCTGGCCCGGCATCGGCACGATGCGGTAATCAGCGTTGGCTGGGATACACCCGCGGCCGTATACACCGCGCTCCATGCGCGCATTACGAGAACGCCCTTTGTGCTTTGGGCCGGCAGCACGGCGGGCGAGCCGAGCTGGCGCCGCACGCTAGGCCGGCCTATCACGCGCAGCGTGGTCCGAACTGCAGATGCGTGGGTGGCCTACGGCTCGCGCTCTAAGGAATACCTCGTGGCCCTTGGCGCCGACGCGGATCGCGTTTTCTGCGCTTACAACGCCGTGGACACAACCCGGTTTGCGGCGGCCGGCCGCATGGCGGACGTCGAACGGAAAGCGTTCAGAGACAAGCTCGGCGTCGGCGATGCGCC
>Ga0180438_10009017_pt1 | contig 12541 bp, 5 predicted proteins | sample SS_ome_12_FD_132455 | JGI IMG/M metagenome (GOLD analysis project Ga0180438, IMG submission 132455) | Hypersaline lake sediment archaeal communities from the Salton Sea, California, USA - SS_3_D_2 metaG | ecosystem: Environmental > Aquatic > Non-marine Saline and Alkaline > Hypersaline >...
TGGGATTCCTCTGCTCGCTGAGCTATGACCCCATCTCTGTCCAGGCGGTGGGCAGCCGCGCTGGCGAGTTCGGCCTGAAGCTGGGAGATGTGGATCGCTTCGTGGCGGACCTGGAGCAGCTCGGCGGGATAGTGAGGCAGAATGGCCAGATTGAGCTCGCGATACCGGTCGTGCCGCGTACTGCCTGGCAGCCATTCCTGGACGAGCTGGACCAGATCGGTGGCCGTATCGTCTCTGCACTTGCGGACGCGGCCGGGGATCTGCGCGAGCGCATGACTCGGTGCTCGTTCGCCGAATGCGACTTCAGCGATTCAGTGGGCTTGTGCATGGGCCTTGCACAGGACCTTGTGGGACAGGCAATTAGCAAGCACGAGTGGGTCGAGTTCCCGGACAAGGCCGACTGCTCGTGGGGCATAATGTTTGTCTACTGACTAGAGTATCGGCGCTCCGCTTCACTGTACGTCTTCAGCGGCTGCGGGACACACGAGCACCGAGAGTCTGTGCGTGTGTTAGGTGCGAATGGGACACGCGTCAGGGCCCTCAGAACGCCAATACAGTATTCTCGGGGGGAGACCATTGGGGCGCCCGGCGACTTCTGAAGGACGACGGATCTGATTGCCGCGCTCAGGGTGGCCCTCGATATCAGCATAGGGCGGGGCACAGATGCGCCGTTCTGGGCCCACATGTTGTGGTCGCACTGCACACCTGAGATCGACCAACAACGCTCATCGCCTCGCGCACCGGTCCCGCTCCAGGCGTTCGCCGCTGAGCGTAGAGGGAAGAGTAAGACGTCGCAGAAGCGACAGCGTGGTTTCAGTCAGGCTTGACCGCGACACCCATTCTCATCCCTCCATCCGGCCCCCAAGTGCGACCCTCCGCGAACTGAGAATCGGTTCTCGGAGGGTTACGTTCGGGGAGCCATGCGAAGCATGGCGGAGCGTCCCGAGGGTACTCGAGGGGCCCCCGGAGCCATCACCCCATAGCGAATTTCCCTCATGTGGCACGTCTGCCCTTGTCAAGTAGCGATGGGACACCGCTGACCGGCTTGTGAGGGCGTCCCTTCGCCATTTGACAAACGCAGCGAGTTCTGCGTAGTCCCGGACGACTCCATCCCCCAGAAGCTCATCGAAGTGATGTGCCAGTGCCAGCAGCCCCGCCACTCGAGGAACATTCCCTTGCTCTCGTGGCGTCTTCGGTTTCGCCCCCTTGCACAGCCATCGGAAAGTGGACCAGGAATGCGGTAACTGTCTAACAGCAAGAGGCATTGCCTGCTGTTGCCTGTTCGTGGTATTTGACGACGTCCACATAGAGCCAAGTGTGGTCCGCCGCGATGACATCAGCTCTGACGAGAAGCCCATGCATCCTCTGCGGCAATCGAAGCTTCGCGACAGCGATTCCAGCTCTGGGTGCGGCGGCCGGACAAGACCAGAGGCATCGGGCGAAGTACGCTGTCTTGGAGTGCTGCAATTGCTCGCTTGCTCTGCTCGACCCGCAACCTGAGGAACCAACGTTACAGGCGACCTATCCTCCGAGCTACTACGCGCACCAGCCACCAGAACCTCATCCCACTGGCATTAGACGTCTGTTTGTGCACCGGCTTCCCATCGGAGCAGCTCCCGCCGGGGGCCGCCTGCTTGATGTGGGATGCGGCTCGGGGCTGTTCCTGCTCTGGGCGACAGAGCTCGGCTGGGATGCGGAAGGCATAGAGATAAATGCAACGGCAGTCCGTTACGCAATTGCCTGCGGTCTACGCGTTCGGCAGGGAACGATAGACGAGGTAGCCTACAGCGACAACTCCTTCGACGTGGTCACAATGAGCCACTCGTTGGAGCACATACGACAGCCGGTCGCCGTGCTGAGAAGCGTGTCGCGGATGTTGAGACCCGGTGGAAAGCTATATTTGAGCACGCCGAACCGCGGCGGGATGCTGGCTAAAGTGGCAGGGAGGAGATGGCGGCAGCTTGATATCCCGCGCCACCTGTACTTCCTCACGCGCGTGACTCTGGGGCGCATGCTGGACCAGTGTGGGTTCTCGGTGAAGCGTGTTTGGACGGTTACAAAGCCAGGGCTCGCGCTCGCCACGATCTGCCAACTGGCGTTCATCCCGCCATCCAAACAGCCACTGCTGACAGAGAGCAGTCTATGCAAGCTTGCCGCACTTCCCGTGTGTCGGCTCCTCGACGCGCTTGGCCGGGGCGACGAACTCTGGGCCGAGGCAATCGCCAGCACGAACGGATAGATATGTCGATTATCTCCCAGACATCAGTGTAGAGGAAACCGGGGACAGTTGCCTACTTAGAGGCCACAAATAGGGAACTGTCCTCGATTGTGACGGCTGGCGACGGGACAAGAAGCTGGACCTCATACGCGGTTGCGCGTGAGCTTGCCCTGAACGGAGTGAAGGGAGTCCTGCCCCCGGAGCCATCACCCCATAGCGAATTTCCCTCATGTGGCACGTCTGCCCTTGTTAAGTAGCGATGGGACACCGCTGACCGGCTTGTGAGGGCGTCCCATCGCCATTTGACAAACGCAGCGAGTTCTGCGTAGTCCCGCACGACTCCATCCCCCAGAAGCTCATCGAAGTGATGTGCCAGTGCCAGCAGCCCCGCCACTCGCGGCACGTTCCCCTGTTCAAGCGGCGGCTCCGCCGCCTTCCCCTCCCGCAACTCCTTGTGCCCGTTCCGCCCGTTCCTGAAGTGCACCTGGAACTCGACGCGGACAGATGCGCCAGCCGCTGCGCTGCGGATACGCCGCCTCACGAAACCCCCTCCTGGGCCAGCGTCTTGATGCCACTCGGTCGGAAGCTGATTGCGAGCGTCCCTTTGACGCCGTCGTACTCCACCCGCCCGCGGCTGGGCCACGGCACCTCCGCCAGATCCTCTGTCCGCTCAGCCCGCAGACTGTTGCTGGCACAGCGCGACCGCCGTGCCTCCCCCTATCCCTCCCCCCAGACCATCGCCAGAAACTTGTCGAGCAGCCCCGACGAGATGAACAGCTCGACTGCCTCCATGTCCGTCCGGGTGTCGTGCCCCCACAGAGCGACCCGTCGCTCGCCGTGCTCGATGTCGTGGTAGATCAGTATCTCGTCTGTGCTGACCTCCCTATCGCGGGGCAGTTCGTCCCTCAGGCGCTTGGTCATGGCCGTCCAATCGGGGTGCCCGATCGCGATCAGTGGACAATCGAGAGGGGCCTCGTTGGACTCCACCTCCGTCTCCGTGACATCTGTTGCCCAGTGGAAGGGCCGGCCCGCCCCCTTCTCGTTGATGGTGTCCACGAGCCGCTTGGCGGGGGCATCGCCTCCGCGCGCGAGCCTCGCGCCGGACGGGAGGGTTACCAGCACCGTCGCGCCGCGGTCGGGAGACCGCAGCGCTCGCTCGACGCGCGGGGCTACAAGCGTAGGCATATACATCCTGAGGTAGTCGAGCTTCTCCCTGGCCTCCCTCGTCTCCAGTTTGGCCATGTGCACGTCGATGTCGTAGAATACCCTGCGCATGCTAGTTCCGTGCACGCGGATGTCCGAGAAGGCAGCCCGGACTCCTGACCATACACCCAGGCACAGCGTCATGGCGCCGAGATCGAAGTCCTCTCCGGTAAGCACGTGTCGATCGTTAACGAACATGTGGAGGCGGCCGTGTCTCCGCACGACCTTCAGCACGTTCTCGGCGTTGCCCTGATTGAGCTGGGGGGCTCCGTCGACACGCGCAAGTTCCGAGAACCGGCCACGGAGGTACTTGAGGATCCTGGCGCTCCCATTGCCGAACAAGTCAAACGAGTAAGCATCGACCGGCAGCGCATGGAAGCCGAATCCAAAAGCCGCGTCGTCCGGCCCCTCCAGCTTGGTGATCCGGGCCTCCATGACAAACTCACAGGGGAAAACGGCCCCGCGGAAGTCACTCCCGTATGGATAGTACGAGCCTGGGACCGCTGAGGGGTGGGCACTCAGGACAAGAGTGTCGTCTTCCACAGTTGTCACGCCAGCGGCACTGGGCCCAACGACGAACCATTCGGGGCCGCCTTCGAAGTCCTCGGGGTAGCGGAAGGTGGCGCGCCGGCGTACATCGGCCTCCTCCGCCGCGGGAGTATCGAGTGGAGGTGGGGGCTTCCGAGCAGCGCGTGCCTGTGCCGGGGCCACGATTGGCGCTTCGCCCGCGGGCTCTCGTTGTTCCTCCGGCAGCACCGCCCTTGATCCGGTTGCTGTCTCTATCCCTGCGGCGCTCAGAGACGCAACTACCTCCCGCGTGCTCTGGAAACGTTGCTGCGGGTCTTTGCGCAGACACCTCTCTAGTGTCTGAGAAACCGAAGCCGCCAGGCCCGCAACCGCTGGCGGATCCTGCGTCAGGATCTGATGCATCACCGCCGCCCGCTCTGCCCCCTGGAAGGGCCGAGTCCCGGTCACCATCTCATAGAAAGTCGCCCCGAGCGAGAAGATGTCAGACCGCGCGTCTACCCTCTCCCCCCGAACTTGCTCCGGCGACATATAGAAGACGGTTCCCATCGTCCTGTCGGTTGTGGTCAAGCTCGTCTCGTGCACCACCGACGCCAGCCCGAAGTCCGTCAGCTTCACCCGCCCATCCCGCAGCACCATGATGTTCCCCGGCTTCACATCCCGGTGGATGATCCCCTGATCGTGAGCATGCCCCAGCGCCTCCCCCACACCGCGCACAATCTCTGCCGCACGCGCCACCTTGATCCCACCTGCCAGAGCGATGAGGTTACTCAACGTCTCCCCATCGAGAAACTCCATTACGATGTAGAGGCTGTCCTCGTCCGCACCGAAGTCGAGCACCTGGCAGATGTTGGGATGGCTGAGTGAGCGGGCCGCCCGCGCCTCTCGCTGAAACCGTTCGATGGCCTCCCAGCGAGCGCGGGCGTCCGCCGTCTCGGGCCAGTGGACGGTCTTCACGGCCACCGTCGCGCCCTCGGGCGAGAGCGCCTGGTAGACAGTGCCCATGCCCCCTCGAGCGTGCTCTCGAACGATCGTGTAGTCGGCGATCTTACGCAGGCTCACAGCAGGACCTCCCCTTGTGGAGACCCAGGCATCACTGCACGATACCGAAAGCAATCGCCTTCTGCGCGGGATTCGCCGTCAGCGGGAACGCGCCTGCCCCCATGTGTCTCGCCGGCCGCCAAACAGCCCATCCCGGCGGTCAGCCCCCACTTCTCACTACCCCCTGCTCACTCACTCCCCGCCCGCGGCCACAGGGAGCGATAGCCTGACCGAGTTCCTTCCCTCTGACGCGTCCACCCAGATCCGGCCGCCCATTCTCTGCACCGCAAGCTTGCAGAAGGCCAGGCCAATCCCTACCGAGCGATGTCCCAGATCTTTCCACAACCGGGCCTGTGTCGCCGGGTCGAAGATGTCGTCCCGGTCCTCCACGGGTATCGGGTCGCCCTCCCACTCCAGGCGCAGCACCGGTACCCCCTCCTCCATACCACATGCAAGTGCCACCTGTCCGGACGCCTGGCCCCACACCATGCCGAAGAACAGCAGATTCAGGATGACTCGTTGCAGAAGCTGCGGATCGGCCATGACGGGCGGTACCTCGGGGCCCAGGTCGCACTTCATCTGGATGCCCTCCATTTCCGCCCTCGCGCGTGCCAGCTTCACAGGTATCTCCGCGGCCTCATGGAGCGCAACGGGCTGCGCCTCAAGGACCAGGTCGGGCTGCCTCAATTGGGCCAGATCTGTCATGCTGGTTACCATCGTGCTTACCATCTGTGCACCAATCCGGCCGGTCCGAACCGCCTCCAGTTGCAGGTCGTCGAGCTGGCCGAAGTCACCGTCCTCCAGAGGCCTCAGCCACTCCACCAGACCCGTCGCCGCGCATCTCAACTCGTTGGCCAGATAGTCAGACAATTCCCGAAAGTGAGCAGTCCGCTGTCGTTCAGCGTTCAGCTCCGCATTGGCCAATGCAATAGCGGCTCGGTTGGCAAACACCGTGAACAGATCCAGGTCCTTCTCAGAGAAGCATCTTGGGGCAGCAGTGCTCGCAACCTGCAGCGCCCCACGCATCTCCGTGCCGGTCCACAGTGGCGCACACATCGCGCACTGCAGACCGCTTGCCACCACAGAGTCCGCGTCGGCCAGCGCGGCCTGTGCGTCTTCGAAGCAGATTGCTCTTCTCTCTTCCAGCGCCTTTCTCGCCATCGAGCGGCTGATCTGTGCCGCCTTGTGTCCGGGAGCCGCCAGCGACGTCACCCCGGTCACCTCCAGTGAGCCGCGCTCGACCGAAGCAATCGCGGCCCACTCAGCGGCCGGAAACGCATTGAGCACGGCCCGGAGCACCTGCCGACCCATCTTCCCAGGGTCAAGCTCCAGGTGAATCTGCCGCTCCATCTCGTAGATGGCGAGCAGTGTCTCCCGGTCCCTGCGCAGCCTCGCGTCAGTGTCCTCCAGCGTTCCCAAGTCGGTGGTCGCGAGCAGAGTCGCAGAGGGTGCAATAGCCACCTCGAGCACAGTCCGGCCCAGAACGATGCGGTCGCCGTGCTCCAGCGCCAGTTCCGACAAGTCACTGCCCAGCTGCCAGTCCCGCGTACCACGCCTAACAATTGAGCCGTTCTTGCTGCCGAGATCCCGGTACGTGCACTGCCCCTCCTGCACAGCGATCTGGCCATGCACCGAAGACACGAACTCGTCGTCGATCTGGATTGAGCTGGCGCGCGCCCGGCCAAGCGAGATGACTCCTTCGCCGCACTCGAAGGACCGACCGGGTTGCTGGCCCTTGACAACGGTGATCGTGATCACGGGTGCCTCCTCAGATGCACCGTGCGATTGTCACATTGGTTTGGGACACCTGTCAAGGGACAGACTGGGCAAAGTTCCATCGCATGGATGACACGGCATTGGCGCGATTGGGGCTCCACTGGTATCAGCATGCCTCGGGTTTCCGAGGAGAGCAAGGCGCGAGCGCGAGCGCGGGCTGCGGGCGTCAGCAGGATGCCGCGACGAGACGCGAAGCCAAGTCGGGTCAGGCCGCGAGCCGGTAGCATCGGTGGGTTGGCACGCCGAATCTGATGGGCAGAGGGGCCGGAGGCGCGCAGGAGGCCCTGTCACTGCCGGCCAGGCTCGCATATTCCCATACCCGAGCCCGCACCCCAAGTGCAACCCTCCGCGAACTGAGAATGGTTGCCGAAGGGGTTACGTTCGGGGAGGGCGGCTCATCGCGAGTTGACCAGCACACTGCGTGCGACTCGCAGCCCACGCTCTTGAGGTCCACGCCGCAGCGCCGCGACGACGTGCCTATCGCGCGCAACAGCCCCTGATACTCTTAGGTGGTTCTCTGCGAGATACAGGGGCTGTACGCGCGAACGTCGGTAGTTGGAACTGCTCGCGGTACGGCTCTTGACGCTCCGTCCCGCCAATCCTCAACAGGGCGGCTGCGCCGAGCCAGGTTCAGTCGCGTCAGCTACCGCTACATCGCCGTTCCCTCCAGCTTCACGTCGTCCACGTACATGTAGTCGCTGCTCGAGTCGGCGTGGAGCATGAAGCGCACCCTCAAGAAGAAGTAGTCGTCCGCCGAAGAGGGCAGCTCGTACTCGAAGTAGTGAAGCTCACCGTCCTCTTCGGGATCGCCGTTGTCTATGCGCTTCAACTGTATCCAGTCGGTGCCGTCGAACCAGAGGGCCTCGCACCACTCGCCAGACTCGAGGTCGCCCGCGCCGATGTAGAACGAGACGACGATGTCCTCGTAGTCGGTGGTGGAGCACCGCTTGTGCATGTTCGGGGTCCCCGATCCGCTTATGCGGACGCCGTGGGTGTCGCGCTTCGGGTCGCCCGAGTACCACTCGACGGTCCCGCTGGTGGTCCAGTCGCCCACAGTGTTCGTCTCGAAGTCATGAGACTCGATGGTGGTCAGGCTGCTCACCGAGATATAGTCCGTCTTGGTTTCCGTATCCGAGCCGCCGACATTGCTGGCGGTCAGGCTGACCGTGTAGTCACCCGCGCTGGTGTACTGGTGGCTCGGGTTCTGGCTGCTCGAAGAGCCGCCATCGCCGAAGGTCCAATCCCACGAGGTCGGGTTGTTGGTGGAGGAGTCAGTGAAGTTCACGGTGAGCGGCGGACTTCCGCCCGTGGGCGAGCCGGAGAAGTCTGCCACCGGCGGCGGGACCGTCACCGTGATGTAGTCCGTCTTGGTCTCGTCGTCCGACCCGTAGCCGTTGGCCGCGGTGAGACTCACCGTGTAGATGCCCGCGCTCGTGTACTGGTGGCTCGGGTTCTGGGCAGTCGAGGTGCCCGTGTCGCCGAAGTTCCACGGCCACGAGGTCGGGCTGTTGGTGGAGGAGTCGGTGAAGCTCACCGTCAGGGGGGTAACCCCAGTCGTGGGCGTACCGGAGAAGGCAGCGACGGGGGCTTGCCCGACAGTGATGTAGTCGAGTTTGCTCTCGGTGTCCGAGCCGCTGGCGTTGGTGGCTGTGAGGCTGACATCGTAGTTGCCGGCAGAGGTGTAGGTGTGGCTCGGGTTCTGAGAACTCGAAGTGCCGCCATCGCCGAAGGTCCACGACCACGAGGTCGGGCTCTCCGTAGACGCATCGGTGAAGTCCACCTCAAGCGACGCAGCTCCGCTTCTCGGGAAGCCGGAGAAGTCGGCCACAGGAGGATTGCCGGCAGTAGTACCACCCATAACAACGACGTCGTCCACATAGCCGTAGTCCGTGGACCAGCCCGCGTTGATCTCGAAGCGCAGCGCGAAGTTCGGGTTGTTGCTCGCGCCGGCCGGCAGCGAGTACGTGTACGAGTTCCAGACCGGATCCCATATCACGCCGTCGAGCTGGGTAAGCACCGTCCAGGTGCTGCCGTCATACCACAGCGCCCGCACGTTCTCGCCCGCCTCGAGCTGCTTAGCTCCCAGATAGAAGGAGGCCTCTATGTTCGAGTGGCCTGCAGTCGAGATGGTGCGCTGCAGGGAGGCGTCCTCGATGAACTCGACACCATGGGTGTCGTTCTTCGGGGTGTCGGTGTACCAGTTCACGGTCCCGCTGGTGGTCCAGCCCGACAACGCGGACTCGAAGTCGTCCGAGAAGATGGTCGTGGGACCACTGCTCGAGACGCTTATGTAGTCGGTCTTCGTCTCACCGTCGGAGCCGGCGGAGTTGGCCGCCGTGAGGCCGACGGTGTAGTCACCTGCACTCGTGTACTCGTGGGTCGGGTTCTGCAGGCTGGAGGAATCGCCGTCGCCGAAGGTCCAGGACCACGAGGTCGGAGTGTTCGTGGACGAGTCGGTGAACTGCACCATCAGCGGTGCGACTCCGCTCGTCGGCACTCCGGAGAAGTCGGCCACCGGTGCGACGGGGCCGCCGGGCACGCCAGCCTGCAGCTTCACGTCGTCCACGTACATATAGTCGTCGGCCGAGTCGGCGTGGAGCATGAAGCGCAGCCGCAGGTAGAAGTTGTCGTCGGCTGCACTCGGCAGCGAGTACTGTAAGTAGTGAAGCGCGCCGTCCTCTTCGGGATCGCCGTCGTCTATGCGCTTCAACTGTATCCAGGTGGTGCCGTCATACCACAGGGCCTCGCACCACTCGCCGGACTCGAGGCTGGACGCGCCGATGTAGAAGGAGGCGACGATGTTCTCATAGTCGGTGGTGGAGCACCGCTTGTGCATGTTCGGGGTCCCCGCTCCGCTTATGCGAACGCTGTGCGTGTCGTTCTTCGGGGTGCCCGAGTACCACTCGACGGTCCCGCTGGTGGTCCAGTCGCCCACAGTGTTCGTCTCGAAGTCGTCCAGGAAGATCTGGGTCAGCCCGCTGGTCACCGAGATGTAGTCGGTCTTGGTCTCGCCGTCGGAGCCGGCGGCGTTGGTCGCCGTGAGGCTGACGGTGTAGTCGCCCGTGCTCGCGTACTGGTGGCTCGGGTTCTGGGCGGTCGAGGAACCGCCATCGCCGAAGGTCCACGACCACGAGGTCGGGCTGTTGGTGGAGGAGTCGGTGAAGCTGACCGTCAGCGGCGCAGTTCCGCTCGTCGGCGAGCCGGAGAAGTCGGCCACCGGTGGATTCTGCGGAGGCGAGCTCACCGAGATGTAGTCGGTCTTGGTTTCACCGTCGGAGCCGCCCGCGTTGGTCGCCGTCAGGCTGACCGTGTAGTCGCCTGCGCTCGTGTACTGGTGGCTCGGGTTCCGGGCGGTCGAGGAACCGCCATCGCCGAAGGTCCACGACCACGAGGTCGGGCTATTGGTAGACGAGTCGGTGAAGCTGACCGTCAGCGGCGAAGCTCCGCTCGTGGGCGAGCCGGAGAAGTCGGCCACCGGCGCCTGAGCTGTGGTGACCGCGATGTAGTTGGTCTTGGTCTCGCCGTCGGTGCCGGTCGAATTGGTCGCCGTCAGGCTCACAGTATAGTCGCCCGAGCTGGTGTAAATGTGGCTGGGGTGCCGAGCGGTCGAGGTGCCGCCATCGCCGAAAGTCCACGACCACGAGGTCGGATTATTGGTGGACAAGTCAGTGAAGGCGACCGTCAGCGGCGCGTCACCGCTGGTGGGGTTGCCGGAGAAGTTGGCGACCGGGGCCTGCGGCGCGCCCGGACCGTACACCTGTAACTCGTGGACCCAGATGGCCCATGCGCTGCCCGCCGCGGTAACGTTGACCCGCACATACCGCCCACTGGCGCTGAGCCCCCACATGTCGTCTATGCCGCCGCTGCCACGGTTCTCGGTGTAGACGGTGGTCCAGGAGCTGCCGTTGTCGGAGACCTGAACAGTGTACTTCGCTCCATAGTACTTGCGCTGGAACCACTTGAGGATGACCCGGTCGATGTCCTGCACCGAGCCAAGATCTACCGTCAGCGTGCCCGTGTTCTCATTGCCCTGGCAGGCCGTGTCGTCGTCGCCGTCAACGGCATCCGACGCGGTGCCGCCGAAGGTGGAGGTTGCTGACCTGCTCAGGGCCAGATTCGTCCCCGTTGGCGTCCCGGGCCAGGAGGGATCCGGAGTGACCCAGTAATTGGTCGGGTCGGCCGACCAGTCATAGGCCTCCTCGTAGTCGGTGTAGCCGTCTGCGTCGCTGTCCGAATCGTATGGGTTCAGCGGCAGGTAGCGGAAGTGGAGGCGCAGTTCGCACTCCTCAGCATTGGTCAGACCGTCGCTGTCCCAGTCCTGAGAACCGTTCGAGGAGTCGTCAACCTGGTCGTAGTAGGTCGAGTTCCGGTATCCCCAGGCGACCTCCGAGGCATTGATGATCCCATCGCTGTCGTAGTCCGCCGCCTGGTCTCCCTGCGGATACGGGAAGTGGATGGTGTCCAGCACTTCGAAGTTCGATGTGCTCAGGAAGTTCTCCGGCCAGAACTTCACCACCTCGCCGCTCGACTCCCTGTTCGACATCCCGCATCCCGGAATGCTCAGGTAGGGGTCATAGCCATACACCCGCCAGTGGTTGCCCTGGATGTGGTGACAGCCCGCATAGTCCGTGACATACATCCCGTAATCCCGGGCCGCATAGGCCAGCGCCTTCTCCGTGTGGTTCCAGCCGGAAGTCTCGATAGCATTATCGGTCCACACACTCGGCTTCAGCCGGAACACCGCAGCCTCCGGCAGACGATTGGGATAGCCCGTGCTTCCGGTGCCGCCGCCGTCGTTCTTTGTGGCCGGCGGACATGGATCTGCCGCTGGCTCCGTGAAGCTGTAGCACAGCGCGTGGTCGATCGTTCCCGCCTCCAGCTCCCCGGGGCGCACAAGCCCGAGCGACAGGGCGATGCCGCACCCCCGGTGCGCGTTGCCAACCGGAGTGCTGCCCGACCCCTCCAGGTACACCACCCCGCCGTTGCGGGCCTCGTAGTACCCAGACGAGTTCCTCGTCAACTCCAGGGTGCTGTAGTTATAGTTCGGAGCCCATAGGTTCCACTCCATCCCACGAGCAGTGTCGATGATGCTGAAGTTGCCATCCGAGTCATCTGTGCATTTCAGCGACTGGTCTGTGGGGAATGGCACATCCCGCAGCCAGTGCCCCATGTCATACCAGGATTCGCTCAGGTAGACGTCCTCCAGTTGATAGTTGCTTCCGTTGACGTAGTACACCGACTGGGTCCAGGAGCCGATGTTGAACCTCATCCTGGTGGAGCAAGCATTGTCCACGAGATCCTGAATGAGCTGGTTGCTGTAGGGGTCGATTGCGTGGTCGGCCGGTTTCGTCTGGAGAAACGCGCACTTCTCAGATGGATAGTCTGGCGATTCGGCAGCCGCCAGAGCCCCGTTTGCCATGAGCAACAAGCTGATAACCAGAAGCACAGTAAAACGCGCCACATCCCTTCTTCTCATACCTACTTCCCCCTCTCTTCTGCAGCGATTCCGTTCGTGTCGCTGGATGGGCACTATGCGCAGTCGTCTTTCGTGCCTGACCTCCTTTCCCAGGGGGCGGCCGCAGGCCCCGGGTGTAGCAGTCTCTTGTTCCGAATGCCATCCTGAGCGGTAGCGAAGGGCCTTGGCCACGCCAACCGCTTGCCAACATGCTTCGTCCGCGGTGGGCGCATGAAGCATGACGGGGAAACGATGACGCGGTTCCTTCTGACTGTGAAACAACCGTGAGATCCCCCTCGTTTACGTAGGTGTAGCAGGCGGAA
>Ga0180438_10009018_pt1 | contig 12541 bp, 12 predicted proteins | sample SS_ome_12_FD_132455 | JGI IMG/M metagenome (GOLD analysis project Ga0180438, IMG submission 132455) | Hypersaline lake sediment archaeal communities from the Salton Sea, California, USA - SS_3_D_2 metaG | ecosystem: Environmental > Aquatic > Non-marine Saline and Alkaline > Hypersaline >...
CTAAAGTCGGAAGCGGGACGAGAAATATTTTATCGGCTTTCCCGAAATGCAGATGTTATTGTCGAGGGTTTTAGACCCGGAGTGACTAAACGATTGGGTATAGCTTACGAAACTATAAATAAGCTAAATCCTAAGATTATATACTGCTCGCTTAGCGGTTATGGTCAAGATGGGCCTTATCAAGCCTTTCCCGGGCATGATATCAACTACATATCTATGGCAGGTGTCTTGGACTTAATTGGGTCCAGTGAAGAACCTCCAGCTATCCCCTTAAATCTGATTGCTGATTTTGCAGGGGCTGCCCTGTATGGAGCCCTGGGCATTTCGATAGCCTTGGTGGCTAGAAACAGGACGGGTGAAGGTCAGTATGTGGACATGGCTTACATGGATGGAGCAGTATCACTTATGACATGGTTTAATTGTGGTTACTTTTTTAACGGGTCAATGTTGAAGCGAGGTGAATCATGGCTCCATGGTGCCTATCCCTATTATGGAGTCTATGAAACGAAGGACAGTAAGCACATTACCATTGGCTGTCTCGAGCCACATTTCTGGGAAAACTTATGCCGATTTTTAGGAAAGGAAGAATATATTCCTTATCACTTTGCTCTGGAGCACACCTTTCATAAGCCAGAGGAAGAGATATGGGGTGAAATACGCGCTTCTTTGAAGCAAATTTTTTTAACTAGGACAAGAGAAGAATGGTTTGAATTGTTGATTCGTAATGATGTCCCTGTTGGCAAGGTTTACACACCGGACGAAGTTTTTTATGACCCACAGGTACTTCATCGCCAGATGGTAATAGAGGTGGAACACCCTATATTGGGCAAGATAAAACAGGTTGGCATAGCTCCTAAGTTCTCAAACACACCAGGCAAAGTAAGAAGTCTAGCACCACTTCCTGGGGAACACACCGATGAAATATTAGAGGAGCTAGGCTATAAGCGGGAAGAGATTCAGAGTTTGCGACAAGAAGGTATAGTATGTTAAGGGAGTTAGATCATGACCGAAGAATGTACTTTTTGTAAAATTGTCGCTGGTGAGGTGCCCGGCAACATAGTATATCAGGATAAAGATTTCCTGGCCTTCAGAGATATCTTACCTAAAGCACCTACACATGTGCTTATCATACCTAAAACACATATTACATCTTTGGTTGAACTCGCTGACGGGCAACAAGAACTTGCCGGGCGCCTGATAATTATAGCTAAGAATCTGGCTGAGAAAGAAGGAATAGCCAAGAAAGGTTATCGCTTGGTCATAAATTGTGGCCCTGAAGGTGGGCAAGTGGTGCCTCACCTTCACCTTCACCTTATTGGTGGCAGACAGATGGATGCTAGTCTTGGCTGAAGATTATAAAGACCTAAGCTTATCCAGCAATTCTTCTACAGCTTCGTCTGGTGTGGATGCTCCGGCGGTAATGCCGATACGGTTCTTACCTACAAGCCAAGAAGCATCGACTTCATTTGCTGTTTCCACTAGGTGGGTTTCAACTGCAGGAGAACATATTTCAACAAGGTGTCTGACATTAGCACTATTCCTTCCGCCTATCACTATCATGAGTTGGCTCTTGCGCGCTAATTCTTGAGCAGCTTCTTGTTGACCCTGTGTTACTTTACATAAAGTATTAACTAGGCGCATTTCATCAATCTTGGGTCCAAACATATCCATAAGCTGCCTGGCAAAATTGACAAAGTCCGATTGAGTTTGTGTTGTCTGGGAGATAATACCTAGGCGCAATAGTGCTTTTCCCGACCTGTGTATATCGTCTACGTCGAGGGCAGCCACGCCTTTATCTCCTACCCAGCCAAGTAGTCCTTTGACCTCAGAATGTTTTGCGTCTCCAAATATGAAGATGTCAAAGCCAGCATTGGCCAATCCCTTGGCTGTTTCTTGAGCTTTGCGGACAATAGGACAGGTAGTGTCAATAATACGGATATGACGGGTCTTGATCTCGGCTAATACCGATGGGCTTGTACCGTGAGTTGTGATAGCCAGGATTCTGCCCTGGGCGTGGTTGACGTGATCTATCGACTTAACTCCTAGCTTAGCCAATGCTTCTACTAGCAGGCGATTGTGTGCTAGAGGTCCCAATGTCTCTATTTCTCCATATTTGTGAGCCGCCTCTTCCAGCAGCTTGATAGCCCGTCTAACACCAAAGCAAAGCCCCAGCTTCTCTGCCTTCTCAATTTTCATGTTCTTCATAAGCGCCTTTATATCCAGGTGGTAAAAGACCAGCGATCTCCTCCATCAGTTGCTTGGTCAATAATTGCATCTGTGATTTTGTCATCTTACTGTTGGTTTGAGACAGCTTGAATGGCTTGCCGATCTTGACAACTATACGGGGGCGTTTCCATAGCCAGCTTATGCCATGGATTCTGTCTGTTCCGGCGACGCCGACGGGAAGAACAGGGACATCTGTTTTCGAGGCTATGACTGCGGAGCCCGCCTTGCCTTTTCTGAGTTTGCCGTCGTGGCTCCTGCCTCCTTCAGGGAACATCCCCAGAATCAGTCCTTCCTCCAATGCCTTTCTAGCGCTCTCAAGTATCCTCTGTTTCTCTGTGACCTTGCCATCCCGTTGTAGGGGCAAAGAACCAGCCCACCGGAGCCAGAGCCTGAGGAAGAGAGAATGAAAGAGTTCTTCTTTGGCTACGAAAGTAATCCATCGCGGAAAACTGAATACGAGAAGAATTGGGTCGATGACATGGACATGGTTGGCCACCAGGATCAATGGCCCGGTTAATGGTACGTTTTCTCTTCCCTCGACCTTCCAGGAGAAACAGATATTGAGCAAAGGTCTGAAGAAGACCAAGACAATCCTCTGAGAGAGGGTCAGGCGTTTACCGCTAGAGTGCATATCTTGTCTACAACTTGCTCCAGGCTAAGGTTCTCCGTATTGATTATTGTGGCATCTTCCGCCGGTTTCAGCGGCGAGATAGTCCTATTGATATCCAACTCATCACGTTTTTTCAGATCGGTTAGGACTGTTTCCAGGCTAGAATTCTCTCCTCGCCCTAATAGTTCCCTGTGACGGCGCCTGGCTCGCTCTTCCGTAGAGGCAGCGAGAAAAATCTTCAGTTCTGCCCAGGGTAAGACTACTGTTCCGATGTCCCTACCAGCCATCACTACTTTTCCTCGCTCGGCTAACTTACGCTGTTGCGATACCATTGCCTTGCGTACCCCCGCTACTTTTGCTATCAGAGCGACTAGTTCCTCTATTTCAACGCAGAGTAGCTTGGCTGAGACATCCTCACCATCAACGAAGAGCGAGATAGCGCCTTGTTCAGACGGAATGAAATCAAAATCGGTTGTAGTGGCTAGGTGACAAAGATTCTGTTCATCTTCTGGCGAAATACCTGATTTAAGGACCTTCCAGGTAAATGCCCGATAGATCATGCCGGTATCGAAAAAAATATAGCCGAGCTTGTTTGCCAGTCGCAAGCCGACACTACTTTTGCCAACCGCTACGGGCCCATCTATAGCAATTAGTTGCGGTTTCAAATTTCTATTCATGATACCATTCTAAGCGAGGCTGTCAAGCTTCTGAGGCTGAGTTCTATATCGCTTTCCCCTCAACCCAAGTAAAACTTACTCTTGGAAGACTTCATAAGAGCCAGTCGAGCCCAAAAAGTGTTTGACCTGATTATACACTAGAAAATTCCTTAAATGGGGGTGCAACCGGACAGATTTAGTGGTAATTCCCAGAGGCCTACGATTTGCCTTAGTTCCGTATTCACGTTAAAATAACTTTCTCTGTATGCAATTGATTTTTGAGAGGGATTTATATGGGTACGGATGCTGACCGCTTGAAGGAATTAATAAACAGGGAAAGAAAGATAAAGGCTTTGGGAGGGCCGGAGCGGGTAGAAAAACAGCACAAATCAGGGAAATTAACTGCTCGTGAAAGGCTCGGACTACTTTTTGACCCTGACAGCTTTCACGAGCTTGATTTGTTTGTTCAGCATCGAGCCGCTCTATTTGGCATGGATAAGGTTGTCGTCCCAGCGGAGGGAGTCGTTACTGGATATGGGATGGTAAATGATCGCCCTGTATGTGCTTTTTCCCAGGACTTCACCTCTATGGGAGGGACACTGGGTGAGTTGCATGCCAAAAAGATATGTAAAGTAATGGACTTAGCTATGAAGTGTGGTGTTCCCATAGTGGGCTTTAATGACTCTGGCGGGGCTAGGATCCAGGAAGGAGTTGATGCCCTTTCAGGCTATGGGCAGATATTTTTCCGGAATTCTGCAGCCTCGGGGGTTATCCCCCAAATCTCGGCAATCATGGGACCTACTGCTGGGGGAGCAGTTTATTCACCTGCCATGACAGATTGGGTGTTCATGATAAAAGGAACAAGCTACATGCACATCACCGGTCCGGCAGTCATTAAAAAGGTCACTGGGGAGGAAATTACTTCGGAAGAACTGGGCGGAGCCATATCTCATGCCACCAAGAGTGGTGTATGCCATTTTGCCTGCGATAGCGATGCCCAAGCCATTGCACTGATAAAAAAACTTCTGAGTTATCTACCCTTGAATAACAGGGAAGGGGAGACTCCTCCTTTGGTTGAGTCTACTGATGACCCAAACCGTATTGATGCTGCCCTTGACACCATAATACCAGAAGAGCCCAACAAGGTTTACAATATGAGGGATGTTATTCAATCTATTGTAGATAACGGTGAAATACTAGAACCACATTGTCATTATGCTCAGAACGCCATTATTTGCTTTGCCAGGCTTAATGGTAGAGCAATAGGCGTTATCGCTAATCAGTCGATGCATCTTGCCGGGTGTCTCGATGTCAATGCCTCGGACAAAATCACCCGGTTTATTAGATTCTGCGATGCCTTTAATATCCCGATACTTACCATTGCCGATGTGCCCGGTTACTTACCGGGGAAAGACCAGGAGTGGCTGGGAATTATAAGGCACGGAGCTAAACTTTTGTGGGCATACTCAGAGGCCACGGTTCCTAAAATTACTCTGGTCACTCGCAAGGATTACGGAGGTTCATATCTTGCCATGTGTAGCAAGGACCTGGGTGCTGACTTTGTTTTTGCCTGGCCCACAGCAGAGATTGCCGTGATGGGTGCTGAAGGGGCTACTCCGATTATCTTTCGCAAGGAAATAGAGGCTGCACCGGATCCCGAAGCAAAGGAACAAGAGAAGATTCGGGAATATCGTGAGCTACTATATAATCCTTATATTGCTGCCTCGCGAGGATATGTTGACGAAATTATTCATCCCCGAGAGACCCGACCCAAGATAATCAAGGCATTTGAACTTCTTTCTGCTAAACGAGAAACGAGACCTACAAAGAAGCATGGGAATATTCCAGTATAATGAGATTTAACGAGTGGGCATTGGAAAATAAAAAAGGGATAATGGTAAACATTACTGCTTCTGTATCTGCTTATATGAGAAAAGGCTCTGATACCAACAGTACTTCTGAGGAAGCCAGTAGCAGTCTCTGCCGTATGGAGTATTCCAAGCGTGGAGAGAGAATATGAATGCGCTTGGAGCAAAGAATTTTTAACATAGTGCCTATATTTGGCTGTTGTTCCGAACTGATACTCTACACGAGACGAAGAAACTAGCAAAAGTTCTGGATTCTTCGTTACGCTCACAATGACGAGATGCGGAAGACTGCTAATGATGGAAAGGAGATAATTTGTGAATGCAATAGGAGAAGGTTCCATTCTGGCTAAAGATTTAACTACTGATAAAGTTAGGGCCAGGCCGAAAGCCAAAAACCCGGTTAAAATTTGTGACACGACTTTTCGTGATTCGCATCAATGCACATTGGCTACCAGGATGCGAATTGAAGATATAGAGCGGATGGCCCCTGAAATGAATCGATGTGGCTTTTATTCTATGGAGGTCTGGGGTGGGGCAACATTTGATGTAGCACACCGTTTTTTAGGCGAAGATCCCTGGGACAGGCCCCGAAAATTAAAGAAGCTCATGCCTGATACTCCATTGCAGATGCTTTTACGGGGACAGAATTTAGTCGCCTATCGAAACCATCCTGATGATTTGGTTGATGCCTTTGTTGAACAGGCTGCCGACGTTGGTATTGATATTTTCCGAGTTTTCGATGCCGTTAATGACGAACGCAATCACGAACGTGCTGCCATGGCAATAAAAAAATGTGGCAAACATTACCAAGGAGCAATATGTTACTCGTTAACCCAGCCCAGGATGGGTGGGCCTATTTTCAATCTGGAATATTATAGTAATAAAGCACTTATTCTCCAGGATATGGGTGCTGATTCAATATGTATTAAGGATCAGGCTGGGCTTATCTCTCCCTACGATGTCTATGAACTTATAAAGGCTCTTAAGGAAAACTTGAAAGTACCTGTTGAGTTGCATACTCACTACACCACTGGGATGGGTTCTATGTCGATACTGAAGGCTATTGAAGCCGGCGTTGACATCGTTGACACTGCCTTGTCTCCCTTTGCCTTACGCTCCTCACAGCCGGCTATCGAGCCTCTTGTAGTTGCTCTATATAGCACAAATAGGGATACAGGGCTTGACATTGAACAACTGTTCAAGTGTGCTCAAATGTTGGAGCAGATCGCTCCTAGATACAAGGATTTCTTAGATTCATCGGCCATGTCGGTCATCGATACGGGAGCTCTGGTGCATCAAATTCCTGGCGGCATGACCACTAACCTGGTGGCTCAGCTTAAACAGATGAATGCTCTGGATAGACTGGCCGAAGTTCGACAAGAGACTGCTAGAGTCAGGGCAGAATTTGGTTATCCACCTCTGGTTACACCTACCAGCCAGATTGTTGGTGTACAGGCAGTGCAGAATGTCCTGCTAGGACGCTACAAGCTTGTCTCCAATGAAGCAAGGGAATATGTCTACGGTGGTTATGGTAAGCCACCGGCTCAAATTGCCCCAGAAATCCAGAAGGCTATTCTCAAGAACAAGGAACCTATCACCTGTCGGCCGGCAGACCTGCTCGAGCCAGAACTGGACAAAGCTAAGGAAGAATCAAAAGAATTTGCTAAGAATATACAGGATGTACTTATTTACGCTCTTTACCCTACTACTGGTGCGCGCTTCTTAAAATATAAATATGGTATAGATAAAACCATCCCCGACGATTGGAAACCACCCTATGCCCCCGATACTCTTAAAGAAGCGAACGGAGAAAATGAACTTGTCGCTCGAGTTAAAGCTAACAAGTTGAAGGAAAATTAGAAAAAGGCAATCTCCGAACAAAGGCGGGTTTAAGAACCTGCGGTATTTATAATGGAGATGGTAAATAGGTGCACATATTTCGCGTAAGGGGAGACAGCCAACAGTATAGGAGGAGGCAGATATGAAGATAGACATTGAAAGGTTGAAGGAGATCGTAGGTGAGAAAGGGGTCAGAGATAATATTGCTGATCTTTACGTCTATGGCTCTGACTCCTCGGTTCACGAAGCTACTCCCTCGGTTATTGTCAGACCTGAAACAGTAGAGGAAGTGCGGGAGGTCGTGCGCTATGCCAATGCCTTGTCGATACCTGTTATCGCCCGAGGTGCCGGTTCCGGCGCTTCTGGGCACACTGTTCCCATAGATGGTGGTATTGTACTGGATATGAAGGGAATGAACCGAATCCTGTCGATAAGACCGAGAGACATACTGTGCAAAGTTGAGCCAGGAGTTGCCTGTGATGATTTGAATAGGGCACTTCAACCTTATGGTCTCTGGTTTCCTTCGGCTCCAGAGTCGGGTAGAATTGCCACCATTGGTGGAGCTATTGCCAACAATGGCTCTGGGGTAAGGGCAATAAAGTACGGAACAATGCGGGACTATGTCTTAGGTATGAAGGTCGTCCTGGCAAATGGAGATTTAGTTACCCTTGGTGCTGATACCCGCGCTCAGTCATCAGGTTATCAACTTGACAGGCTTATGGTTGGCTCTGAAGGCACTCTGGGCATAATTGTAGAAGCAACAATTTTACTTAGACACCTGCCTAAATTCAGGGCTATGGGTATGGCCAAATTTAATAAGTTAGAAGATGCAGGTGAGACAATATCAGACATCGTGGCATCTGAAGTAACACCGTCATTACTTGAGCTTGTAGACGATATAGCCATCATCGCTCTTAACAAGACCCTTAACATGAATCTTCCCGAGGTGGAAGCGATTGTAGTATATGAGTGTGATGGGCGATTAAAAGAAGCTGTGGACTACGATATGGAAACCATCAAAGAGATATGTGAGAAAAATAACGCCTTTGGAATTGAAATGGGCAGTGATGCTAAGGAGATGGAACGCATCTATAGCGGGAGAAAAAAACTTTTTGCCGCGCTCTCAAGATACAGGGATGGATTTGTCTGCACATCGTTAGCTGACGACATGGCTGTCCCTAGCTCGAAGATAGCGGAATGTGCCCGCAAGATTCACGAAATCGGGGAACGCAATCACGTAGTGATGAATGCTTATGGTCATTGTGGGATAGGATTGCTACATACAAAGATATTGATGGAGGCTACCAGGAAAGAGCAGTGGCAAAATGCCAGGCAGGCAGTTGATGATGTATATAATTATGTCCGAAGTGTGGGGGGGACAACCTCAGGTGAGCACGGCATTGCCATTTCTAAAGCCCCCTCTTGGAAAAAAGAAAAAGCAGATTCACTTCAAATGATGAAAGCGATAAAAGTGGCTCTTGACCCCAACAATATCTTAAATCCTCATAAACTGATGGATGCACCGGATGACTGGGTTACGGCAACCAAACTCAGATATCCGGTGGAGCTGTAAAGAAAAACGGAAATCGAATCCCCGAAAAGCCTGTGTCTCTTCTTGCTTGAAGGCCTTGGGATTAGCTAGTGGAAAATGGAATTTAACAGACTCAAGAAATGGGGAAGCGAACTCAATATATGTATAAGGTGTGGCTATTGTTACGAGCATTGCCCTCTATATAAGGTGTCCAATTGGGAAATCGATACGCCCCGGGGAAGGCTGTTGCTTGCTTATGGACTCCTTACAGGCGAGGTTGAACCATCTCCATATGTTGCAGAAAAACTCTTTCAATGCTTTTACTGCATGAACTGTAGTAAAAGCTGTTCAGCAAAAGTTTCGCCTACTGATATCTTTACCGATATCAGAGCTGACCTTATGGAAGCTGGCTTCGAGGTGCAGGGCACCACAGTCAGGAACGACGAAAAACTATGTATCGCCTGTGAAAGATGTGTCTCGGTATGTAAATCTGAAGCACTTTCTATGGATATGGAGCATATGAGAATCCTGGTCGATAAGGTTAAGTGTAAGGGTTGCGGTGTGTGTGTGGCGGAGTGTCCTGTTGGAGCAATGTCGCAAGGGGAGGGATTTGGAATATCAAGAAAAGAACTCTGTGCAAAAATTGAGAACTCCCTAATAAGCATGGAGGAGACGCCAAAAGTAATTATATTTTGTTGTGATTGGTCAATATACCCTGGACTCCGACTATCTCGGATGGAACTGGCTGAGCCGAAAAATACATCTGAGGTCATCGTGACCGTGTGTGCTGGCCGAATTGACCCAGGGTTGATATTGGACACGTTTTACCGGGGCGCATGGGGAGTGATGATTGCCTGTTGCCCGCTTGGTGAATGTGAACACGATGGCAACTATAGAGCTAAAGAGAGATGTGCATTGGTTGAGAGACTGCTTGATGTGCTTGGGGTTGAACCACAAAGGCTTAAGTTGGAATATTTTGCCACCGGTGAGACCCAAAAACTTAAGAGTGCGGTGGATAGTTTTGTGAGTGAAATAACATCCTTGGGTCCAATATAAAAATTGGAGAGCTGAGTTTTAAGGAGGCCAAATTATAGAGAGTTAGCGACAGCGACAGAAAGGGAGCCCTCAGTATTGAGCTATCTTCGCTAATATAGGCTAAAAAAGGAAAGCAAAATGGCTGTGAAAATAGGAATCCCTTACGGAAAGGAAAAGGTAGAGGTTGAAGTTGAGGAAAACAGGATTGCCGGAATAGTTGAACCAAATGTTGTCTCTGTTGGCGATGAAACAGAGACCATCCAAAAGGGAGTTGAACAACCCATTAACTCCAGGAGTTTTGATGAGTTTATCGCCGATGCTGAAGATTTACTTTTCATTGTTAATGATTACACCAGGCCTACTCCTACGGCAAAAATACTAGAAGTAATTTACCCCAAAACCAAGGATAAAAATACAAGGTTTATCATTGCCACCGGAATTCACCGTGCACCCACTGAAGAGGAATTCAAGTTTATCTTCGGAAATTATCACAACTTGCTAAAGGACAGAATCTTTGTCCATGATGCCCGCAAAGATGAAGATATGGTGTATTTGGGGATTTCTTCTACTGGTACCGAGATGTATGTAAACAAAATAGGTATAGAAGCACATAAGCTGGTGACTATTGGTTCAGTGGAACCTCATTATTTCGCTGGCTATACAGGAGGCAGGAAATCATTTCTCCCCGGCATTGCGTCTTATAAGACAATAGAGCAAAACCATAAGCATGCCCTTAGTCCCCGAGCACAGACGCTGGTTTTGGACGGCAATCCGGTTCATGAAGATATGGTTGATGCCCTCAAGACGATAGAAGGAAAGGAAATATTTTCCATCCAGACTGTTCTCGACGGCGAAAAAGGGATTTACCATTGTACATCAGGGCATATTCATGATTCATTCCTGATGGCTATAGAGAAAGCTCACGAAGTTTATTGTGTAAATATAAAGGAGAAAGCGGATATAGTCATTGCTGTTGCCGGTTATCCCTCCGACGTGGATTTGTATCAATCGCAAAAGGCACTTGATAACGGGAAACTGGCTCTAAAGGAGGGAGGGATTCTTATACTTGTCTCTGAATGCAGGTCCGGCATAGGAGAAGAGGCATACTTTGATCTCCTTGCAGGTAGTAAAACTCCTCAAGAAACTTTGGAAAAAATTGAGCAAGGATATAAACTGGGTTATCATAAAGCTGCTAAAATGGCTGAGATTGCCACCTGGGCAGAAATCTGGGGAGTAACCGGGCTTGCAGGTAAAGATATGGAGCAAGCATTTATCAAACCCTATCACGAAGTTCAGAAAGCGCTCGATAGAGCAATCGAAAAGAAGGGAGAAAAGGCAAAAATCTTATTCTTAATGGATGCTAGCCTTACTGTACCAAAGGTAATGTGTTAGAAACATTGGCATCTAACATCAAGAAACCAGGAAGAGCGGATAAAAAATGAAGGAAATTAAAGCTGATGATGTAACGAACACCATAGCCCGTTTATTTGAGCATTCTTGCCATTATTTACCCCCGGATGTGGTAAGTGCCTTGAAACAGGCAAGGGAAAACGAAAAATCTCCCGTTTGCCGTGATGTCCTGGATAGAATCTTGGAGAATACAAACGTTGCTGGTGAGGAACAAATTCCCCTTTGTCAGGACACCGGCGCCGCCGTGGTCATGCTGGAGTTGGGTCAGGAAGTGCACATCACCGGTGGCGACCTTTACACCGCAATCAATGAAGGAGTGCGCCAGGGGTATGATAGTGGCTATTTGCGTAAATCCATAGTAGAGGGACCCTGCTTTGCCAGGGTAAACACCAAGGATAACACACCGGCTATGATTCATACTGATATAGTTCCTGGAGACAAGCTGAAAATTAGCGTTTTGCCCAAGGGAGGTGGCTCGGAAAATTGTTCCCGCCTGACTGTGCTAACTCCAGCTAAGGGGCGCCAGGGGGTGATAGATTTTGTCGTCAACTTCGTTAGTCAGGTCGGCAGCAATCCCTGTCCGCCAATTATTATTGGTGTTGGCATAGGTGGGACGACAGACAAGACTATGTTTATAGCTAAGAAGGCCTTGCTGCGCAAAGTTGGTGAGCCCAGTCCCGACCCCGAGGTTGCTGATTTAGAGAGGGAAATCCTGGAAGGAGTTAACAATCTGGGCATCGGTGCTATGGGTTATGGGGGCACAGTTACAGCCTTGGCAGTTCACGTGGAAACCTTTCCTTGCCACATTGCCAGCATGCCTGTAGCAATCAACATGCAGTGCTGGTGCGCTCGCCATGAGGAGGCAGTCCTGTAAAGCAGTTGAAACATGACTAGGAAGGTACCTGTAACCATTTCGTCCAAAAAGCTACGCCGTGAGTTTGTAAAGAAAGTCAAGGAACTCAGCGGTCAAAACCTTCAGTTATGTTATCAGTGTGGTATGTGTTCCGGAGTTTGTCCCGCGGCTTCTAATATGGACCTTTCCCCTCGCCAGATTATTGAAATGGCACGATTAGGATTGGAGGAAGAAATTGCCAGTTCTAAAACTGTTTGGATTTGTGCTTATTGTCTGGCCTGCACTGTCAACTGCCCTAGAGGATTTGACCTGTCTAAGATGATGGAAGCAATAAGGCTCCTTACTTTGAGGAAGAATATTGACCACGTGCGCCCCGAGGATATTTCACCACAAGAATGCAGCGAACTTCCTCAAATAGCTATGGTCAGTAGCTTGAGGAAGTTTACCGGCTGAAGAAATAAAAAATGAGCTTAGCTTATTATCCCGGATGTACCTTGAAAACCAGGGCCAGGA
>Ga0180438_10009019_pt1 | contig 12539 bp, 21 predicted proteins | sample SS_ome_12_FD_132455 | JGI IMG/M metagenome (GOLD analysis project Ga0180438, IMG submission 132455) | Hypersaline lake sediment archaeal communities from the Salton Sea, California, USA - SS_3_D_2 metaG | ecosystem: Environmental > Aquatic > Non-marine Saline and Alkaline > Hypersaline >...
AAATCCAGGAGACCCCACAGAAGATATTGAATTTCAAGAGGCTTGGGATATAACAGTTAATCGAACCGCCCTGTTTGCAAACATTTGGATGGTTATTCGTATGATAGTAAGTCTCACTGGAGACATTTCCATTTTACCAGAAGTAGATGTTGGCGTAGACATAGTGAATGATATAATCGGCGGCACAGATGCTAACGATTGGGTTTGCCATTTATTTCAAAATGTATATTTAGGAAGTACAGATACTGTGTCTGCTTATTTTGTTCAATTTTTTAAAGACAATTCCACTGACATAGAAAACTTGATTACTGGTCCATACGCTTATGCTTCATCAGACCCAGCCGCAGCTGCGTCGTTAGTTAACGCAGCAGCCACAACAACTGGCAGTTTAAGTTTGATTTGGTATAACAATCAAATTCCAGTTAACGTTGATATTACAGCTTCACACTATAATGCTCATACTTACTTTCCTGTTACCGATGGACAAATACATGACAATATGCCCGACCCAGTTCCGTCACAAACAGACCCCGTAACAGGATTGCCAGATAGCAGCTATAATTCATGTTCAACATACAAAAGTACCAATAACAATGTTGTATTTGCGATAATTGTTGTCTTAGGTTTTTATTGTTTCAGAAAGAAAACAAATGCAGCAAAACGAAATATATAACGAAGATTGTTTTAAATACATAAAAGAAATAGATGATTGTTCTGTTGATTTAATACTGACAGACCCGCCCTACCAAATTGAATATAGAAATCTTACATGGGATGGCGTTAATCTGGATTGGAAATTTTTATCAAAAGAGTTCAAACGAATTCTAAAAGAAAACGGAACTGCGATTGTTTTTCAAGGCTGGTCTAATGCTTGTTCGCTCCCGCCGTATTTTCTTTTTGAATTATTCAAATTTTCAGAGTGGATTATATGGGATAGAATTAAAGGACGCGGCGCAACCAAGAAATTAGTTAGTACGCGTGAAGATATTATGGTTTTTACTAAAACAGAAAACTATACATTCAATAAAGAGTATTCAAACATACCAAAAAAAACAAAAGGGTTTGGAACAAAAAATGGACAACCTAATCGCGCCTTGACAAATGTTTGGTATGATATACCACCTCTGGTTCCGTGGAGTAAAGAAAAGGTTAACCATCCAACACAGAAGCCTCTCGCACTTATAGAAAGACTTATCAGATTATATTCAAATGAAGGTGAAACAATACTAGACCCATTTGTGGGAAGTGGCACAACTGGAATTGCCTGTATAAACATGAATAGGAATTTCATTCTTATAGAACAAGAGAAAGAGTATTGTGATATAGCTAAAGAAAGATTATCAGCTACAAAAGAAAAGGCGGTATAAACCGCCTATCTTTTTTTCATTGCTTTCCTTTGAGCTTCCGCTTCATCTTCAAACTGTTTATTTAATCTTTTTATAAACCATCTTCTATCTTTTGGCGTCATTCGTTCTACGAACCCACCATCTAATTTCATATGGTAAGTTAGTAAAAACAATTCTTCAAGCGTATGGTCGTGAGTTTTTTCGCAATCCTTCAGCCATCTATAAGCATCTTTTACGAAGTCATTATAATCGTCGTAATCATCTGGATTTCTTAGTGGCCTTATATACACGAAAAAAGTTTTCGTTAATTGGAAATTCTGCTTCAAAATCTTCGCCACAAGTATCACAGGTAAGTTGAAGCGTTGTCTCTATACCAAAATAGTCTTCACTAACAGCTTCTTTAAGTAAACTTGCATCATAAGCTGTTAGTTGTTCAAGGAACATAGACTTCAGGGCTTCATCTACACCCTCAATTCTTTCTACCAGAAGGGATAGCCTTTGAGAAAGAGTAGTATCAACCTTCCCTATTTTTGCTTTTCTCTTAGATAAAATTTTATCATCCCTGCTTCTAGGAAGTCTGACGTATGCTGTTGTTCCAGCTTTGGGAAGTTCAACAACTATAGGTTCTGCAAAATTATCCTCAATGTATTTGACTTGTAGGTCTGCCTCTAAATCCATCAGATGCTCCACTTCGGCTTCACACTCCGTACAATCAACTTTAATTTCATATTCCCGTCCGTATGATGCAGCTCTCAGGAACAAAAGAATAGCTGTTTTATCAGCAGCTAGTAAGTCGTCAACATTGATTTTTTCTCGAATACACCTTCTAAAGATTTCGTCTATGGCTTCCCCACTTTTGATTAAACTTGGCGTTGTTAATACTTCTTCTTCTCTTAGTGTCATTGGACGAATATGTATAATACCTTCTTCAATCGGCGGTGTGTATAGTCTCCCTAGAGATGGCAAAGTAATTGGTTCGTAGGCTGGCATTGGTAGCTCAATAGTGGGCATCCCATCAGCTTTGTTTTTTCCCCCTTGGGGTTGAGTTTTGTCACTCATAAAATTATCCTCCATTTTTTTTACTGATATTTTTTTTGAAACCCTATATATTATGAACACCTATATATTTTTTGATTTTTGGTTTCCTATAATATATAGCTATTAAAGAAAGAAAATGTATACAATAAAAAAAGGAATACTACGCTCAAAAATTGAACCCGCCGTACCACAACCATACGGCGGTCGTTTATTAAAGCACATGACAAAAAAAGCAGCAAACGCATTTTGGATGGCGAAAGCCAAACCAGGATGGTCTGGTGAAACTGCATTTTTATCCGCAAAAACATGGTCATTCCCATCTGGTTTAATAGGTCAAGTTGTTGAATGGTTTGAAGAAACGGGATTAGACTACACCATTGAAGACGAAACAGAATATCCATTTGACGAATCGCTTATACATAAGGATATGCTTAAAGGTATAGAGTTAAGAGATTATCAAATTGAATCAATAAAGGTGGCGTTGACGTTTGGACGAGGCCTGCTTGGTGTTGCAACAGGCGGCGGCAAGACAGAAATCATTGTCGGAATATGCAAAGTGCTTAACGTTAAAACACTTATTATGGTTGAAAGAAAAAACCTAGTGACCCAAACGCGGAAACGCTTTATTGAGAGGGGTTTTAGCTCGAAAGATTTAGGTGTTTATTCTGGTGATACAAAACAAAATGATAAACTAATCACAATTGCTACAACTCAAAGTCTAAAAAACATTGCAAAGGAATTGCCAGAGTGGGGCGTTAAATGTATTATAGCAGATGAAGTACATCATGCCAAGGCCAGAACATATCTTAAAGTTTTGCGTAAGCTAAATGGAGCCAAATGGCGCTTTGGAGTTTCTGGAACTGTTTTTAGTGATGATGAACTTGACAACTGGTATCGTATGTCATACTTAGGTCAAAAACTTTACGATATGTCAACTGCAACATTAGTGCAACAAAATATTTTAAGTAAACCAATTATTAAGTTAATAGAGATAAATAGACCGCGTGACCCCAACCTAGCCGCACTAAGAGACTACCACGAAGCATACAAACAGGGTGTAGCATACAACGCTTATAGAAATAAAATTATCGTCGGGCTTGCTAGAAGTGTTGCTGGAAAAACTCTAGTTTTGTTTAGGCTTAAAGATGACCACGGAAAAGTTTTATCTGAAATGTTGCCAGAAGCTATATATCTTGATGGAGACACGCCTTCTGAAGCTAGGGATATTTTGAGAGAGGAATTTAATAAGAGTAAAAAAGGTATCATGTTGGCTTCCACGATATTTGATGAAGGGATAGACCTGCCTGGAATTAATAATTTGATAATTGCCTCTGGAGGAAAATCTGTCATTAAAGTTATTCAGAGATTAGGACGCGGATTGCGTAAGAATAAACAAATGCAAGTACATGTTTTTGATTTTATGGATAACACCAACAACTATCTTACTAAACACTCATGGGAACGTGTTAATATATATAAAGAAGAACAGCATGATGTTAAACTTACTAAGGTTAATGTTAAAAGGTTAGAAAATGTTTTAGGGGAAAAGTTAGAATGAGTATAGGGATTAATAATAATGAGTGTCCTATATGTTGGGATAAAGACTGTAAGAAGCACAGTGCAGCAGAACAGTTTGCCTATATTGAAAAACTTAAAAAGGAAAGCAAAGAAAAGGAACGCAGGGAAAACAGTCCACTTGCTAAATTAGCAAAACGCCTTAACAGAATAAAAGCTAAACGTATTTTGCAACAAAAATTTGACAAAAGTGGATACTGGCAGAAGCAGAAACGCGAAGCGGCCGAAGCATCGGCAGCTTATGAAAAAATGAAAACGGAAGGAAAAATAAAATGAAAAGTTTAGACAAAGTAACTAGGCGTGTGACAAGAAAAGATGGGAAAGCTACCGAGTTGACCTATACAGATATTTCGGTAGTCGAGGAAGGAAAAAAATCAAGAGAGGTAAAAGATGTAATTGTTAAAGTTATTTACCTTGAAGGTCTTGAAGAACAAGCCGCAGAATTTCTAAGAGCTATTGCAGACAAGATAGATAACGGCGATGTTACTATCACTGAATGGCAATGACAGTACCACTAGAAAACATAACCATAGAAGACATAGAAAGGTATATTGACCCAAACTTTAAGCACAAGTACTGGGAGTTTAGGGTTGTAGGCTTAACATGCCCGTCATGTAACAGAAAAATTCCAATGTTTACGCTGGGAAATTTTTTATTCTGTTCGTGCGAGGCAAGATTCAATATCATACATAAAAAGAGTAAACCATTGGATAGATTAGCCAGAAGGTTAAATGGAACAGCCCTAAAATATCCAAAATTTAAAAAGGGAAAAAAAACAAATTATAATAGAGACATCAAATTGGAAGAACTCAACATAGATTTTATAAAAAGATTAATTGATGACACAAGATAAAACTATACTTATATTTTGGAGGATTTAATATGAAGCTAACAGAGGTTGTTAATAAGACCAATAAAGTTATTGCGGTTTTTTCAGGAAGATTCCAGCCGTTTCATCGCGGCCATTATGATGCGTATATGTATATGGTCAATAAGTTCGGAAAAGAGAATGTTTATATTGGAACATCAAACGTTGTAGACCCGCCGCGTTCTCCATTTACTTTTGTTGAAAAGAAAAAAATAATGACAACCATGTTTAAAATTCCCTCCAATAGAATCGTTCAAATAAAAAACCCCTACAAACCAGAAGAAATCTTAAAGAAGTTTGACAAAAACAAGACAGCATATGTTGCTGGTGTATCTCAGAAAGACAAAGATAGATTGTCAATGGGAAAGAAGCATTACTTTATCCCATACAGAAAATCAGATAACCTAAAGCCGCTGGATGAAAACGGGTATGTAGAAGTAATACCAAGCTCTAAATTTAAAACTGGCGGCGAAAATATAAGCGGAACAAAGGTGCGTCAAATTTTTTCCTCAACGCGCAGAGCTGATGAAAGCAAAAAGAAATACTTTGAAAAAATGTATGGAAAATTTGATAAGTCTATATACGAACTAATAATTAGAAAACTTAGTAAGCTACAAGAGGGTGGAGCATATGGACACATGGCTCATCCTTTTGATGACTGGAATTTGACGTTTGGCGATTTAAAAAAGATGATTGAATTAGGTCTTAGTGGCGAACTAAAATCTACGTTTGAAAAAATGGACGGACAAAATTTCATGGTTAGTTGGAAAAATGGAAAGCTAATCGCCGCCAGAAATAAAGGTCATATTAAAAATTTCGGAGCCAACGCATTAGACCTTCAAGGAATCATCTCAAAATTTGAGGGTCGCGGCGAAGTACTCAACGCTTTTAAAAGTGCAATGGAGGCGCTAGAACAAGCAATTAAAAAATTAAACGCCAACGAGAAAAAGAGATTTTTTGAAAACGGCAAAAATTTTCTAAACCTAGAAGTCATATATCCAGGAACCACAAATGTAATACCGTATGGAGGGAATTTTTTAATCTTTCACGGTATCATTGAATATGACGCGCAGGGAAATCCAATAAGTTCAGATACAAAAGCAGCTGTCAAATTGCAAGCTGCCATTAAAAAAATAAATGCAGATGTACAAAATGATTACGCTATTAAACCACCACAACCAGTTCAGCTTATGAAAGCTCAAAATTTTTCATCGTTAAAAGCTAAATACATCTCAAAAATAAACGCATTACAAAAAAAGTTTTCTCTTTCTGATAATGATAGAGTGCTTCGTTATCATACAATGTGGTGGGAACAATTTATAGTTGATAAAGCAGATGAGTTTGGCTATGACATACCAAGCGGAATTCTGTACAATTTAATTAACCGTTGGGCTTTATTCAACAAAAGCTATTCAATTTCTAAAATTAAGGGTGATATTGATAACAAAGAATTTAGTGATTGGGTTGGAACCTTTGATAAAACGGATTTTACCAAACAGGTAAAACAAAATATTCAACCATTTGAAACAATCTTTTTGAGCGTTGCAACCGATATTCTTAAGAACGTAAAAGGATTGTTGGCGCTCAGTCCTGAAAAAGCCGCGCACCAAATAAGAACTTCTCTTGAAAAAGATATAAAGACAATACAGGCTAGTGACGATGTAAAGAAAATTGAGCTTGTGAACAAAGAGTTAAAGAGGTTAGAAGCTGCTGGTGGATTCGGCAAGTTAGCTCCTACAGAGGGTATAGTTTTTGTATACAAAGGAAAGACATACAAGTTGACAGGCACTTTTGCCCCTATAAATCAACTATTAGGAATAATCAAATTTAGTAGGTAACTTTTTGAAGCTCAAAAGCTATATAATATAAGGATTATGCGTTTGACAAATAAAAGAAAACAGATACTTGAACTCCAACTTCAAAAAATCAAGCGGCTAAAAGGTTTTCTGCGTGAAGCAGAAATAGAAAAGCAGTTAGTTGAAGAACTATTTGCTGGTTTTGACGAAATTGTTAAATGCAAAGGGGATGTTTTAATAAGAACAATTTATGATGACACCTTTCCAGGCTCTAATTTAATTTTACAATTAGAAGTCAAACTACCAAAGTATGATTGGAGAATATTTTTAGAAGTACACGGTAGAGCATATCAAGAAGCAAATAGTATACAATTATCAATTTATGCAGACCCATTTTTAATACTTGATAAAAACAAGATAAATTTTAATAGCGAAGATGCTATATATTATACAAGGATTTGGTTGGCCGATGTTTTTCCAGAATTAGCCAAAGCAAATATAATTTTAGAAAAAGAAAAACAGGGAGAAAATGAAGGTGAGCAAATTTCTGAAAACGAAGCGGGATAAAGAGATATACAATCTCTGTGAAAAATGTAAAAAGATATTAAGGGCAAAAAAAGATTACAGAACTTTTTTGCCAACAACAAAAGACCCCACTTTACATAAGAACTGGAAGTTCTTTTCTGACCTTTACGATTTGCTCAATGAATTAGATATTGATGCAGACGCTTACCTAGAAGCTGTTTTTCACAGAACATATGATGAACAAATAAGCGATAGAAAAATATATCCGTCAATGCTTGCTACCGAGTGGGCTTTGCTTAAATATATTAGCCTATCAGAAAAAAAGAAAGAAGCAATAGTTAAAACGCCAAACAAATTTGAGTTAAAACTTGAGGCGATAGCTATGAGCAAAAAAACTGTGGACAAAAAATTAAAAGATTGGGGATATAAAAACGGAACGTTGAGAGACTTTTTTACTCACATTGACGAAGGAGAGATTTTTCCACACAGTTTATATTTAGTAAATTCTGGCGTCGTATCAAAAGTAGTTGCCAGTTGTTCTAAGTCTTTTTGGGAAATGCTTAACAAGCAGGATGATGACGTTAAGGAAGAATTTATTGACATCAATGAATTAAGCAGAATAAGACTTGCAATAGCTAGCGACGAAAAATTGATTTCGGCGCTAAAAGAAACATTCAGCCAAGAAGAAATAATATAGGAGGACTTTACAATGGCAGACGAAAAAAATTTCACGGAACAGGAAGCACAAAAAACAGAGCAGAAACAACTTAAGTTGGCTTTGGACGTATTGAAAGAATGGCATCAGAAAAACAACCTATCTTTCATAGCAATCAACAGCAATGGTATTGTAGACGCAACTGGAAATCAGTATGAGATTACATACTTGCTAGAAGTATTTTCGGATGAACTTAAAGTTCAAAACGCAAATCTTTTGAAGCAGCGTCAGGAGCAAATTAGAAAGCAAGCCGAACAAGCACAGAAAACAAATGAGGCCTTGAGCGCAGAACAACCAGAACAACCAAAGGTTGAAATTGAAACGAAACAAGAGGTTGTTGCGGAAGAAACTCAGGCTGGGGAATCAGCTGGAGAAAAATTAGAGAAGCTACGCGAGGAATATGTAAAGAAGCTAGACGAAAAAGATGAGTAAAAAAAATCAAAGATTGGATATAGGCAAGTTAAACCCTATAGTTTTAGAAGCTCTTAAAAATGGTCTAACAACCAGTGAGGCAAGAAATATAGGGATAACTAAAACCATGCTTAAAAAAACTCCAGGTATTGTTAGGTTAGGATATACTTTTCATATTCCAAATGAGCAAAAAATGAAAAGTGTTACAGCTGAATCTGTTTGGAAATATGACCTTGAGCAATATAGAGTTAATAAGCGCGGCAAACAGATACTACAGCCTATACCAGTAGAGAGAGAAAATGGTCAAACGGAAGAACCAGAAATTCCTAAAGAGGAAGAAATATAAACCATACGAGAGGAGAAACACGATGGCTAGTAAAAAGTTATCGGCGCTAGATAAAGCGTTGAAGTTTGAAGAACTACTAGGATTCCTTATACCAAATAGAATGAATTTTGGTATAACAGCCCCAGCGATAAAAGATGAAGTCACACAATTGGATATACAATATAAAGAAGAAAAACTTGATATAGAAGAAATGATTAAATATGAGAGGTTGATTGCACAAATTGGAGCTAACAGAAATTTCTTTGGCTACACAAAGCAAGAGGCCGCAGTTGTTATTAACAGAAAGTTAGCAGAGGTAAAGAAAGAAATGGGTACACCAGAAAAAAAAGCGGAACCAGTAAAATCTGCCAAATCAGAAGAAACTACGGAAAAAACATAATGGATGAAGAAAAACAAGTAATATTAAATTTTGGTGTTCCATTAACAGACAATCTCAAAAAAGAAATTTCTTCAATACTAAACAAATCAGTAGAGGAAAAGCATTTTGTTGTAGGTATTAACATGAAAAAAAATATTTTTATTCAGTGTGTTGATATTGTAGACAAAGTTGATACAGATAATTTACCTACTGATTATGTTGTCAATTTACCAGGGTTGCCTATAGCTGCCGTCTATTTGTGTACAGAGTTGGAAGCCAGAACAGGCGTTAAGCCAGCTATACTTGAACTTCATAGAGAAAAAGACGAACGCGGGATAGTTAGCGATTTTCATTTTGGAAAAATTAGGAATCTTGAATTAGAAGCACATTTTTCTAGGAAAAAACGAGAAGAAAAGAGAGCAACACAACAATAATGGATTTATCATTTTCAAAAATATCTACGTGGAATTCATGCAAATACCAGTACTACTGTAAGTACGTACTTTTGATGGATTTCCCAACAAATCAATATCAGGAATTCGGTCAAATAATTCATCAGGTTTTAGAAAACGCTTATACAAAAAAGTTTAAAACCAGAAACGATTTGATAAGAGAATTTTATAAACTTGCCAAAGGAACACAAGTTAATAAGGCTCCTTTTTTAAAGGACGCCCAACAACTAATGTTCCAATTTCCAATGAATGAGTTATCGAATCAAGTGGTTGACGTTGAATATAGGTTCAAAATTCCAGTAACAGAAGATATTAATTTGGTGGGAGTAATTGATAGAATAGATATAATTGATGATGATACTCTATTAATAACGGATTACAAAACTAATAAAGCTATGGATTTAAAGGATTATGTGTTGCAGATGCAATTATATAATTACGCCATTAAATGCAGCTTTCCAGAGTATAAAAAAAGAATACTTGATTGGTATTATTTGAGGTTTAATAAACACAACCAAGTTGTAGTGCCAGATAAAGTAAATGATAAGATTAAGAATTTTTGCGTAAATATTGTCAACGACATGAATAATGAGACAGTATGGACCAAAAATAAAAATCAATATTGTGGCTTTTGCCCTATGAAGGAGAAATGCTTTGGATGAAAAAGAAATTAAAAAATATACTGCACAGTTCAACGAAATACATGGTCAACTTGAAGAACTACGCAAACAAATGAAAAAAGACCCAAAAAGAGCTAAAAAGTTTGAAGGTCAATTTAAGGAACAGTATAAAAAATTTGAGAAAGCATTAAATGCGCTAAGAAAAGCAGCTAGTGATAATGCTAAGAAATCCACAGACACACAACAAAATAAAGACCAGAAACCTAATACTTCCAACAGCCCCCCTAAAACAAAGGTTAGTGGTGATAATAAGCAAAATACACAAAAACCAAAAGAGAAAGCGAAAGTAGTATCAGAAGAAAACTTAAAAAAACAGCGGGAGAAAAAAAACAAATAATGCCCAAATATGAGATAGACCAAAGGACTGACGATGAATTAATAGTGAGATGCACTTGTGGAGATAATCATTTTTCTACTTTTTCATTTGTTGAAGACGAAGAGGATAAATACTTTTATGTTCATTTGATACTCATACCTCAGTCGTTTTGGCAAAGAGTTGTTGCAGCTTTCAAATTTGTTTTTAAGGGTGGCAATGTTTGCTACGATGAAATAATGCTTGCAGAAAAAGATTTAAAAAAATTAGAAAAGCTAATAAAAAAATACAAGAAAATATAACAAGGAGATTATATGAGTTCTAAAAGCAAGAACAAAGGCAACCGTGGTGAAACACAGGTTGTAAAACTATTGCGCGAATATTGGGGAGATAATTCGTTTCAGCGCAATCTTGAAAGTGGTGCTGCTGGCACACTCTTAGAAAGACGCGGCGCACCAAAACACGTAATTGGAGCCTTGAAGGGCGACATAATGACTCCAGAGAATTTTCCATTTTGTGTAGAGGTCAAAAACTATCAGAGTATTGACCTCTTTGCTATTTTTAGGAACCCCGAAAATAACGACGTAGAGCAATGGTGGAAACAATGTTGTGATGATGCAGAAGCCGCCCAGAAGATACCAATGATGTTTATGAAATATAATTTCGGCAGTTGGTATGTAGTTTTAGACATAAACAAGATGGAACGATTCATAAGTTTTCCTAACTTTGACACCCATCCTACATTTATAGTCAATAACAATTTTGCTATAATGTTGTGGGAAGATTTTGCCAATGTTTGTGATAAACAAAATGTTTTGGACAAGATAAGATAGAATGGCAATAAAAGCTAAATGTATGATTAAAATTGGCGATAATTTTCCATATCAGGATGAAACATTTAGAATTTTAATAATGGAAGTTTTTGACTGCGAAGTCACAGACGGTCAAAACAAATATAGCGTAACAGTAACAACAATACCAGTAAACGAACTGGTTAAATATAATGTTGCCCCTGATAGTTGTGGAACAATACCCTTGCTTGTTAGGAAAGGTAACAGCGTAAAAGTTTCAACCACTGCGATGACACCATCAGCCATAATTGACATAGTTGAAAAAAGGGCTGGTTTTTATTCTAATAAAGAGGTTAAGGAAGATGGACTATGAGTTTAGAGTTATAGGGTTTATGAATATTTTGAAAGAAGTGGCAGATATAGCGGGAGTAAAAGAAGCGTTTGGGAACACACATTTAGTCGGAAAGACAAATGAATATGATGAATATGGAGTTAAAATCTATGACACAAACAGGATAGGTCTTAAAGTAAATGTTGTGTTTAAAAGCAGAAACGAAGGAAGAACAGAAACTGTACATATTAAAGATGAAAACGAACAGCTAATTATAGGATATTCTTCCCCTATGGGAGAATTAAATGATAGGGATGTTGCAATAAAAGTAACAGAAGCATATCTTAAAAGAAAGCTAGAGGACATTAAGGAAAAATAATGAATGGAGAAAGCCAATAGATTCATTAAAGCGTTTGTTACGTTTGCAATATTATCAACACTATACATGTATGTACAAACAGTAGCTGGTAGTAAATTTGACTTTACAACTTCAATAGATTTAGCAATACCGTTCATACCAGAAACAATATGGATATACATTACAAACTTTTTGTTAATGCTATATGCAATTTTTGCGATAGAAAATTTTAATGATATATTAATAGGAAGCATAATGGCCGTTCTAATTTCGGTTTTGTGTTTTATTTATTTCCCCAGCGATTATCCAAGGGAGCTGTATCCGATTACAGAAGGTTTTTATGGTTGGGCCTTTTCAGTTTTGCGTTCTACAGATATGCCCAACAACACTTTTCCTAGTTTACATATTTCATTAACATGGCTGCTCACAGTTTCTTTAATAAAGGAATCAAAAAAAAAGTGTATTAACATTTACTTGATAATATACACCATACTTTTGTCATTATCGGTTCTTACAACCAAGCAACATTTTATTGCCGATGTTTTTGGCGGAATCGCTGTTGCTTGGTTGTCATTGATGATAGCAAAGAGGGTAAACAATGAAGATAAAAGATTTCATAAAAGAAGCATCTGAAAA
>Ga0180438_10009021_pt1 | contig 12537 bp, 13 predicted proteins | sample SS_ome_12_FD_132455 | JGI IMG/M metagenome (GOLD analysis project Ga0180438, IMG submission 132455) | Hypersaline lake sediment archaeal communities from the Salton Sea, California, USA - SS_3_D_2 metaG | ecosystem: Environmental > Aquatic > Non-marine Saline and Alkaline > Hypersaline >...
CGGCACAGCCGGTGGCTTCAAAACCGCAATGAATGGAGGTCTTAAAATGACATACAAGAATATCACTCTCCCTCACCATATCAGTTTCCAACAAAAAATCGAGGGCATGCCAATCGTCTTCAACCCGGATACGGCGCAAGATTTGAAGGCTATCATACAGTTCAATGTCAGCGGCCAGGAACCTGGATTTTATTACCTGAAAATAGATTCAGGCAATTGCACATTTTCCCGTGGCAAAGCTTCAAACCCGTCGATGTTTTCCGGAAAGATCTCAAAAGAATACAACAGGGAAAACTCACAGGCAAACGCCTTGCAGGACCTATACCCAAATCCCTTTCCTTTTGATGACGCTCATCGTTCTCTACCGCATCATATTTAACAGGCCAGCATGGCCTGAAATCGCAAGCCAGGTTTTCTTCCTCGTTGCTGTTTTGTTCGCTTCTCGTGTGCAGGAACCCGTCTTCTTGATTTGGGGCTCAATCACAGGCTCGCTTTACATGGCTGCCATGTGGCTGGTCTCCCTCACTCCATTGGTAAAATTGCCCTCCTGCGGGGAGTATTCAAAATGGGGCTTCGTCAGGGCTTTGTGAACGAACAGTATATTTATTGAGGTCAACCGGCAATCAGCCTCGTCTGTGGAATGCAATTCATCATTGCCGCCGGGTTCGGGATAGCCGCAAAAATGATACATTCAATGGATGCTATCTTTACAGTGATACGCTACCTTCTCATGGTACCGGCGTTTATTTTCACCAGCCTATACCAAAAGGGCGCCATGGAGCGGAATTTCCCTGAAATCGACAAGACACTGTCAAGAGAGCGTATCTGGGCATATTTTTAACTGGTTCTTACAGTGACTGTATTTTTACTGACCTGGTGTATTTTGCAGCCTTCCGCCTGAAACCTCTTTATTCTGCATGCCTTATCCGTCAACTAACTCGAGCTTATCAAAGATATAGACAAAGAATATCTTCGCTTCCCGCATCCGATGAGAACACATGGCTTGTTCGTATGAAGATAGACGATGGTCGTAGCTTGTTGGGGCGATGTGTGCCGAAATGTTGAGAAAAGGGGTACGATCAACGACTCTTTCCGACGCGATACCCATTCACTGAAGATGAGAAAAACACTTTCAGCATATCACTCAAAATCTTTTAGATCAAATAACTTCTCTTCTTCTCCCGGCAACTGTACAAACAGCTGAAGTGCAATCTGCATTCTTGGTCCCTGGAAGTAATCCACCCGAATCGGGTAGGTACCGGGCGACAGGTAAATTTCTCCGGTTTTGGACTTCGGTGCATGCGTCCCGTCATTGTCAATTATCAGAATACTGTCTATGTAGAGCTTTGAGCCATCATCGGAGAGGAGCCGGAATTTATACAAGCCGGACTCCTTTATGCGTATCGACCCTCTGTATTGTATTCCAAACCACTCGAACACATTTTCAAGACCTGGGAAGCCCTGCGTGAAATTCCTCGGTGGTATATCGAGTTTTCTGGTATACAGGACGATCAGGGATTCATAGTCTTTATGCATATTCTGAGGGAGTATTTTTGTGCCCTGTTCCAGTTGAAAAATTCTCCCTTCCAGCATATTGGTTTCCGTACGACCTGTGGTTCCGAATACGCTCTCATCTCCGCTGTCTTCCACAAGCTTTTGTTTCACAGAAAAATAGAGTGGGATGATGCGTTCATCCGGGTAACTGAACTCATCCTGACCAGCAATAATTGAGATGTAGTAATCAACCCGCCTGCCCTCCTGTAATAGTGCAGGAGAAAGAACAGCAGCGTACACTGTTTCATTTATTTGTTTCATTTCAACGGATAGATAATCCAGGGTATCACCAGCCACTCTGTATCGTAAAAACACTCTGGTACCTTCCGGATTATTATTTAACGTAATCTTGGCTTCGACAGGAGCGCCGTATTCAGTATCGGACAAGGGTGTGAAATCCACCCCGTCCAGTACGGCATCCTTTAATTTGCGAATTTCAAACTCATAGGGTGCGGTAGAGGAGCCTGAGGTTGCCTCAATATACCCGAAATAACTGTGCGGTTCTTTTACCTCGAAATAATACTGGCTATACCCGGAACGAATATCCTGCTTTGGCATAACCATGGTAAATTGGGGACCGCTTCCTGATAATCTGGTTTGCCGGTAAGAGCTCTCACCTGGTTTTCGATGGTAGAAGTTCACCAGTGTACCGCTTTTAAAGTTTGCAACATTGATGGTGAGCTTGAGATCTCCTCCTTCCGCCGCAGAGGTTACAGGCCTGTGGAAAATTCGAGCAAGCAAATCTGATTCCAGTCTTGTTTGTACCACGTTTTTATCCAAAACTGTGTATTGAATCGGGCTCTTCGGACCATTCTCAGGATATTCTGCCGAAACCATTCCCAGGTCGTCATCTGGTTCAGTCACCACAAAATAGTACTGTGTATAACCGTTCTGCTGCTCATCTATGGATATCGCCCCTGAAAAGATGTTTCCCTCTTTTGTCATGTGTAGGCTCTTGTACTTGTCGCTTGAGGGTTTTTTGAAAAAGAGAACAGCTGTGGTATTGGCTTTTGCATCTTCAACCTGGAGCTGCAGAGATAAATCGGAAACGCCATCGACTTCTATTACCGGAGTGTGGGAAATCCTTTGAGAAAGGGATTCTGTTTTTAATTTCCGGATTTCTTCAAGGGTGAGGATTTTATAGGTAAACAGTTTGCCCTGTCCAGGATATTCCACAGTAACCGCGCCGATATCTTCGATGTCGTCCGTGACTTTGAAATAATAGGAGTTATACCCTGATTGCAAATCCATAGATGAAATGGTGTATGAAAACTGGTTTTTTGAACCTGAGAGAACGCCCCGCCTGAACTCAGAGGTCGGGCTTTTATACAATATTTCAATGGAAACAGATCCTTTCGAGAATTCATGGATGAACATACTCGAGCCGTAATGAACAGAGACACTGAGCCCCAAATCCCTTGTTGCATATACGTCCTGCGGTATTGTATGGGAAATACTTTTGTATAATTCGCCAATTATAACTTCCTTCAATTGCGCAAGAGAGAGGATAGTAAATTGAAATGGATCGGAGCTGTCGCGCCCACCAACAAAAACCTCCAACTCGCCCACATCGGCATTCTCTTCCGTCACTCGAAAATAGTAGGTATTGTACCCGGACTGCAATTCACTCCTGCTGATAGCGGCTGTGAAGCTACCGCTTACGTTCTTCAGCTCTGTTTCATGAAAAGAAGCCTGTTCCGGGGTTTTATAATAGAATGCTACCTTTGTGCTGGGCTTGGGGGATTTGACGTTTACAATGAGTTTTGCATCCCGATTTATTGGTACCTGAGCTGGAGGAGAAAAAGAGATCCGAGCGCTCAGCTCTTTTGTGAGCTTCTGTTTTGCTTCCTTGAGGGTAAGAATTCTCACGGATACCGGGCCGGTGGACTTGCTCTTATCCTTATATCTATAGGAGATGCTGTAGCGCAGCATCCCGTGCACCACTTCTGCTCCTGGTATGGTATATGTGAAGAGTGTCCCATCCTGATTCATCCGTACGGTTTTCTTACCCGTATCGTTAAAAGAGTACTGTAAAACTATATCTGAAATTTTGTCCGTTTTGGTAATTGTCATTTTCACAGGGAAAGGTTTGCCTTCAATCCATTCTCTCGTTGAATCAAGCCGTATGTTGTACGTCGCACAGGCAGACAGGCAAAATATTATAAAGAATACATACGGTACATACCTGTATCTCTTTTTCATTTTATAAATTCCTCCCCAATGATAATATCCAAAACACCCCATTTCTGTATCTGAGAGCACTCACCTCGTTCCCCTGGAAAACTCAACCGATCCCAATCTCCGATATATACCAATCCAGGTGTGCGTAATTACTTTAATTTTAGTATATCCAACAACGTAAAATCAAAAAAATACGTGGCCAATTTTTCAATGTGGTTACGATATCAGAGAGTCTTGAATAATTTCCCGCAAGAAAGAGTGCCATCACTTCATGATTCAACGTTTCCCACTGATATCCTGTCTCGAATATTCGGGATCGAGCAACGCAGCAAGTTCGCCAACACTCTCCACGATAAAATCCGGGCCTTCCTTGACGAGCATCTCACGCGATTGCCAACCCCACGTCGCAGCAACCGATCGGACGCCCGCCCGTTTCCCAGAACGGATGTCGCTCACCGAATCGCCGATCATGCAGGAAAGTCCAGCATCTACTTTAAAATAATCACACGCGTTTCGAATTTTATCCGCCTTATCCCCGGGCTCATAGGCTCCAAAGATGCAGGGAATTGTATCGGCAAGTCCGTGAGCTGCGAGTTTTGCAGAAATCACTTTTTTAGCATTTCCCGACACAATCGCAATGTTCTTCGATGCAATTCGGTGAAGGAGCGCTTCGATTTCAGGGAAGAATGAGATTGACGGGCCGATAGCCTGAAAACGTTTAAATACGTATGAGGAAAACCTTTTCGCTTGCTCGAGCGGTAGTCCGATTGAACGTGCTATTGCAGGATATGTCATGAATTCGAGAGCTTCGATCGTCTCTTTAGTCGGAACTCGATCATGGGCGATCGATCGGCAGAACTCTTCGCCAATGGAAATAGCATCGTCGAGTGAGTCAATCAAAACTCCGTCATAATCAAAGATAATCAACGAAAATGACATAGACATATACACCAGATATGCAAATCAGCAATATAGTTATCGGAGTAAGATTCAATGTGTGTAACTATTTTCAGACTGCTCCCTAAACGACCATAATAATTCCACCCAATGTATGGGCCACGATACACCAAAATAATCCATTTGTCCTTTTGGCCAGATAACTCAAATAAAACCCAAAAAACCCTGCGCCAGCCATCAGGCCTATTACATTCCCACTTGGAGAAACTGATCCGGGAGCATAATGCCAGAGCGCAAACCAAATGCTCGGCCATACGATACGAAAAAAGATGTTTTCGGGAAAGAGTTGCATACTCACCCCGCGCCACAATATCTCTTCGAAGAACCCATTTCCAAATGCAGTTGCTACCAACATGAGCAGCGTCGATGCAGCAGCCTTATCGTATTTCATTCCCGGGATGAGACGATACAGAGAAGCCATAAGCAAGGGAAACGCAACAAGCAGCAGTATCCTGCCGTTTGGTCTTTGAGGGCGGATCATCGTCAGAATTTTTTGCTTCCCAATGATCAATAGAGGGAAGACTGCACCCCACGTCAACCAGTAAATCAACAAACCGAGAAACCAGCCTGTTCTCCAATTTTCACCAAATACCCGTGCGAGTATCTGAAAGATCGGGTACATGAGGACAATCACTACCAATGGTGTTATAATGAAGAATCTCTGTTTACCATTCATTCTGCCTCTCCAAAAAAATTAAGCACCTTACATCGCAGAAACTAAGGCAGACTACCCCGGCTCGACCGACTCACCAATCACCCCGTCATAGACCGCCGGGTTCACCAGGCCGAAAACAGCAGTGGTGAGGGACAGAATCGCCACAACAAACCAGAAAAGCCGATTGAGACTGAATTGAGAAATCATCCAGCTCCCCCATTCGTGGTGGTGTAAAGTATACCAATTGCGTTCCTGGTACGTCAAACCGGAAGGGACTCATGCGCAATGATTCGCATTTCGCAACATTGGTCTTTCAATTGCGCTGCATTCATGTGTATATATTAATCTCGATGGGGGTAATTGAACTCTTCTCATGCGCAATACTTCATCTATTGTATTGCATTCATGAGCCTTTTCTTTATCTCATGGAACTCTTTCGATTTTCCTTCAGCTTCCGACCATCTCTCCACCTCATCAAGATCAATTTGTTGATCCTGGACAACCATTATTGCCTGCTCAAGGGATTGCCGATCATTCCAATGGGAAAAAGCTGCGAGCCTATCTTTCACACAGTCCGTAGGTGAGAGTATCTTAAGAGTTCCAGTCTGAAATTCATATTCCTGCACTTCACCAATACTCTCACTCCCAACAGAAGGTGGTCCGCCTGGAAATTCCACCGGATATTCCGAGTCCGGGTGTTCGAAATGCCTGCCTCTCTGGTGAAACCCAAGCTCTTTCATCGCTTTCCGAATCTTAGACCGCTTTGCGAAAAGCACAATTACCAAGTCAATGTCTTTTGAAACATTCCGCTCACCACTATAAAAAGAAACGACACTTCCACCGGTTAGTATCACGTCTATGCCCTTTTTCCGCAGATGGGATTGAATGTATGCCGCTAACTCTATGTGTGACTTGAACCAACCGGCTTCATAACGGTTTCCCTCTTGTTCGAGGACGACGACGATTCATGAAAAGATCATCCTTCTTCGAGCTTGTCCAGCTGTTTCTGAATACCAAATAGAGCAACATGAAAGAATCGCGCTATTTCGGTTGCATATCCCTGTTCACGCGCAACCAAGAATATCAAGACTTGCTCTTTATTCTCGGAATTCAACAGTGACTCCAACATAAAAATCCTCTCTATACAACATTATTAATAAACAATAAAATTGGTTATTATTATGAGAGTTTATCAAGAATGTCAATGGGGAAACAGCCATTTCACGTACCGAAACCCAGTATAATTCATATTGTCAAAAAGCCGTCAGATGCCAGGCTGGTGGCAAGCATTATCATATTGATTTCACGATGGTCAACCCAGCTTTTCACCTCTCTGTTGGCCGGCTCAAGCCAGAAGCCGTGGATTGATTCAATCAACTGTGTGTACTGCATCAACAGTTCGATATACCTGTGAACCGTTCTCCTTTCCTTGAACAGCTTCGGTTTTTCTCTGGCCATCACATCGATCTTTTTCACAGTTTGCAGCCCAATGGACAGTCCGAGCTCTCGAAACGCAAGGCGGTAGTCGACAGGGAGCTGCATGGGATTCATTCGAACCAGAGATTCAAGACCCAAAAGTGATGAAGCCAGCAGAGTCTCAAGCAGGTCATTTTTCTCTTCGTACCCCCTCACAATCATCTGCGTCACTCTGTACGCATCCCACAAAAGACCGCCGATTCCAAGCGGGTCATCTGTGACCCAGCTCTTTCCCTTCATTATATTTGCCATATCAGCGATCTCTTCGCTGAGACCCGGAGTCTTTGATTTTCCAGATCCCTCAGGCACCGACATTTCTAGCTGTATGTACGTGACGAACCCGTCAAGAGGATCGTGCTGTCCCATGGACTGCACAAGCGGACGTGAGAGATCGATGCTCATTTTCCAGTACATACATTTCTGGCCACCGGAAGATGGAACGTAGGTAAATCGAGCATGCGCAGTCTTTGCAAGCTCTATGGCCCATATGAGGCACGTGCTATCTGCAGTGATCTTGCTTACACGAGCAAGTGCGTGCATCCATTTCGTGAGGTAATGGTAGTACTGCCCGTCACGATCCCATTCGAGATTTTCATCGAAAGGATCGGAGGGACCTCGTTCGTTCATCTTCTTCCCGATCCTCAACCCGCCCTGTGTTGGATGTATTTTGCCCTCATGCGCACCAAGACCGCTGATCCACCCGCGTCGGGAGTCGTCTTCACGATGACGGCCCAATATGGTATGCACCTGATCTACCAATAGCAGCGCAAGATTTCTGTACCTTTCATCACCGGTGCGACTGTAGAGCTCAAGGAAGTTGCATACGGCAAAAGCATCGGTCCACAGGTAACGCCGTGGATGCTCATCTGCAGGCGCAAGCCCCGTTGAAACGGTAAATTCGCTCATGATTTCTTTGACCATGGAAACGGATGAATTTTGGCTCATTTTTCTCACCCTCCTATCCCTCAGGTCCTCATTCACCCCGGGCTTCAGGACATTGACGCCTTGTAAAAAAATCACTGTAGAGAGCGAGGAGCTCATCCCTGTTTCTCTCTGTCACCTTTACGACCAGCACATCATTCCTTCGCTTGATACCCTCGATGAAAGAGTCCCCCCTGAGTGCAATCGACCCGATTACCGGATTCTCTGAATCAAGGAGAGCGCTGAGTGTACTGCGGAAGAGTCCTGACTTGCACTCCATCTTCCCGATCTCATCGACAACCACGATCTCCTGTTCCGCTTCTGGAGTCATGGAAGGAACAACGACCCTCTCTATGTCCTCTATGCATACACCGTATCGACCGACCCTGTGAAGACTGTGCAGTCCCTCGTGTGCGAGAATACCGCTTCTGCCATCCAGGGTGGTTATGGAAAAACCGGCTCTTCTCCCGCCTTCGCGAATCTCTCTGGTGAAAAAACCGCAGGCTGGTCTATCAATTTTCCCTATAATTCTCTCTATGAGGGTTGACTTGCCGCATCCAGGGAATCCAGTAAAAAGAAGGGTTTTCCACTTCACCGGTCTCTCCTCTTTCTTCAAAACCTAACCACAATCCTCACTCTCTCCAACAGATTTTTATCTCGAGGAAGGAGTTCCCTTTGGCATTTTCGCCCCCTCGAGTCAATACATAACAGCCATCTGCATTGTAAATCTTGCAGATCTTTCGCATGTACAGTAAAATACAGGGAACCGAAAAGAACAATAAGGAAATGAAAAATAACTACAGAAGGAGGATCAAATTGAGTAGCGATTCTAAACGAGGCAACAGGTCGACTGACCGGTGTACGTTCACTGGCCTTATATGGTTTATCGGCTGGCTGTTCACGATCGGCTTTGTGGGGCTAGGATTTTGGAAGGCCGTTCTGGGTATTATTATCTGGCCATACTTCCTGGGGGTTGCGCTGAAATAAGCCCGCATCCATGCAGAGCATCCAGGTGTTGAGGTAATCTCGCCCACATATCCAGCCGCACAACTTCATCTTGATCATCATCGGGCCAGTGACGAGCGAATGAGATATAAAAGGAAGCTATTTCAGTGTAATCAGATTTGTCAGTGCTTCGATGGATGTTTCCTCCTTTCGGAAGACGCCGATCTCGATTCCGTGACTGAGAACGAATATTATGATGAGCGGGACTCAAAAGAAGTGACGGATTCGTATCATTCGAACTCGTCCATCAGCAAATAGAAATCCACGACGTTGATCCATGGAAATGAAGACGGCAAGCTCTCAGGAAGTTTCTCCTCTTCAAGCGTGAAATCGATCTGGACACGAGCCAAGGCGCTCTCTCCCTGAAGTTTCTTGAGCTTTCCCTTCAACCCTTCGATGTCCTCGAGTATTGAGAGAATTTCGCTCTCGATCTCAAGAGTTGTGGAAAGATCCGATTGGTCCATCAGGACGAGAGCCTGTTCAAAAAGCTCTTGTTTGCTTCGTATGCCCGCCTCTATTTCGAGCAAGCTCTGACTGATATCCTCTGTTTTCTGCTGAATCTGGATAATCTCTTCAGCGAACGACTCAAGAAAATCGACGAACTCATCCAGTGCCTTACTGGGTACCCGAAGGACCAATCTATCCTCTATTCGAGAGAGCAAGTATCCGCCATTTCTGTCTACCCATGCTTCAATACCGTCTGCAGCCTCGAAACGATCCTCAACGAGTATCACTCCATCAAGAGTCTGACGGGTGAAGTTGGAGCCCCCTTCGATGACTGAAGCGCTCAACGAGATGACTGCTATCATGACAACAAACCAGCGCATCATTTTACTTCCACACTGCCGAATGCGGCAAGAAGATTATTGAGGTGCCTGTCCCTTGCAATGCTGTCGGGAAAATACACTTCGAAAACGGCGAGCCTTGGTTTTTCCACAAGAGGGATGGTTCCGATCAGGTAGTAGTAAGGACTCCGATCCTTGCTCGTGAACAAAGCCATTTTCATGGATTCGAGATCGATCTCCTCCGCATCTTGATACCTGAATCTCAGGTGATAGACTAGCGCTTGGCGCCAGAACGAAGTGTCCCCGCGGGGATCATTCTCCACCGTGCCTATTCGCAACCGCGTACCGTCAGCTGCCTCAGCTCGCAGCACCCCTTTCTCCTGAAATAGGGCTACGTCCTCAGGCAGTGATACGGCAACCGCCCCCCTGAGGTCCTCAGTAGAGGAGTAGAGCGGATGAAGACGCTCTATCCACTCAAAGGGAACAGGCTTTACTCCCATGTCTGTGTCCGCCAGGCGAGGACGGAGATCTACGGTAATGCGAGACAGAGCGATTCTCTTCTCAAGCACCTGGAGAGATAGCTGGAGCCGTTCTATGGTTTCACTGTACTCCCGAATCTTCTTGAGTATCTCGAGCCGTTCCTTGGGATCCTGGACTCTTTTCAGAAGTGCATAGAGCCGATCCCTCGCTCTGATGGCCACGGCCAGCCGTCCTTCGGGGTCAGTGAATTGCTCGGTAACGTCATACGTCTCGATCGCTTTGTGGAGCACTTCTCCAAAGTCCAGTATATCGTCGAAAACCGTGCGGAAAACACCAGCAGGAATACGAATGACGATCCCCTTGTCGGAAGACAGCTCAACATATCCGCCCACTTCCTCAGCAATTATGGAAATCTCCCTTTTGACCTGCTCGACGCTTTCAACAACAAGGGTACAGGCTCCTGAATAGACCCGGATACGTTCGCTCTGAGCGTCAGCTGGCAAAGAGGCGGTGAGAACACCTGCACCGATGATCTCTCGCTCCCGCTCATCGGTCACAAGGAGCGCTTCCTTGGGAGCTTCACGAGCTCCGCCGTTGTGGACGACGATTCCTCCAGGATAGACTGCGTATGTGCACGGCCCTGATATGGCGAGATGATAGACCTCCGTGGTCACAAATTTCATAGAGACGGAATCGACTCTCAGTTGAGTATGGTCCAAAGAGACAAGCACATCTCCCCTCCGCAGATGTCGAGCCTCTACCCACCGGCCCAGACCTGGTGAAAGAGACTCTTCAGCAGACAATTCCTCTGGCAATGGACGCCTCATCAGCCGAGTGCCATCGGCCACCAGAAACGGGTGGTTCCCCGTCACTTCGATCGTTTGACCTGCAATCCCTATGGTGATGATATCATTGGAATATCTCAGCGAGACGGTTCTCAGCACCGTTTGCTGTCTCCATTCACGGGATGATGGATCATACGCATACACAGTCGTGCCCGGCCAAATCGCATCGATCGGGACTGCCCCGCTTTCGGTGATGACCAGTGTTCCTGGAAGGAAACAGCCTCCGCTCTGGGACGGCGTTGACTTTTGCCTCCTGTTGGTCATCAGTGCGACATCTTCCTCGGAGATCTTCTTTGCTGAGAAGCCGCTGAACTGTATCGTTTCAAGGCTCTCAATAACCGCGGTCCGGTATTGGGCGTAGACGAGATGACTGCCCGATGCCTCCGCAACAGCGATGGCCTTCCCGGTGGTGATAACTCCGGTGAGGTACTTATAGGTATCACCCCTATACGGCACTGTCCACTCGGAGAACAAACCATGTACGTTCCCGGCTTGAAATTCATTGTCTTTTGAAACCCGCACGTAGCCTTCCTGCTCAAGATGCGTGGTGAGCGCTTCAGACCAGAACTCAAGACTCTGCTGCGGTGTATTTTTCATGATACGGACACGGTAGATCATCCCTTCGGGGCTCATGGCCGCGTATTGATCATCGGCTTTTAGATCAGCGAATCCTTCAGGGGTCTTCACGACGACTTCCTTGCAGGAAATCAGTGACAGCAGGATGATAAAAGGAATGAAAAGGAAGAATCGCTTCATGATGGCTCCCTTATGGACCATCCTTTTTTTCACAATTATACAATTTCCTAAAAATATATCAAAAATAAAAATAATATCGCTTCGATAAATAATCTCACGACATATTAAATTATTATTTTATGCAGAAAACGTTCAACGGCTATAAAAACCGCTTATAGGAAAGAGGAAAGCGTGAGATGATCTTTTATTGCACCAAGGGAGGGTTTTTTCATATTGAAACCTCTTCAGTTCACCATGCCTGGAATATGCATTCCCACATTGCGCTAAAGGCCGGAACGGATTTAAGTTCAAAGGGGGGACATTGCAGAATGCTGCCAGAGAGCTCTTTGAAACAACTATTTCCAGAAAACACTGCCTTTGGCATCAGCTGTATGTGAAAGAAGAACAAAGAAAGTATTATCCATTTTTCTTGACAGCGCATCGGGAGTTTGTAGAATGAACGAGAAAAGCAACATTAATTGCGTAGAGATTTTGATGGAGGGTATTTTTCCTTCAATATCACAATTTTCGAGATAATTTCTATACGGCTTTCGAGATAATTCTTACTGTCAATGCAAGGAGGATACGATGAACTTTGATCTGTTAATAAAGAATGCACAAACTCGCTTTTCAAAAGAGAAGCTCCTAGACATTGGAATCACCGGCGGAAGGATTTCTGAGATCGGAGAAGGCGTAAAAGGGGGGGCAACCCGTGAGATAGATGCTTCCGGCAAACTGGTAACAGAATCCTTTGTCAACGGGCATTTACATCTCTGCAAGGTCTACACACTGACCATGGTCAGTCAAAAGGCGCTCACTGCATATCAGGGTGAATCAATGGGAAAGGCCATGACCGCCATTGAGCTGGCTTCCAAGGTGAAAGAGCAGTATAAAGAAAGCTGGATAATTGAGAATGTGCGGAAAGCAGTTAAGCTGGCGATTA
>Ga0180438_10009022_pt1 | contig 12537 bp, 7 predicted proteins | sample SS_ome_12_FD_132455 | JGI IMG/M metagenome (GOLD analysis project Ga0180438, IMG submission 132455) | Hypersaline lake sediment archaeal communities from the Salton Sea, California, USA - SS_3_D_2 metaG | ecosystem: Environmental > Aquatic > Non-marine Saline and Alkaline > Hypersaline >...
GTCTATAATTATGTTAGCCCTATTTTAGAAATACATTAATTTAAATTGAATTGGAGATAGATAAGATGAACAATTCAAGAAAAAGTGTAAGTATAAAAAATTATTTCCAACCTGGAGTTGCTGAGATTAACTATGATAAGCTTGAAGCTTTTTTGATAGATCACTTTAAGAATATCAATTTAAAAAGAAATGGTAAAGAAGGTAAAGATGTTCCTGATACTGAATATTGGTCGAACGAAGAATTTTGGAAAGATATTCTTACAGGTAATCATAGATTTTTACGATGGGCAAGATTAGCTAAATTTCAAATCGTTGATTGGTTTCCACGTACACCAGGGCTATATCATACGGGAAGTGCCAATCGAGCAAGATATGAAGCTCAAAAATATTTACGAGAAGAAAATGGTGTGAAATTTTATGAACCTCGTGGGAAAACACATATGATTGATGGTGGATTAGGTGCAGTAAGGTTTAAAACAATAAATCTTGACAATGAAGATTATTGGCTTTGTACTGCTACTTCAGATGGACAATGTCATTCTGGTGTACCATTAGCAATTCCTAACCATTTAATGCATTCAATTGATGTTTTTTCGAGTTATCGAATAACTGGTAAAATTAAATTCCTTCCAAAATTTCTTGAACAACATTTTTATCATATGACAAAAATTCCTCAAATTTACATGCTTGTTGATTCTATAGAACGTTTCGGTAGCAATGTTATTCCACCAATAATTTCACCGATGGTATTTTTTACTTCTTCAAAAAGAATGGGCTTTGCTCAACAAGGTAATGTTACTTTTGTTAATTGTCGATCTAATTCACAACAAGAATTAGATTTAGCGGCTGAGTGGCTAAGTGAATATGTTAATAAATATGGTAATGAAATAATAACAAATTTTGATGAACAAAGACCTATTTTTAAAGATGCTCCATTTAGTCTTCAAAAAATATTAAATGGTAAATTTGATAAAGCAAAATTACAAAAGTTCGATATACACGAAGCAAATATTATTTGTGATTCAATTGATAAAATTTATACGGAGATTTTTAATATGTCAAAAAATGAGATAAATATTGGTTCTGGTGCTACAGTTATAGGCGATGTTGTTGCTGCCAATTCTATTCGTAATAGTTTCAATAAGGTTGCTAATTCAAAAACACCTGATCATCTCAAATCCCTCCTGCAAGATTTAAACAAAGCTGTTGCAAAATTGGCTGAAACACTTTCGGATAAAGAAGCACAACAAGTAGCTCGAGATCTTGAAACTTTTGTATCTGAAGCTACAAGTGAAACACCAAGAAAAAATTGGTGTGAAATGTCCTTAGAGTCAATAAAAAAAGTTGCCCAGACAGCAGGTGCAATTGAAAAACCTATTTTAGAAATTGCCAAAGGTATCATGGCTTTATTAGCATAATGAATTAATTGGGCTAACAAAAACATCCACTGGAAAAAAGGGCGGTTTTTCTTTATGGTTTAGTTTTGTGCTTGTTCGTAAGTTTAGTTCAAAAGTCAAGGTCAGCGGGGATAATGCCCTTTTTCCAGTGATGCTCATCGTTATGCCAATTAAAACAATGGGTTATAAAAGCTATATAATGACTTCGCTGTTCAAGAAATTAGATTCCTGGATTAGACGGAAACTTTGCTGCTACCTCTGGAAACAGTGGGGACGTCTCGGGTATCGTGAGTTACGACATAGAGGTGTGAGCAGCAGATTAGCCTGGAATACGGCCAAATCAGCTCATGGCCCCTGGCGATTAAGTCATAGTCCCGCATTAGCCATTGCGCTACCCGGTAAATATTTTGACGCTATATAGGTTTGCCACGCTTGTACGTTCGAACAACTTAACCAACCGAACCGCCCTGGTACGTGACCCGTATACCGGGTGGTGTGGGAGGAACGGGATCGAGAGGCTCCGTCCTATCTCGATCATGCAGACAATAATTTATTAATTTAAAAGAGGTTAATAATGAAAAATTCAATTTTTATATTGATTGTATTTATATCTTTAATTTCATGTAATGAAAAAGCTAAAACTAAAAATGATTTTCATAAAAACAAAAGTGGAAATATAGAGAAAGTGAGTTTTTCAAATGAAAGCAAGATAGATACTTCAAGTGACAAAATATCAATAAATTATGTCAAGCTAGGAAATATATTCGTAAGAACACAAGGCGCTCGACGTGTTTCGGATGACGTTTGGCGTCGATAAGGTGCCACATATGGATTAACAATATATATACTTGCATGCAATTTAGGCAAACAAAAAGGTGTGATTATGGATGGTACTGTTCAGATATTTAATAAATCAGAACTTATTGCTGAAGGAGAATTTATTATACCAGCTGAAAAAGCTATTATAAAATCTGGTGATATCAATATGATACACGTTGATGTCAACGTTAATACTTTTAATAACGAGCTATTTCCTTCGGAGTTTATCCCTCTTTCCCTTCAGGAAATACTTCCAGCACTTAGCGACATAAAAGCAATCCTTGAAATAACGACTATACAGGCAAATGGTAAGAAAGGGATTATTAAAAAAAATATCGAATCTATCAACTTAAAGTTTAATCGCTATTGGAATATGAAATAAGGTGTACCATTTTTTTATACGGTAAGGATATAAAGAAATTTTACATTGATTCACTGAGATAGGAAATATGATTCTGTTCCAACGATTTTTGAATAAATACGCGGTGATCTATTTTTTTCTGTTAATACAATGCTGCTCGTTTTTCAATCTTGTGAATTTTCATCATTAGAGGAATTATTATGAAATATAAAAAGCTAAATGTTTGTTTACTACTTTTTGTATTAATATTTTTTGTTAGTAGCTGCAAACCATTCGATGATTTTTGCAATTGGATAAATGAACAAATAAGAGATCCGAGAGATGTAATTGAAGTTAGCGAAGACGGTGATGGACTTGCAGTTAAAATTGTCCGCGAAGACGAATCGTTCGTAATCACATTATCAGGTAGGAAAGATAAATGGCTATACGATAATGAAAGTCAGTTAGGGGGACGTTCAGAAGGGAGCTATATCGTTTTTGTTCCAGAAAATATTCTGAAAAATGAAAAATCAATAGTCGTAACAAATTCTTCAAATGCTACTATTATTAAAAATGTCTCTGGAAGCTATTTTACAAATGATATAGAGAGCTGGCCTTTCCAATGTTTATCAATCGCCATTGGTGTTGCAAAAACAATATTGCTAAAAGATCCTTCTCCTATTATTATGGGTTTATTAGGTGAAATTGCTGGAATTGATGCAGATACAGAAGGTAGCCGTCTTGTTACCGAAGCCATTAACAGAGGTGGATTATATAAAGAAAGCTTTTATAATTTATTTATGAAAACTGAGATTTTCGAAAAACAATTAAAAAAACTTCATGAAAAAGCCAAATATAAGAATGGAATTGTAATTATTCCCGGATGGAATTGTAAAATTGAAGTGCAAGTTGAAAATCCAAAGGCAGTTGGTATTGATATCTCGTTACAATATTATCAAAGCGATCTTTTTCCTCGAAGCGATGAATATGCACCACATAGATCTACTTATATGAGTATCTATGACAGATTAAAAGCAACAACAAAGACTATTAAAGCTTCACTGAATCCGCATGAGGAGTATATTAGTAAAAAAAAGATAAGAAGTCAGGTAGCATCTAAGAAAGAATACAAAAGTCATATCGGATTAAAAGAAGCTTCGCTCTATTCCGGCAAGATAGAATTATTACTGCCAAGTGATTATAAAAAGAAAAGTGCAGAATCACCGCCAGAAGATGATGAGTTATATATTTTTAACTATACTGATGAAAAAAATGAAGTTATTATTCTTATTACAGTTAGTATCCCCTTTGAGTTTCGTATAGAGAAAGCAATTTATTCTCGGATGCCATCGAATTTATCAGAGGATACAATCCCTGAACTTTTGAGAACTATGAGTGCAAATGTATTTGGTTTTGATACCAAATGGTATAAAAATGAGATTATTAACATAAATGATGTAGACTTTGGTGTTCTTGAATCTTCCACATTTATTTCATCTAAACAAACATATAAATTATCTTGTATCTCGATCTTTGAAAGTAATAAATATTTTTCCTGCGACATTATTTGTAGTGCTGAGTCAAATATCGAAAAATGGAAGTCAACTGCGAATAAAATTCTTAATTCAATAAAATTTATAACACCCGAGGTACTATATAAAGATGAGTTTTTAAGTACAGACGCATTAGGTGAAAATATTATCAAAGCACTTAAAGAAGATAATGTTCATTATATACTAAAATTTATGGTAAATGAAGAAGATATTAAAGAGTTAATGACGACTGCTGATGAGGAGAAAAAAAATGAACTAATGGCAATTTCTTCTGAACTGCCTGCTTATAAAGTCAAAATTGCCAAAACATTTTCAGACTGTAAAAATTCTGGCTATAGGAATTTGCTTGACTGGGAATTTGCTGAATTTAAATCTACAAAGTCTCATTTTAATTTTTTGAAAAACTATGAATATGCGGATATCTATTTAAATTTTTTATATGAGGGATATTCTTATCTCATTCGAATTGATAATTGCCTTAAAACAAACAAAGGCTGGAAACTAGGCTGGGATGGAAAGCTTTCGTTTGCTGGCTCTGAGAAGCAACCTTATCGCCATTTTGAAACAGTGCCGCGGACCCAAAATATTACTGATTTTTTAGACAAAATTTCAAACGATTCTTTGTTATTACAAATTGCTAGTACTTATGAAAAGAGGCAATTATATAATACGGCTATGGAATGTAATGAGTATTTCTTAGAGTATTTTCCGAATAGTAGGTTGGCGCCACTATCACAATTAAATATTGGTCGTCTACAGCTAGGAATTGAAGGGATAGATAATTTGAAAAGAATCCATAATGCGATTGAATCATGGAAGCAAGTTATAATAAAATATCCAGAAAGTCAATATGCACCACATGCGTTCGAGCAAATATTTGCACATTATTTTTATTTTTTACAGGATCAAAAAAGTGCCATTGTTACTTACAAACAGCTCATTGAAAAGTATCCAAATTCTGTAGAGGCTAAACGCGCTTTAAGTTTTCTTGCAAATTACCACAGTTCTCAAAACGATTTTAATAATGCTATCAAAGCTTGTAGACAACTCGCTGAAAAATATCCAAATTCACAAGAGACTAAAGACGTTTTTAACACATGTGGTTTTATTTATTATACGCATATTAAGGATTATAATAAAGCGCTAACCTTTTACAATGAATTTCTAAAAAGATTTCCGAATGATAAAACGGCGTCTAGGGTGCGAACTACTGTGAATGAAATAAAAAGACTTATGAGATATAAGTAACAAATACAACATGATTAAATAAAATTTGTTTCCGGTAAAACTCCGAAATTCGCCTAAACGCTCCCAGCCAACCTAATCCAAAACCCATTGGTAGAGACGAGTAAGAATAATTCCCTGTGCTGGGGGAGTTAGTCAGGCTTGGCTTTTTTAAGGGTGGAAAAAAAATCGGGGCTCACTACGTAAAATCGTTGGCATTTATGAAGTTCATATGGATGGTGGTGATGGTAATGCCGACAACGATGTCTTATTTGAACAGCACCACATCACAGCTGTTCTAATTGCTGTAAGAGGTAGACAAGCTTATGTTGCTATTTAAATCGAGCAAACAGTAGATTCCGAATATACTGTCCGTTGTCTTCATCAACAGGTTAAAGCAACGTCTACTCGTACACATTTAATGCAGAATTTGACTTATCAAGTTGTGACAATTGTTCTATTAATTTTGTGTATCCTACTCCTAGCATGAAGAAAAACAGAACGTTCTATTTCACACATGAATATTACTAAAAAAAATGTCAGAAGGTGATAAATTCAATTCCTTGTAAGTTAAGAAGAATACGCATCAATATTGAAGTAAATATAATATAAATATTGAGGTTATAAGATGAAACAAATCATTAATTTTTTATTTCTTAGTTTATTTTTTTTCTTTTCTCAGGTATCATTACATGGACAAAATAAATGTCTCCATCTTGACGGAAACAATGATTATTTAATTATAGAAAAAAGTGATAAACTTAAATTTAATGATTGCTTTACTATTGAAGCATGGATTAATTCGTATAATAATGTCCGTTGGCATGTAATTTTTGCCATGTGGAATGATGAAACAAGGCAGCGAAGTTATAATTTTCAGGTTTATGACGGAGCTAGTAGATTCTTTGTAACCCCTAATGGGAACCAACCTTGGTATCAGATTTGGAGTGGATCATTTATTCCACTTAAAGAATGGCATCATGTAGCAGTAACATTTAATGGAACGGAAATGCAAATGTATTTGGATGGTATTAAAAGTGGAGCATCGATTTCTTATAATAAAGGAATTTTTAATAGTAATACTGATGTAACGATCGGAGCTGTTGCAAATGAGGCCTGTTGGTTTGAGGGGTTAATTGATGAACTTAGGATCTGGAGCCGTGCGCTTCAAGAAAAAGAGATTAATAAAAAAATGAACTGTGAACTTAAAGGTGATGAGCCTGATTTAATCCTATATTATAATTTCAATCAAACTCAAGATGGTAGAAAAATCGTAGATTGCTCTCTTTACAATCATCACGGAATCTTGATTGGAGACGCTAATTTGAAAAAGTCTAATTCACCAGTTAGGTTAAATTCTTATAAGGGAAGAGATAAAATTGAATTTTCTATTTCACCACCCGTAAATATTAAAAAACAGGAGATTCTTGGTGGATTGAATATCAATTTAGAATATCCAGAACAAGTGATTCTTGGCGAAGAAAGCGACATTATAATAGAATTAACCACGAAAGATTTTGGTGATGCTGGATATCCTGATTTAGAAAACAATATCTTTAATGGAGTGATTATGGTGGCAAGCGATGAATGTATGAGAAGAGGAGATGCAGAGCTTTATATTGATCCAAATATACTAGATGATTTGGGTCCTAAGGCAATAAATAAATATTATAAATATGGCGATTTGATTCGTTCTGTAGAAGGAAGAATTGAAATGAAGATATTTGAAACAGCAACGAAAATACTTACTGTATTACCAGCTAAATTTATCAGCGTCTCTTCTGGTATGTATGACGTCTTACATTGGAGTCCAAGTTCCTTATCTGAAGCTACAAAAAATAAATATACAATTGGAAATGCTCCGACTGATATAATTTTCTATGATGATAACGACTTCGACTGCTGGGAACATTCATGGAACTTTGAATATTTCAAAAGTAATGTTATTTCCCAGAATGGGATTAAGTTAGATTTTCCATTTACATTTGAAAAGCTAGGAACGTACAAAATAGCAATTTTTATAGAATCAGCATATGAGCTTTTTCCATCAGGAGGAATAGTTGGAGCAAAAAGAATTGGATATAATTATGATTTTGAAATAGAAGTATGTGAAAATGAACAACAAATTCATAGTTTAGATAAAGAATTAAAAAATTTTTCGACTGTAAATCGCTGTTATTGTAGTGATGGAAATACAGTCAGGTACGGTGGAAAATTAAAAATAGGAGCACTGCTTTATACAGACAGAATATATGCTTTTTCATATATCCCACCGAAATATATTGGCCTAGAATATATTCAATGCGCTTGCAACTCAAAATTTAGTCCAAAAGAGACAAAAATTGTTTTTGAGATTGACAAGCCTTCATGGGTTTATATTGCTTGGGAGGAGAGAGTCCCACTCTCTCCTTGGTTATTAAATGGTTACACTTATACAGGTGAATACTTATATGAGACAAAAAAGGAACAGAAGTATTTCATTTATAGATCTAATACTCCATACCCTGCTGGCACAGTTACAACATATGGTCAAACGCCTACTAATTTTACATTCTATTTGATATTTTTGAAACCAACTGTTGATGAGAACGAATCTATAGAAAAATAGCAATTATATTTTGCTTTACAATTATATTTTGAATGATATTATTCATTCTCGGGATCGCGGCTCAACCCAATATTTATTTGTCTCGATTAGGTTTGGATGTAATCAAACCGGTTCTCTCCGTTTGCTGATTGTGGTAAAAATCGGGGATCGCTCCATAAAATCGTTGGCATAACAAGTGGCTTCACTTGAACGGCTAGGGTGCCGTGATTTTCCAATTTTTCGTGGGGTTTGTATAATTCATTGGTTCCGGCTGGCGACGATGGGATTGACCGCCGTCAAGTGAGCCACAGCGTTAGCGCATTATGTAAACGATTTGAAGAAAAGGAGATATTAAAATGAAGCATCAACTACATTTATCTATATTATTGATGTTATTTCTTTTGATTCAAATTATTGGATGCTCGTCACAAAAGGAGGATTGGAAAACTGCTAAAGATGAGAATAACATCAATTCATATGAAAAATTTCTAAAATTACATACTACTGGTATTTACGCAGACTCCGCACGTTCCATTTTAGAGACACTATATCGCAACCAAAAATATACACAGTCTCGAAATCTAGGAACTATTGCTGCATATGAAGATTTTTTGAAGTACTATCCTGTTGGTGAACAATCTGACTCGGTACGCATATTTTTAGAAAATCTATATTTTCATGAAGCTTCAACGATCAATACTTACATTTCTTATAGAGATTTTCTTGATCGATATAAAACTGGAGTGTTGTCAGAAAAAGCTCTGATTTTGATGAGTAAATTAAAAAATGAAAGAAAAAGAGAACTTAGAAATATTGAAACTATAAAGATTATTGTGAATGAATCATATGGAAAAGCAAAAAACGTTTCCCTTCCATTTTATGATGTAGCCTACCGTCTAGCAAAATATGCTAATCTACAAGTCGTAGACTCAGATGCTAAAAAATACGATGCCATATTACAGATTAAAGCAGTTGGTGAAGCAATAGGTACTCGTTATTATAGTGCAGCTCTCTCAGGCAATATAATATTTAAATCAAAGATAAGTAACCTATCAATTACAAAATCCTTTACGTCTTATATACCATACGGAGATGTCGACACAATATGGAAAAAAGGTGATAAAATTATAGATGATGGTACAGGGCCTTCCAATGCACGATTTGGTTTAGCATTTAATGCCTTCAAAGTAAGAATCATAGAGACATTTGATCAACTTTTTGGACGACATTGTCTAATTTCAGCATTATACAATAAAGATCAATTCGAGTCTTTTCTTGGAAGAAGTGCGCTTGAGATTATTGAAAACAAAAGAGATTTCAATGCATTGAAAATAGCAGTATATCATCCTGATATAACTATTGCTAGAAGAGCTGTGGAATCTCTTGGAAAAATGAGAAAAAAATCTTTTAATTTTTTAATTTCTCTTCTGAATGATAATAATAGTGAAATTAGATGGTTGGCGACTATCGGATTGGGTAATACACATGATAAACGAGCATTCAATTATCTAAATAAAGCATTACAAGATGAAAATTCTTCTGTAAGGAATGATGCATTATGGGCTATTAAGAATATACCCATGTCACCTATGAACGGTTTGATTAAAGCTTTGGAAAATGAAAATCCAGAGATAAAAAGATTCGCTATACATCAACTCGGACAATTTGAAAAACCAAAATCTAAAGCTGCTTTAATTAATTTTGTACTATATGATTCATCGTACAGTTTTTATAATGAAATAGTAGAAGTACTTGAAGCATTTGAAAAAATACCGATCGATTCGTTAAGTGCTATACTAAAAAGCAATAACCATAATCTAGGTATAAGAATTAGAGCTGCGAATTTGATATCCATATCAAATAATCAGGGTGTCGCAAAACCTCTTTTTGATGCTCTTTGTGCTAACACAGAGCCTTTAATTGAAGATAAAATTTTGGAATCACTCAAGAAATTAACAAATATTGTAATTGAGCTACTCATTAGTGAATTGAATTCTAAAGAAATATATGTTAGAAAGAAAGCTGCATATTCTTTAGGTTATTTAGAAGATCCAAGAGCTATTAAACCTTTGATCAATGTTTTAAATAGTAAAAATGACAGTCTAAATACCATAACTTTAAATGCATTAGAAAAAATAACTGGCATTAGAATAGGTAATAATTATGAAGAATGTAATGATTGGTGGTCAATGAACAGAAACGAATATCTTGTATTCATTTGGCCATTAAAGTTGGGAAACAAATGGCATTTTGGGAATGACCAAGGATTGAAAATAGTTTCGATGGACACAATAGTGTATAATAATCAACCTTTATTTGTTTCAAAAATTATTTGGAATTTCGAAAGCCCCAGATTCGAACGCACATTGGAATTGACAAATAAAGATGATGGTTTATATTTATTAAAAAATGGGAAATTGAAGTTGCTTTTAAAATATCCAGTAAAATCAGGACAATACTGGCGGAATCCTTTTAAAAAAGGAATAATAAAATGTGCAACTACAAACAAAAAAGTAAATACTGCTAAAGGTTATTTTGATTGTATTCTGTACCACTTTTTTTACGAAGATTCTCGTTTAACTATGGATGGTTATGAAAAATATCTACAGTTATATGAAGAATGGTATTTAAGCATTGGAAATGGACCTGTTGCTTTTAATATCAAAGAGCCTTGGTATTCAGATCATGAGACTTTTTTAACTGGTATTGAATTAAATAAATCTCATATAACAATGAAGCGCTAATTTCAGCTTCAGCTTGCAAGTTTATTACCGTTATTAGGAAAATTGACAATAGATTAAAATTATCGGTGGTCCTAAAAATGTAAATGAAAAAATATCAGGTTGAAGTACGGCACTTGGAAATATAAATTTGGGAGAGTGAATGTTTTTTTCCGTCGATTCTAGATACCTGCTTATTTCAATTGAAGAATTAAAAAAATTGAACGAACGATTAAAACCAGAAAAATAAAAAAAAGCATTAAATAAAAACAATTCTGCTATGCAGTTAGCATATGATGCGTTGATTCAAGATCGTTGCGCTAACATTTGGCTGCACCTGACAAAAACGCCGTGTTTCAAATCGAGTTAAGTGCAAAAATATAAAGTCGTTTCGTCGTGTGAAAATCTGTGTAGCGTTTTTGCAGGTGAGCCATGGGTTCGACATATATAATACTATACCATTAACAACAGATACTACAACTAACAATAAATCATCCTTAAAATAATATGACAGATTTACTATTGTTTTTAAACAGTACGTACAGTGAACCATCCATAACGGGAGTTTGGGAACAAGGTTTAAACAAGGCTTAAAGCCTCAACAAGGCCTCCCCCCCTCGTTCACAAACTCCTGTTTGGGAACGGGATGACTCTGGAAACTCCATTTCCAGTAAAAAAATACGCCAATCGCATTTATACACGAAACAAAGTTTCGATTGTCAGTGTGTTCCCAAACTGGAGTTTGGGAACAAGACCGGAGCAAATAGATGGAGCGTTCAAGCTTGAGGGGTGGTACTAGCTTGTTGAGTGCAAATGGACCCAGAAATTTACCGACACAAGAGAGCTTGATAGTCTTTATGACAAAATAAGTCGGTCGGGCAAACAAACACTTGGATTATTTTTGTCAATGCATGGCTGGTCAGATAATGTGCCTCGGTTATTAAAGCAAAATACTGACAAATCTATCATTTTAATGGATGGTTATGACTGGCGGTGTGTGTTAGTAGACCATTTTAATGTAAACCTAAAAAGGTTACTTATGGCAAAGTTGGCTCACTTAAACTTTAAAAGCGAAACGTTTTATAGTGTAATTAAGTATATGAGAAAAACTCAAAAAGCAGAACCTGACAAAGTTGTATTCTAGAATCCGCTTTATATGGCTTTTATCGGTTGATCGGAGAAAACCCTAAATTCAAGCTAAACAGCCTTTCAAGGCGTACTTATCCTGCTCCCCCATCGGTTTCTTTTTGAAAATTTCAGATTATTTTTTCTCCATCCGAAAATCTGCACATCCCGACTCCTAAATCAGCACTTAAAAGTGTTGATTTATGTGTATGAAAAGCTAATATTCTTATAAGCGATAACGCATTATACAGATTGATTTCAAATCTTCAGGGGAGTAAATCGGACTAAATCAACAGAATAGTCATTGAGAGAGGAGAAAAGGCTCTGGAGACGTTCAGCCAATATTTGTAAAATATGAATCAGGAGATCGATATTGATAAGTTACCAGAGGCAGCTCAGCGCGAATTGTTAACATTCTATGAATTCTTAATATTCAAATATTTCGGGCAACAGGAAACTTTTCAAAACAATAAACAACAGATTCTGACCACCATCTTTCAGGAAGCAACCGGGAAGTTGCCTGCACATTATACTTTCAAGCGGGAAGAACTTCATGCTCGCATACCACTTCTCGTACTGGGATAGTTTATTTCTTGCTGCGGCACTAATAAGTGCTTGTACGAGCATTTATTCCGAAGATTTAAACGATGGTCAAAGGATTGAAGAGAGATTAACTGTATATCAGTTTCCCCCCTCGTTGCGGGCTAGCTCCGGAGGTCACCTTAATGTTGGAGCCCGCTCCATAAAATCGTAGGCATAATTAATCACTCAC
>Ga0180438_10009024_pt1 | contig 12536 bp, 5 predicted proteins | sample SS_ome_12_FD_132455 | JGI IMG/M metagenome (GOLD analysis project Ga0180438, IMG submission 132455) | Hypersaline lake sediment archaeal communities from the Salton Sea, California, USA - SS_3_D_2 metaG | ecosystem: Environmental > Aquatic > Non-marine Saline and Alkaline > Hypersaline >...
AGATCGACGCCTGCGTGGACGAGATTCAACTGGAAACGATCGAACGCCTGAGTGTATTCGAGCAGTATCGCTTGACGCCCGTCCCCGCGGAACTGGAACAAGTCCGCGGCGTGCATCCGCGGTCGTATCTGGATGCGGAGCGGATCGCCGAATTGCGATCGGCGATGGCCGGCACGCATGAGCCGCTCTGGCGGGAACTTCGCGAACTGGCCGACCGGGCCGTAAAACGAGGCCCGCCGGCCTACCGCGAAGATGACGGCAGGAGCGGATCGGAACAGCTTTGGCAGCGCGAAGTCGGCAACGCCATGCCGGTGATGGCCCTGGCCTACGTGCTTTCCGGCGAACGAAAATATCTGGAGGGCGCCCGCGCTTGGGCATTGGCCTCCTGCGGCTACAAGACATGGGGGCTGGGCCGCATCGACGGCATGGACCTGGCGGCCGGGCACCAACTGTTCGGTCTGGGAATCGTCTACGACTGGTGCTACGCGGACTTGGACGAAGCGGCCCGCGTCACGATCCGCGAGACGATCGCCCGTCGCGGCTCGGCCATGTTCGAGGCGGCCGTCACGCGAAAGACGTGGTGGGGGCGGTCCTACCTGCAAAACCATCTCTGGGTCGACGCCTGCGGATTGGCCGTGGCCGGCCTGGCCGTGTTCGATGAAGTGGAAGACGCCGAGTTATGGCTCGGCTTCGCGCTGGATAAATTCCGCCGGACCATGGACGCCCTGGGCAGCGACGGGGCCAGCCATGAGGGCGTGGGCTACTGGGAGTACGGCGTCGAGTACCTCCTCAAGTTCATGCACGTAGCACGCGAGCGTCTGGGCGTGGATCTCTACCAGCACGACTGGTGGCGAAACACGGCCCGCTATCCGCTCTATCTCGGCCTGCCTCGCAAGGCATGGACGCGCTCGAATTCGATCGTCGACGTCGCCGACTGCCCTCGCGGGCACTGGTACGGCCCCGACTACCTGCTGCGCGGGCTGGCCCGGGAGTATCGCGATTCGCACGCGCAATGGTTGGCCGATGAAATCGATCTCGCCGACGTGGCGGCCCACGGCGCGCCCTGGTTGAACGTGATCTGGTACGATCCCACCGTTCCCGCAACGCCGCCTGACCAACTGCCGACGCTCCATCACTTCGACGACATCGATATCGTCAGCGCCCGCTCGGATTGGTCGGGTGAAGAATCCCTGGTCGTGCTGAAGTGCGGGCCGTTTCTGGGGCACAAGGCCGTCGAGGAGTTTTCCTACGATCCGGGCGGCGGCCACGTCCACCCGGATGCCAATCATTTCGTGCTCTTCGGCGGAGGCGAGTGGCTGGTGCGTGACGACGGCTACCGCTCGAAATGGACGGGCCAGCACAACACGCTGCTGATCGACGGCCGGGGCCAATTGGGCGAAGGTAAACAGTGGTTTCAGGGCGAACTGCCACTGGCCGTCAAGTCGCGGCCGCGGATCCTGCGAGCTGCATCGACCAAGACGTTGGACCACGTCGTCGGCGACGCCGCCGAGGCCTATCCGGCGGACCTCGGGCTGGAACGTTTCCAGCGGCATTTGCTGTTCCTCAAACCGGACGTTCTGATCGTCGCGGACGACATCCGCTTGAAGGAATCGAGAGAACTCGAATTGCGGTTCCATCCCGAACGGCAAACCGGCCGTCGCGACGGCGGGGCGTTCTTGTTCGAAGGCAAGTCGGCCGTCTTGCGGCTGGAACCGCTGACCGTCGACTCGGTGCAAATTGACGCGGGACCGCTCGCGATAGAAGGCCGCCACGGCGAAAAAGATCAAACGATGTTCACCGTACGCCTCGCCCGGACCGCTGCCCGATGGCGAAACGTCGTGGCATTGTCTTGGGACACCGGGGGCCAACCGCCCAAACAGGTCGAAATCGCCCTGGAAGGCGACGTGACGACTTTCCGCAGCGGGCGTCGCGTGCTTTCCTTGGATTGGACGAGTTGGGAGGCCAGGTCACGCTGAGCCATAGCACCATCCTGGGGGAGATAGCAGAACGATGATTTGCCGGTTGAACCCTAGAGCTTACTCTGTGATTCCACTGTGGCTTGCCGCGCTGCCGCTGCTGGCTTCTGACCATGTGGCCGTCGTGCGGTCGGGCGGTCAGCCGGGACATTACCTCGAATGGAACGGGAAGCCCCGGCTGTTGATCGGCGATTCGGTCACGCAAGGCTGGATGGAGTGCGGCGCGAACTTCGACCAGACGGCTTACGTGGATGCGTTGGCTGCGCGCGGCATCAACCTGCTGATGCTCTGGGCCTGCAAGGGGACCAGCGCCGAATTGCAGCACAACGACGCAAGCATCGGGTCGCCGTCTTCGTCCATGACCTCCAGGAGCCGCCCGTGCATTCGCCGCACCAGGGCCTTGTTGCCGGGCTCGTCGGCCAGGTTGCGGTCTTCGTGCGGGTCGTCTTCCAGGTCGTAGAGCGCCACGACTTTCCCGTCGGTCCGGCAGAAGTACTTGTACTGCTCGGTTCGCAGCATTCGCCCCGTTCCGGCCCGCTGGCAAAAAGCATGTTCCCGCCAGGAAACCGGCCGGCCTTCCAGAAGAGGGCGGAGCGACCGGCCGTGGATCTTCTCCGGGGCCGGCAAGCCCACGTAGTCGAGGATCGTGGGCATGAAGTCGACTTGGCTCACCGGCTCGCGGACGATCGTGCCCGCCGGAATCCGGCCGGGCAGCCTCGCCAGAAGCGGGATTCGCACCAGGTCGTCGTAGAAGCTGAAAATCGACTTGCCGATGCAGCCGTGGGCGCCCACCATGTCGCCGTGATCGGTCGTGAAGATCACCAGGGTCTCGTCGGCCAGGTTCAGCTCGTCGAGCTTCGCCAAGACCCTGCCCAGTTGATCGTCAATGTACTTGACCATGCCGTGGTAGATGGCGGCATACTCGCGAATGCCTTCCCGGCCCATGATGTCGCCCAACCGTTTGCTCGGCCCGTTGCGGTCCCACGCAGGCATTTCGAAGCTGCCGGGCAATTCGATGCGATCGCGCGGGACCATGCTGTAGTACGGCTCGGGCATCACCCAGAGATCATGCGGCGGGCTCCAGGAGGCAGTGATCATGAAGTTGTCGCCGGCGTGCTGCTCGATCGCTCCGATCACTTGATCGGTGATCTGCGTCTCAGGCAGAAGCTCTGCAGGAACCAGCGAACGGCCGATCGTCGAAATGTAGGCCACCCGCATGTTCGGAATGGCATGAAACTCGTGGTACCCTTTCTCGACGGCGGGAATCATTTCGACGGGACGGCCGAGCGATCTGGCCGGACTGGGATGGCCTGCAAACTTCGAGGCCGGCAGCCGCTCGTCGAGAAAGCGGCGGTAGCCCTGCGGCGTCTTCGAGGCGTAGGACCACGACTCGTAGCAGGGGAAGTCGCCCGGGTTCCCGAGATGCCACTTGCCGCGATGGACGGTCGTGTAGCCCTCGCCGTGCAGTGTGCACTCGGTGTTGGCGAACGCTTCCGGATCGAGCGGCGGCTGGTTGTTGCGTCCCGGGCTGACGTTCTGGAGGATGCCGTGCGCGTGGGGATAGAGGCCGGTGATGATCGACGCCCGCGACGGCGAGCAGTAGGGCGTCACGCAAGTGGCGTTGTCGAACCGCGCGCCCTCGCGGCCGATGCGGTCCATGTGGGGCGTTTCGACGTACGAGTTGCCCGTCGACGAAAGCGAGCGGTAGTGCTGCTCGTCGGTCATCAGGAAAAGCACGTTGACACGACCACTCTCTTTCGGCCGGCTGGCGCACCAGGCGCTCGAGCCCGTCGCGGTCAGCGCCGCAGCACCTTGGAGGAATGTCCGTCGAGAAGAAGTCTTGGGCATGGCGAAGCGCTCCGGATTGCGGAAACAAGTGGGAACGAGCAGGATGCCGAGAGTGTTTTTTCCGTTGGGTGAGCGAACTTGCCGGCTCAGTCGGCGCGGACGTCGTAGACGTAAAGTTGTTCATGGCACCTGAGATAGAGCCGCCCGCCGCACACCACGGGATGGGCGAGGTAGGAGTTGGGGGGGCGCTTCTCGAGGTTGAACTGGCTGACGACGTCGAAGCCGTCGGCCGTGACGGCCAGTAACGAGACGGTGCCCTGGTGGTTGAGGCTGTAGAGCATCCCGTCGGCGGAGGTGATGCCGACCTTGCCGAGGGCCCCGTCGAGCTTGATGGTCTGGCCGCTGAGGTAGTCGACGCAGTAGAAGTTCTTTCCGCCCTGCCGGCACCCGCAGCCGAAGAGCTTGCCGTCGACGAGGATTGCGCCGCCGTGGCAGTTGTCGAGGTCTTCGCGATACCAGACGGTCGAGGCACTGCGCGTCTGGAGGTCGATCTTCATCAAGGTGCCGCCCGAGGAGTGGCCGCAGGCGACGAACACGTATCCGTCGTGGAAGACCGGCGTGAGCGCGTTTTGCGGGGAGCGCGGAGCAAAGGGGGCGGACCAGACGAGCTTGCCGGTCTCGACGTCGACGCCCACCACGAGCTTCTGGGTCATGGTGATCAACTGGCGGACGCCGCCGTAATTGACGACGACGGGGGAGCAGTAGGCGGCGGTGTCGTCGATTTCGACGTTGACCCACAGGGTCTCGCCGCTACGCTTGTCGAGGGCGACGACGCGGCCCTCGGGCCCGCCCGGCATGCAGAGGACCTTGTCGCCGTCGACGATGACGTTTTCGGCCAGGGCCCAGACGCCGTACTGGGCGTCGAAGCGGGACTTCAGATCGACGACCCAGAGGGGCTTGCCCGAAGAGGCTTCATAAGCGGCGAGCCGGCCTTTGGGGCTCATGTGATAGAGCGCGCCGTCGTTGTAGGTTGGGGTGGTCCGCGATCCGGGGCTCGGGCCGTCCCACGCCTCGCCGTTGGCCGCCTTCCAGAGCAGCTTGCCGTCCATGGAGAGGGCAAAGAGCATTTCCTCGTCGTCGAAGTCGCCGGCCGAGAAAATCATTCCCTCGGCGATGGCCACGCCCGAATAGCCCCGGCCGCACTCCGAGTAGGTCCAGACCAACGGCGGCCCGGCTTCGGGCCATCGCTTCAACAGTCCGTGGTCCGGCGAGACGTTCGTGCGCCCGAGGCCGTGAAACTCGGGCCAGACCGGATCGCCGGCGGCCTCACCGGCCGACAGTGGCAAGACGTAGACAAGCATCGCCGCAAGGAGCGCTGACGCGGGCGCAAGCCGTATGGGTCTCATGGGCTCTCCATTCTGTTCAATCGCGTGGTGTCGAGACGGGCGTTAACGGGTAGTTTCAGACGTCATGGGCACGAGTCTCAGGCGGCGGAGGCGGATCCACTCGCCCTGGGGCGTGCCGGCCGGGTGAAAGGCAAGCTGGAGATCGCCGGCGGGCAGGTCGATCTCTCCGAGCCTGAACGACCTGAATTCATCCCAGGCGCCGGTCGCCCTTACGCGATCGCCGTCCGCGGGCGCAAGCTGCGGCGCCAAGGAGTCGCCGTTGATTTCCAAGGCCAGCTTCTCGGGTGGCGCGGCGTCGCCGGAGCCGGCCATCGACCATTCGGCGAAGACCTCGTAGTTACCGGCCTTGACCCTGGAGAGCGTCCAGGCGGCGCGGTCGCTGGCAGCCTGCCATCCGACGACGGTGCGGAGGTCGTCCAACAGCCTCATCCGTTCCCCTTGGAGCTGAACGGTCGTGGCGTCGAGCGTCAGCGAGCCGTCGAGGAGCGACGAGCGGACCACCGGCGGATTCTCGCTGATGAGGAACTGGGCCTTGGAAGCGCCGCCTTTGGCAAGGTCGTACTTGGGTTCGGCGTGGCGGTCGAAGAAGTCATGCAGGCGGCGGCGGAGGTCGTTCTGAACCGGCCGGACGTCGGGCCGGTCGACCACGTTTCGCAGCTCGCCCGGGTCGCGGGCGAGATTGTAGAGCTCGCGGGGTCCATTCTTGAGGCGCTCGACGTATTTCCAGGTGTCGGTTCGGACGGCGCGGACCGTCTCAAACTCGTAGAAGACCGTGTTGTCCCAGTTGAAATCCAGCGCTTTGCCCTCCAGGACCGGGGCGTAACTGCGACCGGGAAGCGGCGAGCGGCCGGGCGCCTTGTCCTGCAAGCCGAGGTAGCGCAACACGGTTGGATAGAAGTCGTAATTGCTCACCAACAGATCGGACCGGGCGCCGGCCGGGATGCGGCTGGAGTGGCGGAAGATCAGCGGCACGTGCATCGTCGAGTCGAACGCGCTGAGCGGCCGCGTATGGTCGCCCATCCCCCAGATGCCGCTCTGTCCGCCTGCCAGGCCCTGGTCGGCGGTGAATACGACCAGCGTCTTCTCGCTCAGCCCGTGCTCCTGGAGGGTGGCCATGATCCGGCCGACGCCGTCGTCAATGCCGCTGATCTCGGCTGCATAGCGCCGCATCGAGGTGGGATTGTTGAGGTAGTCGCGGTTGTTGTACAGCCAGGGGTGCATCGGTTCGCGCGGAAAGGACGGGAGGTCCTTGTCGGCGTAGTAGGCGGCATGCCGATTTCGGGCGTTGTTGAGCAAGAGGGGGCTGAGGCCGTACGGGCCGTTGTAGGCCAGGAACAAGAAGAACGGCCGTTCCTTGTTCCCATCGATGAATTCGATGCCCCGCGTGGTCCAATAGTCGGTCAGATAGGTCGGCTCTTTGCGGACGGCTCCTTCCTCGATGACCTGCTGATCGTAGAACTCGCTGGTGCCGCCGCCCGGCTTCGTCACCCAGAAAGTGAACCCTTCCTGGGGCTCCATGTTCCTGCCCAGGTGCCATTTGCCCGACAGTCCGCAGGCATAACCCGCCCCGGCCAGTATCTCGGGCAGAGAGCGGAACTCGTCCAGGGTGCCGAAAGCCTCGGGGCCGATCTGAACCCGTGGGGAAATGAAACAGTGGACGCCGTGCTGGGAAGGCATGAGGCCGGTGAGCCAGGTGGCGCGGGTCGGCGAGCAGACGGCGTTGGAACTGTAGCAGCGGGAAAAGAGGACCCCTTCGCGGGCGAGCCGGTCGATGTTGGGGGTGCGTATGTCGCGATTGCCGTAGCAGCCGAGGGTCCACGCGCCGTGGTTGTCGGTCATGATGAGAACAAGGTTGGGGCGATCTTCCGCGGCGGGGCGGGCTGCGCCCGGCGCCGGCAGCGACGAGCTCAGGACGACCGCAAGCGCGAGCCATCGTCGAGTCGGATTCATCGGCCTGCTCCTGGAGATCGGGAACGCCTGCCCTAGATTAGCCGACGGCGCAGCCCGGCTCAACCCCGCCCTCGCCTTTCACCTTTCCGGCTTCGGCCGATCGCATCCGGCGCCTCCGGGATTTCACGACCGGTGCTTGTTGAATCCCCTCACCGAGGCCAGGACGTTTTCCTCGGGATACTCCGGCCGGTGCCAGCGAACGACGGTACACATGAATCCGCCGCTGGGCGAGTGAAACGCCTCGTACAACGCGTCGGCCTCCCGCTCGATTTCCTCGGGCGACTTCGTCGGCAGGGTGTGCTGCATGTCGACCGACGCGTTGACGCAAACCTTGCCCTTCAGCTTCTCCCGGATGAGGTCCAACCCCGTTGCCTGATAATCGACGACGCTGAAGACGTCGATCCCCATTTCGGCAAGGTCGTCGAGGATTGCGCCCGAGTTGCCGTCGATGAGAATGCCGGTGTAGAGCCCCTGCTCGTGGACGAACTTGTAGAAGCCGGCCAGAGTGGGCTTGAAGTGCTTGCGCCAGTCGTCGGGCCGGATCAGCAGGCCTTGGGTCCCACCCACGTCCTCGAAGACGGTGATCATGTGGGCTCCGGCCTGCTTGTATTTGACGACGACGTGCTTGTAGTACTCCGCCACGCGGCGATAGGTTTCGACCGCAAGCCGGGGATTCGCGGCGATGTGGAACAGGAATTCTTCCATGCCGAAGAGAAACTCAGAGGTGAGGAATATCCCGGCGTCGATCTTCGCGCTGATGAAACGATCGGGATATCTCTCGCGAATAACACGGCCGAGACTTTCGAAGTGGGGATCGAGATCGTCGGGGTCGGGAAACGCGTACCCTTCGAGAGACTCTCGGCCGGCGAGGGGATGCTGCAAGAGTGAATACGCCGACCTGTCGTCCAAGGGGGTCTTCAGCCTGACGCCGAACTGGTCCTCCTTGATCGGCTCCCCTGCGGGCGTCTCGCCCGTGACGGTGTGGTACCAGGAGTAGCAGCAGGGCCACATCACGTCGAAATCTTCGCTGCCCGGGATGAACCGGACGGTGTTCGGGTCGAGCGTGTGGTAGGCGTTGTAGACGTGGGGGACGTCGATGATCTCCATGGGGAGATAGTCGGGCTTGCGGAACTCGATGGCCCTCTTCGCGACTTCGATGTGGTCCGACATGCCTCACTCCTTCATTGCGCGGCGCCCAAGCCCGCGACCCCTTCGTTGGATGAGCGCCCTACCGTACGGAGGGAATTGTCGCAGTGCCGACGCAAAGCGTCAACAATTCCGGTCGCACCGGCAACCTGCAACACCGCCAGGCCGCGCCCGTGCCGATGCGGCAGCCCAAGCCGCGTCCCGACTTGCCCCCGGATCTGAGAAGGGCTACCGTGAGGGGGTCTCGGCGGCTCGGCCGGCTGCGTTCGTCCCGTCTTCTGGTCGGGGCGAGACCGTCGGGTCAGTTTTGGCGCAAAGATCAGGGGGCGGCCGGCTGTGGGCCCGCGGAAGCGGGGATCTTTCGGCATTCGAGAATCGCACGAGGAGATACGCTGATGAAGAAACTCGCCATCACCACGCTGTTTGCGTGCCTCGCGTCGCTTCGCCCGGCATACGCAGAAGACGCCAGCGAGATCCTCTCGGCCACCGGGGTGCAGGGCGGGCTGGTCGTGCACGTCGGCTGCAGCGACGGCCGGCTGACGGCGGCACTGCGGGCCGGCGAGAGCTATCTGGTGCACGGCCTCGACGTTGATCCCGCAAACGTGGCAAAGGCTCGGGAGCACGTGCGGTCGCTCGGCGTTTACGGCGACGTCTCGATCGACCGGTTGGCCGGGCCAAAGCTGCCCTACGCCGACAACCTGGTGAACCTGCTGGTCGCGGAGGACGTGGGCGAGGTCTCGATGGGAGAGTGCCTTCGCGTGCTGGCTCCGGGCGGCGCGGCGTACGTCAAGCTGGACGGCTGCTGGGAGAAGACCGTCAAGCCGCGTCCGGCCGAGATCGACGAGTGGACGCACCACCTGCACGACGCCGGCGGCAACCCCGTCGCCAGCGACACGGTGGCCGGTCCGCCCCGGCATCTTCAATGGACGGCGGCTCCTTTGTGGGCGCGGAGCCACGGCTGGACGCCGAGCGTCAGCGCGATGGTATCGAGCGGAGGCCGGTTGTTCGCCATCTGTGACGAGACGCTCAACGGCGCGGGCGACGCGGTGCCGAGCAAGTGGTTTCTGGTGGCGCGGGACGCGTTCAGCGGCGTGCTCTTGTGGAAGCGGACCGTACCGCAGTGGGGCTCGTTTGCGATGAGCGGCACGGCCGACACGGGAGGCGGGATCAGCGTGGGACGCTTCACGATGCCTCCGCACGCCGGTAAGCGGCTGGTCGCCGTGGGCGACACGGTCTACGTGACGCTGGGGGCGACCGTGCCGGTGTCGGCGCTGGATGCGGCAACCGGCGCCGTGAAGCGGGTGTACGACGGCACCGAGAACGCCGACGAGGTCCTCTACAGCGACGGGCGGCTGATCGTGTCGATCAATCCGCCGAAGGACAGCAGGCCCCCGGTGGTCGACAAGGACGCGACCCCCCCGCCCGCTCCCGGCAAACACGTGTGCGCCGTGGATGCCGACTCCGGGCGCGTGCTGTGGACGGCGGGGCCGTTTTCGGCAGCGCGCGCGGGGAGGAGCCAGGACCCGTTCGGCAGGCTCGAGTTGGCCGCCGGCGACGGCAAGGTGTTCCTGCTCACGCCGGAAGCGATCGAGAGTCTTGCCGCGGACACGGGCGCGAGGCTGTGGCGGATCGATCGCCCCAGGCTGCCGGAGGACGCGGTGCGGCGGCTCGGCTTCTCGGGAATGTACGAGTTCCTGCTGACCGTGATGGTGTACCACGACGGCGTGGTGCTGCTCGCCCAGCCGGAGCCCAATACGCACCACACGTACCACACGATGCCGGGTACGCTCTATGCTTTCGACGCCGAGGACGGACGCGAGACGTGGAGGCACGGCTACGGCGCCTGGGGCCACTGCACGCCCCCTGACGTCTTCGTGGTAGGCGACACGGTGTGGACCCACGTGAACGCCGAGACGGAGTTCGGCTCCGTCTGGGGCAACGGCTACAAGGCCCTCGACCCGAGCATCGTGGACTATCGAATCCAGGCCCTCGACCTGGAGACGGGCGCGGTGCGCCGGGAGATTCCGACCAGAGACATTTTCAACGTCGGCCACCATCACCGCTGCTACCGGAACAAGATCACCGAACGCTACCTCATGGCGTCGCGCCGCGGCGTCGAGTTCGTGGACCTCGACTCGGGAGAGAACTTCCAGAACCACTGGGTCCGCAGCGGATGCCTGTTGGGCAACCTTCCGTGTAACGGCCTGGTTTACGTTGCACCGCATCCATGCGGGTGCTATATCAGCGCCAAGCTGACGGGATTCAACGCTTTGGCGGCGGCGAGGGACCCTGCGGTCGAGAGCCGAGCGTCGCAAGCCGCAAGGCCGGAGAGTGAGAGGTTGGAGCGCGGACCGGCCTTTGGCGATGAGGACGCCCTTCGGGCCGCGCCCGCCGCGGCGGCTTCCGATGACTGGCCGACCTACCGGCACGACGCACGGCGGAGCGGGGCGACCGAGGCGGCGGTGAGCACCGACCTGGAAATCGCCTGGCGGGCGGACCTTGGCAGGACGCCGAGCGGGCTGGTCGTTGCCCGCGGCAAGGTGCTGGCCGCCGCGGTGGACGCGCACACCGTCTGGGCGCTAAGCGCAGACAAGGGAGAGAGACTCTGGAGCTACACGGCGGGGGCACGCGTGGCGTCGCCTCCCGCGTTCTACAGAGGCACGGCGATTTTCGGGGCGGCGGACGGGCGCGTCTATTGCCTGCGGGCATCGGACGGCGCTCTTCTGTGGCGTTTTGAGGCGGCCCCGGAGCATCGCCTCGTGACCGCCTTCGGCCAGTTGGAGTCGGCCTGGCCGGTGCCGGGCGTGCTGCTGGACGATGGTGTCTGTTGGTTCGCGGCGGGGCGGTCCTCCTATCTCGACGGAGGAATCCATCTCTACGCCCTCGACGCTGCAACGGGGAGGGTCCTTCGAGAAGAGGTCATCTACAGCCCCGATCCGGAGACGGGCAAGATGACGCCCGAGCCCGAGGGCCACACGATGTCGGGTTTGCTCAACGACGTTCCCGGAAGCGACGGCAAGAGCGTGTTCATCCGGCAGATGAACGTCTCGTCAGGCGGCGAGGGCGGTGTCCCGGAGCACTTGTACACGTCGGGCGGATACCTCGACCCGACCTGGTTCAACCGCACGTTCTGGCAGGTCGGTTACGCCCAGACCACCGGCATGATGGTGCTTGGCCACGGCGTCGCGTACGGCGTCGAGCCGTTCACGTCTCGCAGCCGCGACGTGGTCTTTCAGCCGGGAACGAACGCGTACCGGCTGAGGTGCCTTTCCATCGGCCCGCCAACTGCCGATAAGGGTGCCAGGCGGAACCAGCCGAGCAAAAACCGCAATCGCTCAGGCGGAGCGGGCTTCGTATGGGACCAGCCCGTCGGCATCCGGGTCACGTCCATGGTGCGGTGCGGGGACACGATCTTCGCGGCGGGGTCGCCGGACGTGGTTGATCCGGCAGATCCCCACGGCGCCTGGGAAGGCCGCAAAGGGGGCGTGCTGGGCGCATTCGCGGCCGGCGACGGGACCCCGATCGCAAAGATCAATCTCCCCGCCCCGCCCGTCTGGGACGGCTTGGCGGCGGCCGGTGGCCGGCTGTACTTGTCGCTGGGTGACGGCACAGTGGTGTGTTTGCGCGGGGTGGACAAATGAAAGCTGCGCAACCGAAGCGCGAAACTCATTGCATCGAAACCGCACCGGCAACCGAGATGCCTACTCGGCAAACTCAAAGGCGAACAGATCGGCATTGTGCAGCTCGAAGCTCAGCCGGACGATGCGGCCCGCCAACGCGGAGACGTCGCATCGGCCGCGCCACGTGACCGGCTGGCGGAGCGCATCATCGGCGAACGGATCGCAATCGGCGACGGCAAACCCGGGCAAAGGATCACCGCTCTCGTCTTGAATCTCGACGCGCACCGAGCCGCCGGTCGACCGCGCGTTGATTCGCAGTTCCGCGCCCTGGAACAAGAGCGGTTTGGTCGTCACGGAGCCACGGCCTTCGCACGACATCGACACGAACCCGTCCAGCCGGAGTGTGGCCAGGCCGACGCCGAAAACCTGATCCGGCCGACTGCCCCACGGAACCCCCGTGTAATGCCCCAGGTTGAAACCCGCGTAGTAAAGGCGGATTTCGTCGTCGACCACCAGGATATTGCTGCCGCCGTAAACCATGCCGGCATCCCACTGGCCCATTTGTCCTCGCGGCAACATCGGCTGCGGGTAGCCCACGTCGAACCAGCTTTGCAGGTCGCGCGAGGCTTTCAGGTGCAACTCCAGCGGCC
>Ga0180438_10009027_pt1 | contig 12535 bp, 10 predicted proteins | sample SS_ome_12_FD_132455 | JGI IMG/M metagenome (GOLD analysis project Ga0180438, IMG submission 132455) | Hypersaline lake sediment archaeal communities from the Salton Sea, California, USA - SS_3_D_2 metaG | ecosystem: Environmental > Aquatic > Non-marine Saline and Alkaline > Hypersaline >...
CGCGCTCCGCACGCAGATCCCCCTGATGGTGCTCGTGGGTGTCTCTCTGGCGGTGCTGGCCGTCGGGATCCTCTCCAGGCAGACGGGCGCGCCGGCCGGCGGCGCCGCAGAGCCGGGGGATCTGACCTTCTGGCGGGGGTTCGCCATCTTCTTCCCGGCGGTGACCGGGGTCATGGCGGGCTTAAGCCTCTCCGGGGATCTCAAGGACCCGGGCCGCGCCATTCCGCTGGGATCGCTTCTGGCCGTGCTCACCGGGTTCGCCGTGTACCTGACGATCCCGATCCTGCTGGTCCGGGGGGTGAGCCTCGAAGCCCTGCGGGCGGACTCGATGATCTGGACGAAGGTGGCCTTCTTCGGGCCGTGGCTCGTGATCCCGGGGCTATGGGGCGCCATCTTCTCCTCGGCCGTCGGCTCGGCGCTCGGCGCGCCGCGCACGCTTCAGGCGCTGTCCAGGGATGGGCTCGGGCCGCGGTCTTTGGGCAGAATGCGAGGCAGGCGGAGAGACTTCCTGCCGGGCCTCACGGTGTGTATGGCGATTGCGCTCGCGGCCGTCTTCCTGGGCGATTTGAACTCGGTGGCGACCCTTGTGACCCTGTTCTTCCTCACGGTCTACGGGACCGTCAACTTCGTGGCCGCCTTCGAGGCCTTGAGCGGGGATCCCTCCTGGCGTCCGAAGATCCGCGTGCCGTGGCCGGTGAGTCTCCTGGGAGGTCTCGCCTGTGTGGTGACGATCTTCCTCATCCACCCGCTGGCCGGGGTCGTCGCCATTGTGGCGGAGCTCGCGCTCTGGCTGGTTCTCTCGCGCCGGGAGCGCAGCGCGACCTGGGGCGATGTGAGGCGCGGGCTCTACGAGAACCTGATCCGCTGGGCGCTGGTCCACCTGGCTCGGCGGCCCATGAGCGCGCGCAACTGGCGACCGCACATCCTGGTCTTTGCGGACGGGCCGCGGCGCGACCTCGATCTGGTCCGCTTCGGCAACTGGTTCAGCCACGGCCGGGGCATCGTCACGGTTGCCCAGCTCGTGCTCGGGGATCTCGAGAGGAATGATCTGGATATCGATAGCAAGCTGGAGAGGATGAACAAGATCTTCCGGGGCGAGCAGCTGGTGGTCTTCCCGGAAGTCAACGTGGTGGACGATCTCGTCGAGGGCATCGTGAGCGTCACGCAGGCGAACGGGATGGCCGGGATCGCCAGCAACACCATCATGCTCGGCTGGCCCAACGACGAGGAACGGCGCGTGATCTTCCTCAAGGTCATGAGGAAGCTGGAGAAGCTCAACAAGTCGCTCATCTTCGGGCGGATCCATCCTCGCTGTCTTTACCCCCTGGAAGGCGCGGAGCGGACGATTCACGTCTGGTGGGGCGGGCTTCAGCGCAACGGGGACCTGATGCTTCTTCTGGCCTATCTCCTGACGCGCAACTCCTCCTGGCGGGGGGCGAAGGTCAAGGTCCTGAGCCTGGCCACGACCGAGATGATGGAGGGGCAAACCGAGAAGTTCCTGGAGAGGCTCATTCCCCAGATTCGGATCGACGCCGAGCCCGAGGTCATTCTTAAACCCAAGGACGTGAGCGTGGCAGAGGTCATCCAGAAGGAAAGCGCGGACGCGGAAGTCGTATTCCTGGGATTGGCCACGCCGGAAGAGGGCGAGGAAGGAAAGTACGCCGAGCGGCTGGACGCGCTCGCGGGGGATCTTCCGACGGTCTTCTTCGTCAAGAACGCCAGCTGTTTCATCGGGGGGTTGCTGGGGGAGACCGAGCCGGATCGGTGTCCGCAGCCGACGGCGAAGCCCGAGGGGGAGTCGGAAGAGCCGAGCGGGGGGGAGAAGAGCTAGCCGATGCCGGGGTCCATCGGCACACTGAACGAGAAGCCGCTCCATGCGGCGCTCAAGGAATGGTACGCCCGGGCGGGGGACGCGTTCGAGGTGCGGGTGGGGGGGTACGTGGTGGACATCGTCCGGCGCGATCTGTTGATCGAAATCCAGACCGGGACCTTCTTCGCCATCCGGCGGAAGATCGAGAGGCTGCTCAAGAGCCATCGGCTCCGGCTGGTCTACCCGATTGCGGCCGAGAAATGGATCGTCAAGAGGCCTCGGACGCGGCGGGGGCGCGAGACCCGCCGGAAGTCGCCCAAGCGCGGGGCCATCGAGGACGTGTTTGATGAACTGGTGAGTATCCCGGCGCTTCTTAAGAAGCGCCGGTTCTCTCTGGAGGTGGTCCTCACGCAAGAGGAAGAAGTCCGGCGCTACGACGGCGTCCTCGGCTGGCACCGGCGGGGATGGGTGATCGATGAACGGCGCCTCTTGGAGGTGGTCGACCACCGCCTCTTCCGCACCCCCAGGGACATGAAGGCCCTTCTCCCCGAAGGCCTGCCTGTGCCCTTTGGCACCTCGGATCTGGCGTCCGCGTTCTCCCGCCCCCTCTGGTCCGCCCAGCGCATGGCCTACTGCCTGCGCGAAATGGGCGTCATCACACCCGTCGGGAAGAGCGGGAATTCGATCCTCTACGCCAGGGCCTGAACCACGTTGGCCGCTGAGGACAATGCTGTAACGACGCCCTTTCATCGCTAAAGGGGCATGTCCGTTCATCCTGAGTGCGGCTGGCCGCGCCGCAAGGCCGGAGGGCCGCGTATCGAAGGGTGAACGGACCCGCCATGTCTGTCGGAGTCTGATATCACCCCGCGCCTATCGCCTACCCCTGGTCTCGCCAGGTCTCTTGAGACTCTAGGTGCCCGCCGGCCAGCGGCCGCCTTCCGCCAATCAATTCTCTGGCAATGCGTTGCGGGGTTACGGCGGCATTGACACCGAGATCTGCTCACGAAAACTGCTCACAAGACGGAAAAAGATCGAAAAAAACCAGGCCTTCGAGAGGTTAGTAAGTCGGGAGTGAAGAAGCACGAACGGTCGAAGGGAGCGAGATCCTCGTCGCCGGGCCTGGATTGGGTCATGCCTCCAGGCAAACCTTCAGCGGTAGGCGCGCGTGCGGCGCAGGGGCCCTCAACGTTCTGCTCGTCGCGCGGGCCACAGAGGGAGGTGTGCTCATGTCTCCGGAGGAGCAAGAGAGGAAAGAACATGCGGTTCGCATGTCCGAGTCGGACTTCGTGGAGTACGTGACGAGCAAGGCGGTCGAGAAGATCGAGGAGCGCAATCGCCAACGGAGTCTCTCGAGAACGAGGTACATCACCATTGCGATTAGCGCCCTCGCTCTCATTGGGGTCGGGAGCATTGCTGCAATCTTCAATGCAGTTGTGAGCATCAACGTCGAATCCGCTTTGGAGGGAGCAACAAGCGAGCTCAAGGAAGATCTGCAGCGGGAGATCGCCTATCAGCAGTTCTTCTCTGTCGCGATGTCCATTGCTGAAGAAGAACGTAAGCTCGCTCGCTCCGATCGAGACGCGGCAATGGATCTTCTCAGAGGAATCGCTGACGCGGAGCAGATTGTCCAACGTTCAGCCTTCGCAATGTCGCTTGAACGTATACTGAAGAAGTTCTTTGCGGCTCATCTCACTAACGAGATAGATGAAGTAGAAAGCATGCTCGAGGATTGCATTTGTTCCCATCCGGCGTCGATTGCGATTCTCTGCAACCACTATGGCCAGGAGGTAATCGGGTCACGGTACCCGCTTGAGAGGCAGCCCGAGATGAATGTTGCTAGATTCAGGAGATACGTTGAGGCAGCGGGAAGGAACCAGTATCCAGAACTCGAGCTGCTGTACAACCTCCTTCGTGAGTTCAAGGAGAACGGACTGGCCCCGAGTAAATTGACTGATGATCTCGTACAGTCAGTGCCTCACCTGAACACCGTAGACGGAAGGAACTTCCGCAGAATCCTGCGCGATTACTGCGATCCAAAGGAGTGGATGAGACAACCAAATGAGCAGGGCGAATGCATCGCCACGGTCGCCCGCGCCGTGGTGGCGGCGTATCCATTCCTGATCGAACCCTCGGAATCAGATCTGGATTCGGAGGAATAGCGGGCGGACGGCTACCCACCGGGCTGATCGTCCCGAATGGCGTATGCCAACGCAGACCGCTGTCCGCAGTGTGCGCGGGGTTTGTTCGAAACCTGTCCATGATCCGTTCGTCCTGAGTAGTTCAGCCGCCCGTCTCAGGACGGGCGGCCGAACGTATAGAAGGCCGAGGCGCGCGGGCACGATGAGTTTCAGGCCCCGCGCCACGGCCGAATGCCAGCCCTACCTCCAACACACTCCGAGCCTCCGCGAGCGATTCGAAATCGTGAAGATAGAAGCCCTCCTCTTCAGGAGTCCGGATCCATCGCTCGATAATCCCATTGCACTCCGGTTCGTCCAAGAAAGCCGGGGTCGCTACAGAACTTCAAGACCCGCGTTCATCTTCGTGCTGGACGGGGTTGGGATGGGTATGTAGGGTGGGTGTGTTCACGCGCCGGAGCGGTTGTCGGGGGACGGAGTCTGCGGATGCTGGGAGAGTAGATGGCGACCAACGGGAACGGGGGTTCGAGGCTCAGCCTCAGGTGGCTGTACGTGGCGTGGCTTGGGTTCGCGTTCGTGATGTTCGCATTCATGGTTGCGGGATTCGTGGAGCGGGGCGATCCCACGCCGCTCATCGAGAGGATCTCGGGCGACGTCTCGCTCTTCGCCTTCTGGGTCTATTCCGTCGGCCAGGCGGTCGCGGCGCTCGTTCTGTGGTCCCTGCTGCGCAAGAACAAGTTGGGTTGGCGCAGTGTGGGCCTCACGGGGCGCATGACCAGGCGGGCGGCCGTCTATGCGGTCGTCGGGTGGTTCGTCGGCTTCTGGCTGTTCTACCTTGTGGATCTCGTCTGCGGGTACGCCGGGATCCAGATGTTCTGGAACGAGGGGGAGTTCTTTGGGTTGGATTCCGTCCTGCGCGCGGTCACCATCCCCATCGCGACCGTCATCATCGCGCCCGTCGCCGAAGAGATCATCTACCGTGGCTATGTGTTGTCCGCCCTACTGGCGAGGATCGGAACACGCACCGCTGTGACCCTGTCTTGCCTCATCTTCGCCAGTGTCCACCTGGGCGTGGGGCCCGGTCTCTCCATCTACGTGTTCATCGGGGCATTCATCCTTGCGTATCTGTACCTGAGATTCCGGAATGTCTATCCCTGCATTCTCATGCATGTCCTCAACAACGTGGCGGCGTACCTGATCATCCCACTGTTCGTCGGACCCAGGACCTGAGAACGGCGCATTCGAGGAGGGTTCGACGCCGCTGGTCAGGATGATGCGGAGCGCCCATGCAGATTCAGGCTTACCTCTGCTTGCCCCATTCCTCCATGAACAGCACGTCTTCCAGCGCGGCGAACTCCTGCGTCACCTCTTCGCTCGGAAACCCGACCATCCCGAAGAAGGCAAGATCGTAACCGCGCGGGATCTTCAACTCTCGCTCAATCGTCTCATCCACAAGGAGCGCGCTGGCGATCCAGTGTGTCTCCAGACCGTGAGCTCTCGCCACCAGGGCCAGGCTCTGGACCCCCATTCCCATTTCCAGGATCGCCAGCCGCCGGACCGTTTCGCGAGGCACACCTCCGAATTCCTCGAACGACTTGGGCGCTGCGAACGCCAGGAGCACCGACGCCGATTTCCAGCGCTCCATGGTCGCGGCCCAGGAGTCGCGTCCCATCCGCTTGTAGGCTTCCTGCATCGCTTCGAGGAGGGCGATTCGATTTTCCTTCTCCCGGATTGCGATGAGCTTCCAATCCGAGAGGGACGAGTAGGCCGTGATCACGGCCAGGATCACGCCGAGCGTGTCCGCGTGGATCGGCCGGTCTTGAAAAGCCACGGCTCCCCGTGGGTACAGCGTCAGATCGCGGACCTGTTCGGGAAGTGTGTTCTCCCGGCCCGGCTCTGCGGAATCGGCATTGGAAGTCCGGACCTGATGAATGTGAAGGAGCATGAGGAGCAGGATCGGCACCAGAGCCAATGTCGCATGAGGTCTCGAGATTCTGCGGACGGACATGGCATCCTCCGGGCTTGAAGGCGTCGTGGGGGATCTGTAGACCTGATTCCGCCCCCAGGATACGCGATGGGGACGCGCAAGGCAACTGTGGCGCACCCATCGACAACCCCAGCACAGGCCCTTCGATGTGCCCGACTGCGGGGTCGAGCTACCCAGGACACGCCCTTTCTTCTTCTGACCTTTCGAATTGATGTTCGCAGAAACCTCTCGTATGATCGACTGTACTCGGCAGGAAGGACGAGCGCCTCGGTCTTGCGAACAAGACGCCGTCGCAAGGATCACGCGATGTCAGAGATCGTCTTTCGTCCCATCGGCACGATCCACACCCCGTTCAAGGACGCCGCGGGGATGCCCATCCAGCCCTCGGGGGCGAAGGGCGTCCGGGGCCGCGTCGAGATCTTTCCCGAGTTCGCCGAGGGGCTGAAGGACTTGGACGGGTTCTCGCACATTACGCTGCTCTACCATCTGCACCGGTCGCGGGATCCCAAGCTCATCGTGATCCCCTACATGGACACCGAACCGCGCGGAGTCTTCGCCACCCGCGCGCCCAGCCGCCCGAACGCCATCGGTCTCTCGACCGTCCGCCTGGTCAACGTCGAGGGAAACATCCTGCACGTAGAGAACGTAGACATCCTGGACGGGACGCCGCTCCTCGACATCAAGCCCTACGTGCCCGAGTTCGACGATCAGGACGGCTTTCGGGCCGGGTGGCTCGAGAAGGCAAGAGGGAGAGTGCGGGGGAAGAAGGCGGACGATCGGTTCGGGAGAAGAGGACCCGGCGACAAGGCGACAAGGTGACAAGGGGACCGGGCGAGACCTGCAACGGAGGCATGCGATGCACTGGAGAACCAAGACGGGAACCGGCGCGGTACTGGGCATCCTGGGCGGGGTCGGGATGGCCGTTGGTCCCACGTTGGGGGCGGCCGAGCTCGGCAGGCCATGGAGTTTCGTGGGGGGGTTCGTCGTGGGCCTCGTCGCCGGCATCGGCGTGGTCCTGGCGGTCTCCGGACTCGTCGATCGAAGACGGATGGGGCCGTAGCCGGATGATGGAATCTGCGACGCCATCCCCAAGACCCCGCTTCCGGGTCGGCACGTCGGGCTTCTACTACGAAGGCTGGCTCGGGACCTTCTATCCCGAAGACCTCAAGAAGAACGCCATGCTCCCGTACTACGCGGAGCGCTTCGACACGGTCGAGCTCAACTCGACGTTCTATCACCTCCCCAAGGAGAAGACCGTCCAGGGCTGGGTGGACCGCACACCCGGCGCGTTCCGGTTCGCGGTCAAAGGATCCCGCTTCATCACTCATCGAAAGAAGCTCCGGGACGTGGCCGAGCCGCTGGATCTGTTCTACGAACGCATCGCCCCCTTCGGCCGGAAACTGGGATGCGTCCTGTACCAGCTCCCGCCGTCACTCAGGCGGGACGATGATCTTCTGAATGCCTTTCTGGCGCAGCTGCCCGAGAAGATCCGGCACACGGTCGAGTTCCGTCACGCGAGTTGGTTTCATCCGGAGGTCATGGAGATTCTCAAGCGGCACGGGGTCGCCTTCTGCGCCCAGAGTCATCCGGGCCTTCCGGATCTCATGGAAGCGACCGCACCCTTCGTCTACCTACGATTCCACGGCGTCCCCGAACTCTACACCTCCAACTACGGAGACGAGGAGCTCCAGCGGTGGGCAAACCGCATCCGGGCTCTTCAGCGGGACGCCTTCGTGTACTTCAACAACGATTTCCTGGGGTACGCGCCGGTCAACGCGATGACGCTCAGGGGGTTCCTGACGGCCTGATCGCAGGTGGCGCACGCCGGGGGCGAGAGATGGTCAGAGCCTACGGTGCACAATCGATGATCGTCCCGCTCCGGAGGGTCCTGGTCCGGCGACCGGACGAGGCGTTCGGGAACGCGGATCCCAAGAAGTGGCACTACGTCGCGCGGCCGGATCTTGAAATCGCGCAACAGGAGCACGATCGGCTGGTCCAGGTCCTCGAGGACGCCTTCGTCGAGGTCACCTACCACCAGGAGCACCTCCCCGACCACGCGGATACCGTCTTCGTCCACGATCCTGTGCTCGTCACCGACGAGGGAGCCGTCATCCTGCGGATGGGCAAGGCGTTGCGCAGGGGGGAGGAGGATGCGATGGTCCGCGTCTTCCAACGCCTGGACATTCCCATTCTCTCCAGGCTGCGAGGGAATGCCACCGCCGAGGGCGGCGATCTCCTCTGGATCGATCCCGGAACCCTCGCCGTGGGGGTCGGCCTCCGGACGAACCGGGAGGGGCTCCGGCAGCTGAAGATCGTCCTGGAACGGCTCGGAGTTACCGTCCTTCCCGTGGAGCTTCCGAGGCCCGGCGACCCGGAGTCCTGCCTTCACCTGATGTCTCTGGTCAGCATCGTCGACCACCATTTGGTGGTCGTCGACCCCGAGCTCATGCCCGTGGGCTTTGCTCTGGAACTGAGCGAGCGCGGCTTCGAGTTCGTCCGCGTGGCGCCGGGAGAGTCAGGAACCCTCGGGGTGAACGTGCTGGCGCTGGCGCCGGGCGTGTGCGTGATGCTCGAGGGCAACCCGGTCACGAAGCGCCGCTTGGAGGCGCGCGGCTGCCGGGTGCAGACCTTCGTCGGGAACGAACTCTCCCTCAAGGCCGAGGGTGGTCCCACGTGCCTCACGAAACCGATTCTGAGACAAGTGTAAGAGGCTGTTCCCGCCCGTAAGACGGTCGCGGATCCTGACGTCATCGGCGCCGCTCCAATCCCCCCTAAGGATTTCGTTCTCCGCAGCCGATCATCCTACCGGTGGACTGTGCGACGGCCGCCAGCCGCATGGGCCGGCGCGCCTTGTCAGAATCCAACTCTCAGGGGTCGTTGACATGAGCAGAGTTCTCTGGCGACGGACATGGACCGCCGGGACAGTCCTCGGCGTGCTCCTCGCATCGGTAGTGCTCGGGCACTCGGGGGCCGAAGGCGGCGACCTTCGCCGGCTCGACATGCGGTGGGTGGGACCGCAGCCCATGTATCCCACGCATGTCGTTGTGCATGTGTACAAGAACACCACCGCCCTCAAGGGGACGGCCGAGGCGGACTTCGACGGTGCGATGCTCTCGGGCCTCGTCGGCGATGATGTCGTAAGCATCACGGACATCGCCTCGGAGGGAGGAAGCCTGGTTGTCACGTTCACGGCCCACGGCTACCTGTCATCCGGCAAGTTCGCGAGTAAATCGCGGTTCGAGGTTTGCACGGGTGACGGCTCGACACACCTGGACGTCTTCACCTCCTGCTCCAGGATTCTCTACCTCGAGGCCCCCTACCCGGCGGACCCGTGCGGCGCGTTCTTCATCGAGGACGGGGAAGGCACGTGCTTCTGGGAATGGGACGACTGTCCCGCGGGAGGCAAGCTCTACTGGGTGAAGGGCGAGTTTTGGGTCCCGGACGCGGCGGCGGGCGATCTGACCTTCAACGTCTACAGGGGCCAGGGGAATCTGCGGGGGACGGCCACGGCCAGGTTCGACGGCGTGAACCTCACCAACGTGTGCTGCGATCCCATCGCATGCATTACGGGCGCGGCCATGCTGGGCGGGGATCTGGTGGTGGGCTTCTGGGCCCACGGGTACCAGAACGCAGGGTGTTTCTCGTCGAACACCCGCCTCGAGGTCCTGACCTCGTCGGGGACAGCTTCCCATCTGGATTTCCATTCGCTCTGCAATCGAGTGGTCATGCTCTCGTATCCCTACAGTGCGAGTCCGGCGGGCGAGGTGACCTTTTCCGACGGCTGCGGTGAGTGCGTCCGCACCCCCTCCGACTGCCCGACCGGTTCATCCCTCTACTGGGTGGCCGGGGAGTTCAGGGTCCCTACGGACCGTACCGGCAGACTGGTGTTCACGGTCCATCGGGCGCAGGGTGGGCGCGTGGGCCGTTCGACGGCCGACCTCGACGGAAGTGAGATCTCCAACGTCAAGTGGGATCAGGTCGCCCGGATCACGGACGCGCATTTCTCCGAGGACCAGCTCGTGGTGGCGTTCCGGACCGAGGGCCACACCGAAGGCGGGAAGTTCGGGCCGGGGACGCGATTCCGTCTTCAGATTACGGGCAACAAAGGGGACGTTCCGGAGGACGACGCCAAGTGCAGCGGCTACACGCTCGATCTTGTCACCTCGTGCCTGGAGCTGGTCGAGCTCAACCACCCCTACCAGACCACTCAAGGCGGGAGCGTGATCTTCACCGACGGTTGCGGTGAGTGTCTGGGGTGCTATCCCAGCAACGTCGAGAGAACGACCTGGGGCGGGATCAAAGCCAAGTACCGGTAGGGACGGGTCCGCGGCGCGGACGGTCGGAGGGGTGGACCCGCCGGCCGGAGCCGGATCGGACAACTCGAGGCGAATGCACGTGCTCAAGGCCGACATCCTGAGAACCTACGACATGATCCGGCCAAACCACTCGGCCCTGGGCGCGTGGATCGAGTGCTTCCGGTCGCCCGGCGTGCAGGCCGTGATCGCGTTCCGGTTCTCCCAGTGGCTGTCCAGGCAGAATGCGCTCCTCCGGGCGCTCCTCACCCCGCTGCGCGTTTTGCTCTACGACGCCGTCCGCATGATGTGGGGCATCCAGATCGGCCGGACGGCCCGGATCGGCGAGGGCCTCTACATCGGCCACTTCGGCAACATCATCGTGGGCCGCACGGTAGTGATGGGCAGGAACTGCAACGTCTCCCAGGGAGTCACGATCGGACTTGCGGGGCAGGGCGAAAAGAGGGGCGCGCCCGTGATCGGCGACCACGTCTACCTCGCCCCGGGCGCCAAGGTCTACGGCAAGATCCGCATCGGGAACAACGTCACCATCGGGGCCAACGCCGTCGTCTACAAAGACATTCCGGACAACGCCGTCGTGGTCTCGTCCCCCGGGTTCAAGATTCTCACCTACAACGCGCCCCCGGCCGTCTCCCAAGAAGATCTGGCGCGGGAACTGGCCGAGATGGATGTGCCGCGCGACGTCTAACCCCGACAGGGCGACCGGGGACCCAAGAGCCTTTCACCACTAAGATCACGAAACGTACGAAGCACACGAAGGGAGTTCCTATCGGCGCGGATCGCTGATCCGCGCCGAAAACCCACCTCGGTTTTCTTCGTGGTCTTCGTGGTTCGCGCTTGGGGTGGGAGCGGTGCTCTAGTAAGTCCGGAGCTCGCCGACTTCGTTCTCGACCGCCCGGAGGAACTCGCAGCGCTCGACCGCGGCCGCCAGCGCGTTGTGGTCGGGAAAGAGGGGCCGGTCCTCGTCCAGGTGGTCGACGACCCCGCGGATCGCGGCGTGCGCGGCGCGGGTCCCCTTCCCCGGCGTGAACTCCCGGAAGTCCAGGGCCTGGGCGCCGGCCATGAGCTCGATCGCCAGGACCCCCATGGCGTTGTCCAGGATCTGGCGGGTTTTGAGCGCGCCGTTCATGCCCATGCTCACGAAATCCTCCTGGTCGGCCGCGGCCGGGATGGATTGGATGCAGCTGGGGTTGGAGAGGATCCGCTGCTCGACGATGAGCATGCAGGCCGTGTACTGGCTGAGCATGAACCCGGAGAACATCCCGGCCCCCTTCGTCAGGAACGCCGGAAGCCCTACGCTGAGGGCCGGGTTGAGAAGCCGATTGAGGCGCCGCTCGGACATGACCGAGACCATGCAGATGGACGCCCCCACCATGTCCAGCGGGAGGCTGATGGGCGTCCCCTGGAAGTTGGCGCCTGTAAGGACGGTGTCGTCGGCAGGGATGAAGATGGGGTTGTCGCCGACGCCGTTGAGCTCGATCTCGAACTGGCTGCGGGTCCACCGGAGATGGTCGCGCGCGGCCCCGATCACCTGGGGCGTGGACCTCATGCTGTACGCGTCCTGGACCTTGGTCTTCATCCCCTTCAGAAGATCGCTTCCGTCGATGCATCTGCGGATGTTGGCGGCCGAGGTGACCGCTCCGGGGAACCCCCGGAGCTCGTGCAGGCGGCCGTCGTAGGGCTTAAGATTGGCCTGGAGCGCCTCGAGCGTCATGGCGGCCGCGATCTCGGCCTGCTTGAGCCAGCGTTCCGCATCGTGGAGGATGATACAGCCGATCCCCGCAATCAGATTGCTCCCGTTGATGATGGCCAGCCCGTCTCGTGCCTCGAGCGTTACCGGCTCGATCCCGGCCCTGCGCAGGGCCTGGGCCGCGGGCATTCTCTCTCCCCCGTAGAAGGCCTCGCCCTCGCCCATCACGGTCAGGGCAATCTGGCTCATCGGGGCCAGGTCGCCGCACGCGCCCACGCTTCCCTTTTCGCACACCAGGGGCGTCACCCCGCGGTTGAGCATCTCGACGAGGGTTTGCGTGATGAGCGGACGGCATCCGGAGTGGCCGCGGGCGTGGACGTTGGTGCGGCTCACCATGGCGGCGCGCACGTGCTCGATGGGCGCGGGCCGCCCGATGCCCGCCGAGTGATTGTAGATGAGGTACTTCTGGAATTGCTGAACCTGCTCCGGCGTGAGCACCACCTCGGAGAACTCTCCGATCCCCGTGTTCACCCCGTACATGATCTCGCGGGCCTCGATCTTCTTCTCCAGCATGGCCCGGCAGACCTTCATTCGCTCCCC
>Ga0180438_10009028_pt1 | contig 12532 bp, 14 predicted proteins | sample SS_ome_12_FD_132455 | JGI IMG/M metagenome (GOLD analysis project Ga0180438, IMG submission 132455) | Hypersaline lake sediment archaeal communities from the Salton Sea, California, USA - SS_3_D_2 metaG | ecosystem: Environmental > Aquatic > Non-marine Saline and Alkaline > Hypersaline >...
TGGTGATGGGGTCGGCGATGGGGAGGGAGTGGCTACCGCGGGCGGCGGCCCGGTGAAGCTAAAGTCATCGAAGTAGGCAGTGACTGGACCAGTGGCGGTGGGATAGAGCTTTATCACTCCTTCAACCCTCGCTGAATGAGCATGGGGTGGTGCTTTACCACGTACGTACGTGAGTCTATAATCAGGGTCGTTGTTCACTAACCATTGAGAGTTATTAGTAGTACTGGGAAGTAGTTCGCTCCCGAAGCCATCCGGGCTCTCATACCAGCGAATTCGGAGATAGACACGCTCTATATTGGAGCAATTCTTTATTGCCCAGCCACTGAAATTATAAGTTTCACCTTGCTGTACTTGCACTACTTGATAGAACCAACCCTCTGATTTGTAAGACGTAACTTCTGCAGCTTTGTTGCCACTATGAATATAAGATGAGCCAGTAGTCAGTTCAAGGTTGCAACCAAATGAAGGTTGCCAAGGCTCTTTTCCAGCTTCAAACCCGGGGTTGGTGAGGAGTTCCTCCGGCGTGGCGGAGGCAAGGGCGCTGACTGCCAGCAGAGCTATAACTGCCAGCATGGCGCCGAGATATGCCAGCGTGAAGACAGTAATCCGCATGCGCGGCTCCACCGCAAACACGGGTAAATCTAACCGCTAACGGAAGGAAATGTCAAGAGGCCCCACCCGTGATGGATGTGTCCTCGTCGTTAGTATGTTGGATATTGCTTCTACAAAAGTTATTTAGGTATTCAGTTGCCGTTTAGCAATTCTAATTAATTCTTTGTGTGCGTCTACTACTTCTTGAGCAAGTGAATGAAGTTCAGCCACAGCCTTAGAAAAACGTTCTGGCTGCTCATCTTCCCAGTCCGCTGGTACTGATCGTCTTCCGTCTTCAGTACTGAAAGTATTAGAGGTGATACTCTCTAGATATTGCCCCACGGCTTTCCTTAAAATGTTGCGCTTTTTTTCAAGCTTTTTATTATTGAATTCGTGCTCCGCATCATCCCATTCATAATAAAATTTATATAAATCGTCTATTTCCTTTATATGGAAAGAAAAACCGGCCATGTTTTGTGTGTTAACGAACTCTATGCTGCCTTTTGAAGGCATGCATAGCAAGAATTTTTCAAATAGTTGTTTATCGGGATTATGGGTATCACGATTATTTGTTGAAGGTTTAAATTCAAGTGTTATAAATGTAATAAATAGCGTACCCGTTAGAATAGCTGGCCCCCACGTGGGGTCTGTTGCTAGCCAAGCTACTGCACCCATAAGGGTGAGCAAATTTAGTATCTTTAAGATAATAATTAGCATTACGTTTTTTCTTCAAGTAATCATATTTGTGCATAAACGCTAAAGGCCATATTATATAAAAAGGCCTGCTATTGCTGCAATCACGGATAAATCTAACCGCTAACGGAAGGAAATGTCAAGACTTATGATGAAATCTGGCAAAGAGTTCTAGCGCCTTTATTCATCGCACTTCGCCAGACCACATTCCCGCAGGCTGTCGATAGTCCTCCGGACGGCTTCCTCCCTGCTGACGATGGGCTGGTAGCCGAAGTCCCGGGTGGCTTTGGCATGGGTGAATGAGAAGTCTCGGCAGGTAGCGGCCACGGTATAGTGTGTCAGCAGGGGCGCCTTATCCCCTTTCCTCAGCTTCACCCACCACTCTGCAACCGTCGCCACCAGTTTGGCGAACCGGTAAGGCACGCCCCGGTGCGACACGTCGTATCCCAGGGCGCTGCAGATGTCATCGTAGACGAAATCGAAGAAATTGGTAGCGTCATGGTCGGTGATGAAGTAGCACTGCCCCGCCACCGGCGAACCCTGCTCCAGCTTGTCAGCGGCCAGTATGTGGGCATGGGCTACGTTCTCGACGTAGACGTGGCTGAAGATGGAGGTCCCGCTGCCGAGGCGGGGAGGCTTGCCCTTGCGCAGGGCATCGATAACGGTCGGCAGCCGCACCCTGTCTCCGGGGCCGTAGATGCCGGCGGCGCGCAGCGCGCAGGTGAGCAGCCCGCCCCTGCCGTTGGCGGCGATGACCTCCTTCTCGGCAATGGTTTTCGATATGGAGTAGTGGTCGAGATGCTTCGTGGGGTAGGGCAGGCTCTCATCGGCATAATGCAGATCGCGCCCGTCGAACACCACGTCGATGGAGCTGGTGTAGATCAGCTTCTTCACGCCGGCGGCGACGCAGGCTTCCACGACGTTGTGGTTGCCTTTTACGTTGACGTCGTATAGCAGATCCGGCTTGCTGGGGTTCCAATCGATTATGGAAACTGCCTGGAATACGACGTCTACGCCCTCGACCGCCCGGCGGACATCGTCCCAATTAGTGATATCGCCCACAACCTGCTCCACCCTGTCATCGTGTATAGCTTTCCGCACGAAAACTCGAACCTTTTTACCTCGTTCGAGCAACTGCTCCACGATGAAGTGACCCAGCAGGCCGGTGGCCCCGAACACCAGATAGAGTTCCTGCTTATTGTCGGCGTTACCCGTCATCGCTCTCCGTACAGGTCACGCAGCACCTTGCCCTGCGCCTCGATGGACTTCTTGCGCGGCATCAGCTTGCCGGTGATGAAGAACGTCAGCCGGTTGACCCGCCCCGCTATGTGGCTCGGCCTCCTGCCCAATGCATCCAGCGCCTCGGTTACCACCGGCTCCATCTCCATCACGTATGCCAGACGTGTGCGCTCCAGTTTGGGGTTGGAATCGGCGAGGCCGGGGGTGCGGGTCGTCCCCGGCATCAGGCCGAGCACGTCAACGCCCTGTGCCCTCAGCTCCTCCCACAGGCCTTCCGCCAGTATGAGGTTATATGCCTTGGTGGCAGCGTAGTTCGCCACGTAGGCCGACCCCTGCAGGGCGGACGCCGAGGACAGCAGGATGATGCCCCCGCGCTGGCGGCCCGCCATCTGCGCCGCGAATTCGTGCGCCAGCAACAGCGGGGCCTGCACGTTCACCGCAATCGTCCGCAGCTTGTCCTCCAGGCTGCCGCCGGCGAACGGCCCCACCGGCCCGAAGGCCGCATTGCTGACCAGCAGACCCACCTCCAGATCAGCGGTGGCTTTACGAATGGCATCTATGAATTCCGGACTCGAAAGGTCGGCTACGATTGTTCTGACATCCCGGCTGCTGCCCTCCCTGACCTGCCGTGCCGTCTGCTCCAATTCGTCCGGTCTCATGTCAACCATCGCCACATTCACCCCGCGGGACGCGATCTGCCGCGAGAACTCGGCGCCGAGGCCGCGGGCGGCTCCGGTCACCAGCGCCCACGGGCCGTATCTTGCTGCAAAGGTTGGATTCGCTGCCATAGTCCCCTTTCCTCCATTGAGCTACGTGTCATTATACTTCATAGCAGTGCTTTGGGAACATTGGAGTCTAACGCAAAGCTTCCACTTCAGCCCAGTCCAACGATGGTGCATCTTCACCGGGGACATAAGTAATATGGAGGGAGACGTGACTGGTAATCTCTGTGGTATCGTAGTAATAAATGCCCCAGCCTTCGAGCGTTATATACCTGTAAGGTTGGTAGTCATAGACTCTAGTCACCTCTGCATCCAGCGGGATAGCCACTGCGTCAACCCACTGTTCGTAGTATGATTGCGGGTCGGTGCCTATACTTATTAACCTGTCGCTGCGTGGCCTCCCCTGCTGCATGGTGTGCAGGAACTTCTTATCGGTGAGGGCATCGTAGCCATACGTGTTTTGCAATGGTACTATCGTGTACTGGTGATAGTACCACGTTCTATCTCTGTAAACATCCGTATAGATGGTACGATCCACCAGTTCGGCATTTATAAATTCAATCTCAAGACTCTCGTTGTCGGCCTTCATATAAGGTCCCCAGATATCAACATGGGAGCCTACCACATCGTCTTCAGTGACTATCTCGACGATGCGTACGCTGTCGTCAGAATGGAATTCAAAGAGTTTAAATATCCGTGGCGTGACATATGATAAACGAGGCTCGCCGCCAATGGTGGGTACGGGTTCTGTAATGTTATGACCATCGCTGTTTCCGTTATTTAGGAATAGCCATAGAAAGACGCCCAGCAAAATAATAAATACTAGAATCAGACCACACAATCGGTATGATATCTCTAATGACTTTTTTGTATGTATGTCGGCATGTTCAGACATAGTTCATGCCTGTAGTAAGGCGTGGGTCAATTTAACCGCCATCGTGAGTAAAAGTCAAGCGCCTCGATAGCTCTATAGGGCGAGGTTCAGCAGCCCACCGACGACCAATGTAGCGACTAACATCACGCCGATGGCCCCCAGCAGGCCCTTGAAGCCCAGCTCTCTGGCGAGGACCACGAAGGTGGCGATGCAGGGGAAGAACATGGTCAGCACCACGCAGCCGATCACCAGCTGCCCGGCGGTGAGCGCCAGCGGCGCCAGCATGGCTATGGCCAGGTCCTTGCGCAAGAAGCCCACCACGATGGCGGTGACCGCCGTCTCGGGCAGTCCGAATATGCCGCTGACCACCGGCGCGGTGAAATCCGCTATCGCATCGAAAACGCCGAGGTGGTACAGGATGCCGACGACGAAGATGGCCCCCAGTATTATGGGCAGCGCCTCACGGATGAAGCCCGATACCCGCATCCACAGCTTGGTCAGCACCGCACGCCAGGAGGGGATGCGGTAGGGGGGTATCTCGATGAGCAGCTCCGGGCTGAATCCCTTTGTGACGCGGTTGAGGATCAGACCCAGAATGATCCAGACCACGAGCAGGGTGCCGTATATCATGGCCACGTACTGCCACCCCTGAGGCCCCACCAGGCCGATGATCATCGCCTGTGATGCGGCACAGGGGACGGCGATGGAGATCAGTGTGGCGGCGATGAACCGCTCCCGCCTGCTCTCCAGGATGCGGGTGGACAGAACCGCCGGCACGCAGCACCCCAGCCCCAGCATGGTGGGGATGATGGCGTAGCCGTGCAGCCCCATGCGGTGCATCAGGTTGTCCAGCAGCACCGCCAGGCGGGGCAGGTAGCCGGTATCCTCCAGCAAACCCAGCGCCAGGTAGAAGGCGATGATGTACGGCAGAACGGCGCCGAAGGGGATGAACAGGCCGGTGGTGAGCAGCCCCATGGATTGGAAGAAGTCTATCTCGCCGTCGAACAGCTTCCCGACGAGCATATCGTGCCAGAAACCGCCGGAGCCGAGCGCCTCGCTCAGCCTCATCATCAGCGGGGCCCACAGCCTGTCGAACAGGGGTTCCATGACGTAGCCTATCAGTCCTTCGCCGATGAGCCGCACCACGGTGAAGGCAGCGATGAGCACGGCAGCAGCGATGGGCAGGCCGGTCAGCGGCTTCACCGATGCGTCCTGAAGGCGCTCCAGCCAGGTGTGATGATGGTGGCTAATGACCTGAATCTCATCGACGATGCGCCCGACGGCGGCCCACCTCTCGTCGAGGGTGCGCCGGGGCACATCGGGGCATGCGGCGGCGGGGACGCGGCTGATCAGCTCCATCACGCCCTCCCCGGTGACCGCTACGGTGGGCACCACCGGCACCCCCAGCATCTGCTCCAGCCTGGCGACGTCTATGCTTATCCCCTTGTGCCTGGTGTCATCCCAGATATTGAGGGCTACTATTATGGGGATCTTTCTTTCAAGCAGCTCCTGCGTCAGGTAGAGATTGCGCTCCAGGTTGGTGGCATCGACCACATCGATTATCAGGTCGCCTTCCTCAAGCATCGCGGCGGCCACCTCTTCCGCCTTTGAGGTAGGCTCCAGGTTGTAGGTGCCGGGGACATCGATAACCTCGGTCTCCTCGCCCCAGACCTTGGATACGCCCCTGGTGAACTCTATGGTGGTGCCGGGGTAGTTTGAGGCTATAACCTTGGTGCCGGTCAGACGGGAGAAAAGGGCGCTCTTGCCCACGTTGGGGTTTCCCATGAGGAGGATCTTCATTAATCCACCTTAACGAAGATTTTAGCCGCCATGCCGTGACCGATGGCAGCCTGGGTGCGGTCCACCCGTATGGTCACCGGCCCGCGCATGAACATCGAGCTGACCTTGGTGATGCGTTTGCCCGGCCGGATACCGAGGCCGTTGAGCCTCGCCGCGAGCCCCGGTCCGCCCGAGACCTGAACAACTGTCCCCGACTGACCCGCCCGCATCTGGTGCACCGATATCGGTGTATCGCTATCGGAAGGCCCCGTACCGGGCAGTTGACGTCCTCGTCTAGCGTTTCTCATCGGCTCTCTCCCGGCAGCACCGCTCGCAGTAACCTTCGAGGCGTATATCGCCTTCTAGTATCTCGAATCCGGTGCGCTTGCTGATATTCTCCTTCATACGCTCGGCCAGCGGCGACTCGAATTCCACCACCTTGCCGCAGTTCAGACACACCAGATGGTAATGCTCCCGCTTGCCCTTCACCTCGTAGTGATGGTGCTCATCGGAGAAACGGTGTTCCTCTACCAGCCCCAGCTCCTTGAACAGGCTCAGATTGCGGTATACCGTGGAGAGGCTGATACGCGGCTCGCGCTCCTTAGCCAGCCGATACAGCTCATCCGCATCCAGGTGCCCCTCGGACTGGTTCAGCAGATCGAGGAGCAGTCTTCGCTGACTGGTGTTCCTCTGCACCTTGAGGCCCTTTACCTCCGGCATGGCGAACAACCCTCCCCGTTATTGCTAATCATTACCATTAGCGTTTAATGTTATCATACGTGTTGCCGCTTGTCAATACCCGGATTGGGAGGGCGATTTGTAACCAGTTTGGGGTTATGCTAGAATGCACGGGCGAGGTTGCATGAACTGGTTCGATATCATCCTGATCATCGCTCTGGTGCTGGCCACGCTCATGGGGGTGTGGCGGGGGCTGATCAGCATGGCACTGCCCCTCATCGGCCTTATCATCGGCATCATAGTCGCCGGGCATCATTACGGCACGGTGGGCGGGTGGTTGCCTATCGACAACCCGGAACACGCTAAATGGGCGGCCTATGCCATCATCATCATCGTCTTCCTCATCGCGTTCGGCATACTGGCCTTCTTCCTGAGCAGACTGATCAAGTGGACGCCACTGGCATGGGTGGACCGCCTGGGCGGGGGCATCTTCGGCTTCGCCACCGCTGCGTTATTCTTGGCCGCGATACTGGCGGCGTGCGTCAAGTTCGAGTTCGGCGAGGGCATCATCCAGGGCTCGGGGGTCGCGCGGCTGCTCCTCGACTGGCTCCCCGCGGTGCTGGGTCTGCTCCCTGGAGAGTTTGACGAGGTGCGGGAATTCTTCCACTAACCCGGTATTCGACTCAGTAGCGAAATTAAAATGTCCAAAGACCCGCAGTGGATATACATCCCGGAATGGCTGGTCACCGATACGTGGCATTTCCCCTACGCTTGCCGCACGTTCCTCAAGTACATGCCCCGCGGAGCCACGGTGCTGGAGGTCGGCTGCGGCAGCGGACGGATACTGACCAGCATCGTCAGGGAAAAAGGCTGCCGCTGCGTCGGCGTGGACGTGACCGATGGAGCCTTCGACTCGCTGTCCTATTTCTCCCGTCAACAAGGGGTAACTGCCGATGCGGTGAAAGGCGACGGGTTCTCTCTGCCCTTCAGGGACGGGTGTTTCGATGTGGTCTACTCGGAAGGGGTGATAGAGCATTTCCCCATTGAGCGCTCTGCGGAGATGGTCAGGGAGCACGTCCGGGTCTGCCGCCCGGGCGGGCTGGTGATCGTTTCGGTGCCCAACAAGTTCGCCCTGGTCCATTCCCTGACCAAGCGCCTGCTGGGCCCGCGATTCCTCTTCGCGCCGGAGGCCAGCCTTTCCACCTTTGAACTCGCCCGACTGATGCGGATGGCGGGGCTGGTCACGGTGGCGCGGGACGGTTTCGCCTTCGGCTGCCAGTTCTATATGTTCCAGACCTTCTTCCTCGATCAGACCTCACGCCCGATGTTGAAGAAGGCGGGAAGCAGCCTGCTTTCCCTGTTCAAGAAAACAGGCCTGTACCACTTCGCAAACCCGCGGCTTAATTCACTGATAGGTTTCCAGACGCTGGTTGCGGGACGCCGCGACGCCTAAATTACAATTAGAACGAGCCGGCTGCCGGTTCCTCGCCGGGATGGAGCGCCTTCCACCGTTCGAGCAGCGCGCCCTTGTCCTCTTTGGGGTCCTGTACTATACAATCGTCTATAGGGCATACCTCTACACAGCGCGGTGAATCAGCGACCCCCACGCACTCGGTGCACTTCTGCGGGTCGATCTGGTAGATAGTATCGCCCTCGCTGATCGCCTCGTTCTTGCACTCCGCCTCGCAGGCACCGCAACTGATACACTCATCGGTAATTTTATATGCCACCTTTCGAACCTCCTTATCGTTCATCTATGGCAGGATAGAAGCCTGTAATGGTCACTTACCTTGTCAGTCCCTCACCTCCTCATCGAATTTCTGCTTCAGGGCAGCGGCCACGTGGTCTGGAACCAGATCGTTGATGCAGCCCCCCAGCCTGGCGGCCTCCTTGAGCAAGCTTGAGCTGACGAACTCGAACTCCAGCTTGGTCATAAAGCACACCAGCTCCACGTCTGGGGCCAGCTTCTTATTCATCAGCGCCATCTCGAACTCCCGCTCGAAGTCCGAGCTCATCCTCAGGCCCCTCACGATGACCTTGGCCTTGCACTGCCTGGCGAACTCTACGGTGAGTCCTTTATAGCTGGTGACCTGAACGTTGGATAAGTGTGCCAGCGCTCTCTGCATCAGGTCCACCCGCTCCTCGGTATTGAACAACAAGCGTTTCGGCGGCTCATCGTACACCGCCACGATCACCTTCTCGAACAGGTTGGCCGCGCGCTCGGCGATATCCACGTGTCCCATGGTCACCGGATCGAAGCTTCCAGGGTAAAGGGCTACAGTCAATTCGATTCCTCCCATTGAAATATGGAAATACAGGTGTCACCGTGGCGGCGCTCCCTGGCCAGCCTGAAACCGCCGTATTCCGGGCTGAGGGGCACACGGTGCGAATGCTCCACCATTATGGCCGATCCGGTGTCGACCAGCGGTGAAGCCACCAGGTGCTCGATGGTATCGATAACCGCGCGGTCGCGATAGGGCGGACCCATCAGCACCAGGCCGTACCTTCTATCCAGCGCACCTATCGCCTTTATCGCGCTGGAGCAGTGGACGTGCGCCCGGTCGGCGAAGCCGGCCCGCTCCAGGTTTTCTCTGATAGTGGCACAGCACCTGGGATTTCGCTCCACCAGGTCGGCCCACGCGGCGCCGCGGCTCAGCGCCTCGATTGCCATGGACCCGGTGCCGGAGTAGAACTCGAGCACGGAAGACCAGTCGGTATCCATCGATTCCAGTATAGAGAAGATCGCTCCCCGTATCAAATCGGAGGTGGGACGTATTGCCACCCCCTTCGGCGTTTCGATATGCAACCCCTTGGCCTTACCTGCAATGATGCGCATTACCGATTGCAGCGGCTTTGTCCCCGAGCCTCCATTTTACAGCCATTACATTATAATACGGGGAATACCACAGGCGTCAAGTGGCATCCTGAATACGGCAACGGCAGCCCCCTTCCGCAGCCGGCCATTCGACTCAGGCTGAACAGTTGCCTCCGGCAATTGCCCCAAAACGAGGGCAAAGGTCTTTACAAATCGGATATTGGGTAGTATAATAAGCATCTACAAAAAAACATCTCATTTGGCTGAGGGTCATTGGCCTTCAGCCTTTGTTTAGTAGAGGCGGAAGGAGGGACAGGATGCCGGAGAAAGAATACTTACTCACGCAAGAGGGCCTAAAGAAGCTGGAGGAGGAGCTGGAGCACCTGCTCACGGTGCGCCGCCCCGAGGTGGCGGACAAGATCCAGCAGGCGAAGGAGTTGCGCAGCGCGGTCAACTCCCCGGAGTACGAGGACGCCAAGAATGAGCAGGGCTTCGTCGAGGGCCGGATACTGGAGCTTGAACATATAATCAAGAACGCCAAGGTCATCCATCACGAGGATGCTAACAATGATTTCGTCGAGGTCGGGAACGAGGTCAAGGTACAGCTGCAGGACGGCACCGAGGAGCACTACACCATCGTGGGCAGCGCCGAGGCCAACCCCGCCGAGTGGAAGATATCCAACGAATCGCCTATCGGAAAGGCGCTCCTGAGCAAGCGTGTTGGAGACGAGGTGGAGGTGGAGGCTCCGGCGGGCACGCTCAAGCTGAAAATCCTGGAGATCAGGTAGTGTCCCGGCTCGATGATATAGCGGAGCAGCGCCGCCAGAAGCTCCGCGCCATCCGCGAGCAGCACATAGACCCGTACCCCCCGCGTTACCACCGCAGCCACACCGCAAGCGAAGCCGTCGCCCGGTTCAAACGAGGCGACGAAACGCCGATGAGCCTGGCGGGCCGCATTACCGCCCTGCGCATCATGGGGAAGGCCGCCTTCTGCGACCTGCGCGACTCCTCGGGGAAGGTCCAGGCCTATTTCAGCAACAAGCTCCTCGGGGACAAATACGATTCCCTGCACCATTTGGACATCGGCGACATCATCGGGGTCGAAGGGCGGATGTTCCGCACCCGCACCGGCGAGGTGACGGTGGAGGTCTCCTCCTTCACCATGCTCTGCAAGTCCCTGCGCCCGCTCCCGGAGAAGTGGCACGGCCTCACCGATGTGGAGAAGAGATACCGCCAGCGCTACCTCGATCTCATCGCCGATGAAGACATCGGGCGTATATTCAAGATGCGCAGCCGGCTGATAACCGCCGTCCGCCGCTACATGGAGCGGCAGGGCTTCATCGAGGTGGAGACGCCGGTGCTGCACCCGGTGGCCGGCGGGGCGCTGGCCCAGCCCTTCGTCACCCACCACCACGCCCTCGACCGGGACCTTTATCTGCGCATCGCCACCGAGCTGTACCTCAAGCGGGTCATCATCGGCGGCTTCGACAAGGTGTTCGAGGTCGGGCGCATCTTCCGCAACGAGGGCATCTCCACCAGGCACAACCCCGAGTTCACCATGATGGAGAGCTACCAGGCCTACGCCGACTACAACGATGTGATGGCGCTGCTGGAGGACATGGTGTCCTCCGTCGCCAGACGGGTGCTGCGGAAGACGAAGGTCACGTTCGGCGGCGAGGCCATCGACTTCAGCCCGCCGTGGCGCCGCATAACGCTCAGGGATGCGGTCAGGGAAGGCTGCGGCATCGATTTTCTGGAGCACGAGGACGAGGGCTCCCTGCGCCGCGCCATAAGCCGGCAGGGGCTGCAGGTGGACGAGGGGCGGGGGCTGCCCCAGATACTGGACAAGCTCATCTCGGCCTACGTGGAGCCGAAACTGATCCAGCCCACCTTCCTGCTGGACTACCCCCTCGCCATGTCGCCGCTGGCCAAGCGCAAGCCGGACGACGGGCGCCTGGTGGAGCGTTTCGAGGCCTTCGCCGGCGGCATGGAGATCGCCAACGCCTTCACCGAGCTGAACGACCCCGAGGAGCAGCGCGAGCGCTTCCGCCAGCAGGACGACATTCGGGCGGAGCTGGGCGATGAGCAGGCGGAGCGGGTGGACGAGGATTTCCTGGTGGCGCTGGAACACGGCATGCCGCCCACCGGCGGCCTGGGCGTGGGCATCGACCGGCTGGTGATGCTGCTCACCGGCCAGCAGTCCATCCGGGAGGTCATCCTCTTCCCCCAGTTGAGAAGCAGGTAAGCGGCGGCCGTCCGCCTCAAGCGGAGACATGCGCCGTAGTTTATGTAAAGGGAGTGCTGCGGAGATGGGAACAGCGATGAAGAGAGCGGCAGTCATCCTTTCGGTATCGACATTGCTGGCCGCGGTGTGCCTCCCGATGTTACTGCCGCGGCCCTGCTCCGCCGACGGCGGCCCCTACGGGTGGAACCGCGTGAGCGTGGGCACGTCGCGGGAGCTGCGCGCGGTGTGGGGCACCGGCATCAACGATATCTACGTGGCCGGCGACTTCGGCACGGTCAAACGTTTCAACGGGTTCGCCTGGGACTCGCTGTACCCCGGCTCCAAGGACGCCCTCTACGGCGCGTGGGGCACCGCGGACGACGTGTTCTTCGTGGGGGGCAGCGGCATCGCCCTGCGCTTCGACGGCAGCAACTGGCAGGAGATAGGCAGCGGCAGCGACAGCGACCTGCGCGCCGTGTGGGGCAACTCCTCGCAGCACATATTCGCCGTGGGCGCCGGCGGCGCCACCGTGTACGGCGACAGCGGCGGCTGGAGCCTTCTGGAGAGCGGCACCAACAACCTGCTCTACAGCGTGTGGGGCACCTCCGCCTCCAACGTCTTCGCCGTGGGCGCCTCCGTGGACATCCTGCACTACAACGGCAGCGCCTGGAACAAGATGTTCATCCCCACCAACCAGTTCCTGTTCGGCGTGTGGGGCAGCTCCCCCGACGACGTTTTCGCCGTGGGCAAGAGCGGCACCATCCTGCACTACGACGGCCATTCCTGGAGCGCCATGTCCAGCAAGGTGTCCCGCGACATGTACGCCGTGTGGGGCACCGCCCCCGACGACGTGTTCGCCGTGGGCGAGTACGGGCTGGTGCTGCACTACGACGGCAGCGAGTGGAAGCTGATGCACA
>Ga0180438_10009030_pt1 | contig 12529 bp, 12 predicted proteins | sample SS_ome_12_FD_132455 | JGI IMG/M metagenome (GOLD analysis project Ga0180438, IMG submission 132455) | Hypersaline lake sediment archaeal communities from the Salton Sea, California, USA - SS_3_D_2 metaG | ecosystem: Environmental > Aquatic > Non-marine Saline and Alkaline > Hypersaline >...
CCGGCCGAGGCCGTCCGTACCACAAGGTCCGGACCAGGCAAGCACCCGCATGACCGGTCGCAGCCAGCGTCACTCGTCCCGCTGCATGATCTTCAATGCCAGCAGATCGAGCTGGCCTTTGAGATCCGAGAGCAACAGTTCCGGGCCGGCGCCGCCGGCCAGGTGGGAATAGAACGCGCTGCCGGGCGAGTTGTGGCCGGTACCCAATAGGGTGGTGGTCGTTTTCAGCTCGTGGAGTTGCTCGTCGACCTGGTCGAGCTTGGCCGCTGCGTGACGGCTGTCGTGCCAAAGTCGGTCGAGTTGCAGGACCAGGCCGACCAGCAGCGCGATCTGGCCGCACAGCGCAACCGGCATGCCCACGTTCCACAACTCCGGCCGATCGCCCCACAGCGACCATCCCAGCAACACGCCGCCGCAGACGAACGCCATCGTGCCCAGCGACAGGGCGATCCAAGTCAGCCCGGCCAGCAAGGGGTTGGACCGCTGCGGCTGAGGACGCTTGGCTCGCACGGGCTTGCCCGCCGAAGGCAGGTGCCACCCCGGCGGACCGGCGTTGGGGGGATCGAGTCGGGCGGCCTCCTGGCGGTAGGCGGCCTTGCGGCAACCGTAGCCGCTCTTGTCCATGCCGAGCACGTGCTCGATGTGTCGAAGTTGCTGGTCGAGTTCCCAGCCGTCGTCCAACGGCGGCTCGGGATCGGTCGCCAAGACGGCCGAGTCTTCGTCCGGAGTCGTCTTCCGGCCGCCGCCTGGGCTGAGATCGCGTCCACAGCGGGGGCAGCAGAATCTTCCCCCGTCGCCCGATGCCACCGCAGGCACATCTTGTCTACACTGCTCACACCACATGGTGTTCTTACCATCGGCCACCCGGGTGTGAAACTACACCGATTTCGTAGAATTTGCGGGCGAGGGGCGGCGGGCCGTGGGAAGACAGGGGGGATGGGGGGCAGGGGTTAGGGGCTGGGGGTTGGGGGCTGGGGATTCGGTTCTTGAGAATGCCGTGAAGGGCTGCAGTGGCCGAATTCGCCGGGATTTGGCCGTTTTGGTCGCGCTGCCAAAGTCTGGCGACTTCGGCTACCTCCCATCCCTGACCGATAGCCCGGCTGGTGGCCGCAGGCAAAGGAGGGTGTGAGGTTCAGGGTTCAGGGTTCGGGGTTCAGAGATTTGGGGTGACGATTGGAGGCGGAGTGCTGAACCCTGAACCCTGACCACTGAACCCTTGGGCTTTCTGGCAGGAGAAGCTCTTCCTGATTCTCCGGCGCCCAAGAAACGTGCAATTCGCTCTGGCGGCTTCGGCCAAAGTCTGGCGACTTCGGCTACCCCCAACTCCTAACCCCTAACTCCCAACCCCTACTAATCCCCAACCCCCGACTCCTCCGCCCGATACCACTCGCCGCGGAGCCAATCGCTCAGCAGGCCGATCTCTTGGGCGGTGAGCGTGTTCTTGGCCGGCTCGTCGGGGAACTCGGCGTAGGCCGGCATGCGATCGTTGCTGTCACCGTAGAACCGCTTGTGGGTCGGATCGCTGATGATGCCCATGATCCACTCCCGCGAGCCGTAGCCGGTCAGGTCCGGGGCGTCGCCGATCCGTCCCTCGTCGTGGAACTTGTGGCAACTGGTGCAGTCGGGCCAGTCGCTGAGCATTTCCGTGCCCCGCTCGATCTTTTCGGCGTCCTTGGCGTCGGCCTCCCGCTGCGATTGCAGTTGGGCCTCGGCCGAGAGGGCCACCACGATCGACTCGATCTCTTCCTTCTCCTCGTCGATCAGCTCGTCCAGCGTTTCCCGGACCTGGGCGGACATCGTATTGAGGTTCGTATTGCCGAAGTACTCGGGTCCGCCGACCCGCTTGGGATCCAACAGGCCCGCGATCCACGCCCGGCTGGCGAAGCCGTAGAGGTTCGGTGCCGAGGGCTCTTCGGCCACGATGCCCTGGCCGTCGGCGTCGACGTGGTTGTGACAACTGGCGCAATGGGTCTTGAAGAGGATCGGCCCTTGGGTCAACGGGTCGTTGCGCAGCAGGGTCAAGGCGCCGGTGGCGGGGATGCCTTCAGGAGCCCGGGCAAGCAGCAGGACCCGGGCGGCCTGGTCGCGCTCGGTGGCCAGCGCCGCCTGGTGGGCTTCGTCCTTGCGGTCTTTCGCGACCGAGATGATCGACAACACGACGATGGCCAACAGCACGACCGCCGTGAAGCCAACGTTGAAGATGTGCCCGGCGGCGCTGCGTCCGATCCAGGGCATGGCCAGCACCAGGCACACCAGCAGGCCGGGGATGACGAAGATCGGCAGGATCATCCACTCGCCCGGGAAGAGGTGCGAAAACTCGTAGAGCCCCAGGAAGGCCCATTCGGGCCGGGCGGCGGCATAGAAGTTGGCCGGGTTGGGATCGGCCGGAGATCCCAGCGCCACGCCGGCGGCGTCGCCGGAGACGCCGTGTTGCAGGGCAAGTGCAAACATGACCGCCAGCACGATCAGGCTGGCGATCGTGGCGCAGATGGCCTGGCGGGGCCAATAGGGCACCGATTTTCCGGTGGTGGCCGCTTCCGCGGCGTCGGCCCGGCGGAGCAGCACCCCGTGCAGAATCAAAAGCGCCAGGAAACTGCCCGCAAACAGCCCGATGTGCATCGCCAGGAAGCGGGTGAGCGTGAGATGTCCGAAGGCGGGTCCGCCGGCGGCCAGCTTGAACAGCCCGCCGCCGATGCCGGGAATCAACGTGAGGAAGCTGACCCGCACTTTGGTGGCCGCGTAGCTGTTCTGGTCCCAGGCCAACAGATCGCCGGTCAGCAGCGAGCCGAGCGTGACCAGCCCCATCGGCACGGCGACCCAGAACACGAGTTCGCGGGGCGCCCGATAGGTTCCGGTCAGGATCGTTTGGATCAGGTAGATGCCGATCAGCACCAGCAGCGCGTGGGCCGAGTAGTGGTGAACGGCCCGCAACAGCCAGCCGCCGGCCACCTCATGTTGCAGGAAGTAGACGCTTTCCCAGGCGGTCTGGGCGCTGGGGCTGTAGAACATCCAAAGGAAGAACCCGGTGATGGCCTGCACGCAGAAGGCGAACACGATCGTGCAGGGCCAGACCTTGCTACAACACGCTCCGCCGGGTACGGGGGCGTCCATGCACTTCCGCGCCGCGGACACCAGGCCGCTGCGATCGTCGATCCAACCGAGTAGGGCTTTCATGCTTTTGCGACCTTCTTCTTGGTGCCGGTTTCGAAATTCTGGAACTTCACCAGGACGTCCGAGTTCTCGATCTTCACCTCCAGGGTGTCGAGATCGCGGGGGCTGGGGGACGTTTTGTCGAGCCGCATGCCGGCCAGATCGAAACTGGCCGCATGGCAGGGGCAGAAGAACTTCCCGCCCTCGGGCGACGCCTGATACTGCACCGAGCACCCGGCGTGGGGACAAACTACCTGCAACGCCGCGACCGGCTGCTGCTTCTCGCCCGTGCGGCGCAGGAAGACCGCCCCAACCGGCTCGTTGGGAAAGCGGTTCCAGGCGTCGGTGCGATCGGCGATGATCGGGAATTTCCGGGGCGTGCCGTCTTCGGGCAGTACGTCCAGCGAGGTCAACCGCATGAACTCGCCGGCCAGGCCCTTTTGCCGCAAGGGGTTCAGGAAGGCCACGATGCCCACCACGGCCGGCACCAGCAGCGCCACGGCGCCCAGCACCACCGCGATGGCCTGGGCAAGGAACCCGCGGCGATTCTCGTCCGCGTCGGTCGCCGAGCCGCAGCAACAGGATGACGTTTGGGGGGAGTTTTCCATGGTATAGCCTCGAACGGTCTGAACGTCGTGGGGCACGTTTCCAACGTGCCCGGCACGATGAAATCGTGCCCCACTTATCTTAGCTCCGCATTATCGCATCGCCGCACGCACGGCGTCAAGGACCTTGGTTTGTGCCGCCACGAGCGGCTCGTCGATAAACGCCCCGGCCGCTTTTTTGTGTCCGCCGCCGCCAAACTGCTGGGCGATGAGGCTGCAATCGAAGTCGTTGCGGCTGCGGAAACTGATCTTGAATCCGCCGCTCTGCTGCTCCACCAGGATCACCGCCACCTCGGTGCCGCCGACCGCCAGCGTCATGTTGATCATGTCTTCGCTGTCGGCGGGGTGGGCCCCGGCCGCCTCGAAGTCTCTCCGCTCGATGTAGGTGTGGATCAATCGACCGTCCATTTCGACCTTGGCCCGGGCCATCGTGCAACCGATCAGATTCAGCCGGGGCAAAGTGTCGTTTTCGTACAACTGCTGATAGAGTTCGGCCGGTACCACACCGACGTCCATCAGCCGAGCGGCCATCCTCAGCGTCTCGGGCGTGGTCGAGGAGAAGCGGAACCAACCGGTGTCGGTGGCGATGGCGGCGAAGGCGGGCCGCGCGATCGCCAGCGTCAGCGGCACGCCCAACTGATCGGCGGACTCGACGACCAGCCGGCCGGTCGCTTCGGCTTCGTCGTCCTTGAACAGTTCGGCCCCCAGGTCGTCCGCGCTGACGTGATGGTCGAGCACGGCCTTGACGGCCTTGGTCGTGCGAATCACCTCACCCATCACTCCCAACTGGGCCCAGGCCGTGGTGTCCAAAACGATCAACACATCATAGCCGTCGAGCTGCTCGGCCTTCACGTCGGCGCCCAGTTGTTTCAGTTTTCCGGCCGGATCGAGGAACTGCAATCCCGGCGGCGTGGCGAACGGATTGACCACCAGCACGTCCTTGCCGAGGCTTTCGAGGACGGCGGCCATGGCCAGTTCGCTGCCCAGCGCATCACCGTCGGGCCGCACGTGGCTGGTCAGCAGGAACCGCTGGTGGTTGCGGACGAGTTCGACGAAACGGGACCAGTCGGGCATGTTGAATATCGGCTGCTTGATTCTGGGCGAGCGGCGGATGGAAGTTTGCCTGGAGCGCGTTTTCGGTTGTCAGTTTTCAGTTGTCGGTTTTCAGTTGTCAGTTTTCAGTTGTCAATCTCATCCCCGGCAGCGCAGTGCCGGGGCGTTTCAACAATCTTAATCCCCAATCTCATCCCCGGCAGCGCAGTGCCGGGGCGTTTCAACAATCTTAATCCCCAATCCCCAATCCCCAATCCCCACCAACGCTAAACTCTCACCTGCCACGCGCCTCGTATCACGGTCGTACCATGATCTTCATCGCACGTTCTGCGAGGCAGCGGATTCATTGACTTGGTAACTCGAACCGCCGACAGACGTCGCGCGCCGTGGCGATGTCGCGGTTCATTTGGGTCGTGAGTTGTTCGGCCGACCTAAACCTCTTAATCTTCCTCAGTTGCGTCAAGAAGTCAACCTCGATCACCTTTTCGTACAGGTCGCCCTCGAACTCGATCAGATAGACTTCTACCTTAAGCGCCGTTTCATCGAAAGTGGGATTGGGTCCGATGCTGATGGCGGCGGGCCAGGGGGAGTCGTCGACCCATGCTCGGCCGGCATAGATACCCTCGCTGGGCAGCAGGGTGTCGGTCCGTCCCACGTTGGCGGTGGGATAGCCCAAGGTCCGCCCCCGTCCCGCCCCGCGGATCACCTCGCCGTGGATGCGGTACGGCCTGCCGAGCATGGCGTGGGCCTGATCGACGCGGCCTTCGGCCACCAGGGCTCGGATCCGAGAGCTGGAGACGTTCGCGCCGTCTACCCGGATCGGTTCGACCACTTCCAGCGCCACGCCGGCCTCGGCGCAGAACTGCCGCAAGGCGTCGACGGTACCGGTGCGATTGTGGCCGAAGAAGAAGTTGGGGCCTTCCACCATGGCCCGGGCCGCAAGCCGCTCGCGGACGATGCGGTTGAAGAACTCCCGGGCTTCGAGCTGCAGAAAGGCCAGGTCGGTCGGATAGACGATCACGGCGTCGGCGCCCAGTTCCCTCAGCAAGCGGACTTTGCGATCGGTCCAGCCCAGCGGGGCCGGCGCCCGTTCCGGGTGGAGCAATCGGGCCGGGTGCGGATCGAACGTGAAGACGACGGCGGGTCCTCCCACGGCCCGGGCGGCCGCCAGCAACCGTTGGACAATCCGCGCGTGGCCTCGGTGGACGCCGTCGAAATTGCCGATCGACAAGGCGCAGTGGCGAAACTGCTCGGGAAGCTGACTGAGGTCGCGGAAGAGATTCACGGGAGTGGAGGTAGGTGATGGTCCGTAGTCGGTTCTCGGTGGTCAGTTGTCGGTTGTCGGTTGTCAGTTGTCGGTGGGCTTTTTGTCAAGTGGTAGTGCGCTGTCATTCCTTGGGCGAGATGCGGCGGATCTTGTCGCGTAAGCTGGCGGCCTCCTCGAACTCTTCGGCCGCGATGGCCGCTTGGAGTTCCTCGCGGAGCGTTTCGATGGGTGTCTTGGGGCGAGCAGCCTCGGCGGCCTGCTCCTGGGCCAGGATCTCGTCGCGCCACCGCTCCAGGCTGGCCAGCTCCACGCACTCCTCGGCCCGGTGGCTTTGTTCGTACTGGTCCAGGAAATCCCGGACCGCGTCGATCCCCGACTCGATCACTTTCAGCGCCTCGCGGTGTTGTTCCTGCTCGATCATCGGCGTGGCCACCGCGCGGGTGTGCATCATCGTCACGTAAGGACGCCACTGGTCGAACTGGAGCTTGTGGCGCTCGTCCTGCGTATGGGCGCAGACGAACGCGAACAGCTGCAGGTTCCGCTGCGTGTCGCGGGCACACAATTCGTAAAGGTCCAGGTGCCAGAAGCTCAGGTAGCGATGGTAGTATTGCACTCCCTCGCGCCACAAGCGCATGCAGTCCTCCTCCTTCAACTGGAAGGCGGCCGAGTCGGGGTGCGTCTTGTCGTAGGCCCGTTGTTGCTGCTGATAGTACTCCAGCCACGACGTGCATCCTTCGGGCCGTTCCCCGTCGGGGCGACCGTCCATCTCCATCTGTAACAGTCCCAAGTCCACTCGCAATTGCACTTTGTCGCGGCCGTCGTCCCCCTTGATGATCCGGACCGTCACTTCGTCGGGCTCGTAGCCCCAACCTTGCAAGATTTTCGTGAGGTCCTTGGACGTCTTCTCGGGCATCGCAACGACTCCGGCGATTCCAATTCCGGCTTGGTCTCAAAACGGTAGCCACGCTCGCCAGAGCGTGGTTGACGAGAGCCGATTTCTCGCAAAATGCGGCGTTCTCCACCGTCTGACGCCATTTTGCCCCGTCTGGCGACGGTGGCTACACCACGATTATTCTGAGACTTATACTTAGTCTACACCGCTACAGAGGAAAGGGCGAGGGCAGACAGGAGAGGGGGGACGGCGAGGCAAAAGGGGGGCGGGAAATACTGCAGACCCGTAGGACGGGCCTCCGAGAAACGCGGGCGGCAAGTACGACGGGCCTCCGAGCCCGTCGATTTCCGTGCGTTATCTGATGCATCGACGGCTTCGGAGAGCCGTCGTACGGATGCCGACGGCTTCGGAGAGCCGTCGTACGGATGCCGACGGCTTCGGAGAGCCGTGGCACAGGCAGAAGCGACGCTCTCAACTCATTCGCTCGGGTCGCGGATGACCGGTTCCATCACCTTGGTGTTCCGATCCACCGCCAGCACGATCGTTCGCTGTTCGACGCCGTCGCCGCTGCTGGCCACCACGGGCAGGACGTGGCGGCGGTCGGGCAACGTGAACCGCACGGCGAACGACCCGTCCGGACGCAAATGCACCGGTTCGCCTCGCAGGGTGACGTGGGCGTCCGGATCGACCACTCCGTGGACGATCAACTCGGTCTCGACCGCGAAGTTGAAATCGTCTCGATTGTCGTGGGTTCTGGCGCCCAGCCCGAAGCGGCCCGACATCGGTTCGCCCATCGGCCGGTGCAACCGCTCCTCGAGCACTTCCTTCAGGTCGCCGTTGGTCTCCTGCTCCAGATAACCGCCGCTCATGGCGTAGACGCGATCGAAATCCTTGGCCACCTCGGACCAATTCCTGTCGAACGAATCGCCCGACGTGGCCTTGGGAGTGCTGACCACGTTGCTGCGGGCCAGCGAGAAGAACTTCCCGCAGGGGGCCAGGTAGCCGATTTCTACCTGGTAGCTGTTGGGAGGATCCTGAACGTCGATGTACCAGTTGTTCACGCCGCCGTGGATTTCCACGTCGCGGACAATCCGCCGGGCCGAGTTGGTGGTGCCGTTTCGGGTGACCTCGTTGAGCCGCAGCACGGGCCGTGCTCCGTGCCAGTGTTGCCCCATGGCCGCCTGGGCACGTTCGACGCTCGCCGGGGTCAGCTCCCAATAGACGTGCAGCCAGAACGGGTCCCGAACCATCACCACCACGCGGTCTTTGGTGTGGCCGTTGCCTTCGCGGATGGAGCGGAAGGCCAGATTCTTGGAGCGGGCCATCTTCTTCTTGGCCTCTTGCAGCTTGCGCTCGGCGTAGGGGCTGCGGACCTTCTTCTGCGGGCGATCGTTGCGCCTCGTTTTGCCGCCGGACTTGCCGGCGGTGCTCTTCTTGCTGCCCGGTTTCGCGCGTCGAGCGGCCTTGGCAGCTTGGGCCTTGGCATGCTTGACCAGGGCCTTGATCAACTCCTCCTTCCGCATCGAGTGCCAGCCGGAGATCTTCTTCCGCTTGGCCATGGCGGCCAAGTCCTTGACGGTGCGGGTTTTGAGCCTTGCTGCAGTGATCACGGGACTTACCTCCGCGTTGCCGATCGCACCTCGTAGTCGGCCGATCGGTCGGTGGTTCCGTGTCGTCCGTGACCCGGGATACATGCCCAAATCTCTTCCGGTCAATCCGTGGCCGAAGGAGCTTTCTGCAAACAATCGGCGGGCGACGTTCCCGACACGACGGCTGGACGGATTACCCGTCTCCTTGAGGTTTCAGCCGTATTTCCGGATCAAGGCCAACCAACGTTCGGCGGGGGTTCTGCTCTCGAACCGGCTCCATATGTCGGGGAACTCAAGTCGTCCGCTCGGCACGGGCCGCTCTTGGTAGGTACCCGACCTCCAGGTCGGGCAAAGCGGACTGCGCCGATAGGATTGATTATAGTTGGAAGGGTGCCTGAACGCAATGACCCGGCCGCGGAGACGCGGCTGACTGAGCTGAGAATATTGGATATATCTTCTGTATTGACAATAAGTTATGGATATGCGGTCTTGAACGAAAATAGCGGGGATCCTGGAGCCAGCCTTTGCCACGTGGGGGGTTGACGCGCAGGTGGTGATCGTATCCCCCATTCCTTTTTCCTGGTGGTAGCCGAAGTCGCCAGACTTTGGCAGTCTGGCCCATGGGGCCAAATCCTGGCGAATTCGGCTACTGGGGGAACCGGTTGCCACGTTTTCTGCGGTCTTCGCCGCGTGGCCGCGGCGGCTGAACAGCCAACGTGTCATAACGCCACCTTCCGCTCTCCGAAGCCGTCCAGACGGGTACGACGGCTCTCCGAAGCCGTCGACCCACCGGATCACGGCCGGAAATCGACGGGCTCGGAGGCCCGTCGTACGGCCCGATGGTCGACGGGCGCGGAGGCCCGTCGTACAGCCCGATCACCAATCTGAAACTTGACCAGGCACTCGTCAGACCTTCGGCCTGGGCGCTTGACAGCCTGCAGAGCGCCAGATAAACTCAGCGGCTTTAATCGGTTTTGCCGAGTGATCGACCAGACTGCTCGTGAACGAACCGCCCGACGACCGCTCGCCGCTGGCTCTGGCCATGGAGTGGACCTCCCGGGTGACCACCGTGTCGCTGGAGATGGTCCTGCCCGGCGTGCTCGGCTATTGGGTCGACCAGTGGCTGGGAACCCGCATGGTGTTTCTGGTGCTGGGAGTGGTGTTCGGCCTGGTCAGCGGAATGTGGCATCTGATCCGCATGACCCAACCACCGGCCGCCGACCGACGGTCGCGGCAAAACTCCGCCGAGGAGGATGACAAACCGTGAATCCCGGCACGGCCAATCGGTTTGCCCGTTTGCAGCGCCTGGGTCTGGCGGCCCGTGCGGCAATCCTGGTATCGGTCGTAGCATTGACCTACGCCGTCGCGGGGCCCGTGGGCTGGCATGTCTCGGGGGCGATGGGTTTGTGGGCCTCCGGCGTGGCGGCCGGAGTCTGCTTGCTGGGGGCGACCCTGGCCCTGGTGGTCAGCTATCGGCTGCGGGATCCGCAGCGAGCCCTGACAGGCATGTTGCTGGGGATGCTGCTGCGGATGGGAATTCCGCTGGGATTTGCCGCCGGGATGTTTCTTTTTGGCGGGGTGCTGGCGGAGGCGGGGGTGTTTTATTATCTTGTAGCTTTTTACCTGGTGACCCTCGCAGCGGAGACGCTCCTGTCGCTGCCGCCGACGGATACTCCCCGATGTTGCCCCGAGACGATGCAGGACGCTTCATGACCCATGGCTGATAAAACGCAGGAACTCTTCGGCCACGTCAAGGACGCTCAGTACTTCCATCTGCCCAACCTGACGGAAGAAGGGCTGATCGTGCAGATTCCGCAGCCGGCGGAGTTTGCACCCTGGCTGCCGCAGCCGGCCGAGATCGTGGAGCCGCTGGGCATCGAAGAGCCGCCGGCATGGCTCACCGAGCCGTGGAGCTTGACCAAGTTCATGATCCTGGAGGCGGTCGCCGCGGTGTTGATGATCGTGATCTTCGTCTGGCTGGCCCGAAAAATCGCCTCCGGCGAGCGTCCCCGCGGAATCCTCTGGAACCTGTTCGAGGCGATGGTCGTTTTCATGCGCGACGAAGTGGCCCGGCCCGCCATCGGCAAGAAGGACGCCGACCGGTTCCTGCCGTTCATCTGGACCGTCTTCTTCTTCATCTTGTTCTGTAATCTGTTGGGGATGGTTCCCTGGGCCGGTTCGCCCACGGGCGCTTGGGGATGCACGCTGACGCTGGCGGTGATCGCGTTTGTGACCATGATCGGGGCGGGCATCAAGAAGTACGGCCCGATCGGTTTCTGGACCGGCCAGGTGCCCCACATGGAACTGCCCTTGGTGATGGCCCTGTTCATCAAGCCGATGGTGCTGTTGATCGAGGTAGGCGGGATGCTGATCAAGCACTTCGTGCTTTCCGTGCGTCTGCTGGCTAACATGTTCGCCGGCCACCTGGTGCTGGCGGTGATTTTGGGTTTCATCGCCGCCACGGCCGATCGCAACGCGGCCTTGTGGACGACCGTGATGTTCGGCAGCGTGTTCGGAGCGGTCGCGTTGAGTTTACTCGAACTGTTCGTTGCGTTTTTGCAGGCGTATATATTCGCGTTTCTCTCAGCACTGTTTATCGGTATGGCGGTACACCAGCACTAGCGGGCGTACGTGCCGTGCCGGAGGATGCACATTTTTTTCGACAAGGAGATGGATCCTGTGAAGAAGTTCACCACGATCGTAATGTTGGGCCTGGCGTTGTTGTGTGTGGCGACGCCCGCCCTGGCGGCCGATGAGCCTGCCGCACCTGAAGCTCCTGCCGTTTCGAGTGGTTTTTCCATCTGGCTGGGCGGTGCCTTCGGGGCCGGTCTGATCATCATTGGTGCGGGAATGGGGATCGGCAAAATCGGCTCGTGTGCCGTTGAGAGCATGGCGCGTCAGCCGGAGGTCGCCGGAAACATCCAGACGGCAATGATCATTTCCGCGGCGTTGATCGAAGGGGCGACCTTCTTCGGTCTGATCGTCTGCATGTTGGCCAAAGGGCCCTGGAGCTAGGGAATCCAAATGAGCTTTGCCCGACTCGTTTCTGGCCTCGTGTTCAGCTTATTGCTGGTGGCGTTCACTCCCATGGCGATTTGCGCCGATCCCGAGCCTTCCGGTGGGCAAATCCACCACGAAGCGGAAAACGCGGCGGAAGACACGGCCGCCGAGCACGAAGCCGCACACGGCCACGGCCCGGTCAACACGAATCCGCTGGAGCTGAGGCGGGACCTGGCCCTGTGGACGCTGGTGATCTTCCTGGTGTTGCTGGCCGTGCTCTGGAAATTCGCCTGGGGGCCGATTGCCCAAGGGCTCCAGCGCCGCGAGCAGGGAATCGCCGACCAGATCGCCCAGGCCGAACAGGCCAACCAGGAGGCCCGGGACCTGCTGGGCCAGTACGAGCAGCGGCTGGCCGGGGCCAAGGAGGAGGTCCGCCAGATCCTGGAGAGGGCCCATCGCGACGCCGAGCAAACCGGCCGCGAGTTGATCGACAAGGCGCAGGCCGAGGCCAAGATCGAGCAGCAACGGGCCTTGCAGCAGATCGACGCCGCCACGGCCGCCGCCCTGAAGGAGCTGGCCGATCTCAGCGCCTCGCTGGCGGTGGAGTTGGCGGGCAAGATCGTGCGTGCCGAGTTGAAGCCGGACGATCACGCCCGGCTGATCCAGCAGGCCGTGGCCAGTTTTTCCCAGCGCCCGCCCAGTACCAATTAACCCTAATGGATTGACCGATGCCCGAATCCGACGACTTCTCGGCTGCGCACGCCCGCACGGCGGCGCAGATTGACGCGGACGTGGGCGTCGAGCACATTGCCGACGTCTACGCCAAGGCCCTGTTGGGCGCGGCGGAAAAGGCCGGCTTTACGCAGACCGTGCTCGACGAGTTCGATTCGCTGATCGCCGACGTGCTGGACCGCTTCCCCACGCTGGAGGCCGTGCTGGCCTCGGGGTTGATCTCCAACGACGACAAGGTCGA
>Ga0180438_10009033_pt1 | contig 12525 bp, 2 predicted proteins | sample SS_ome_12_FD_132455 | JGI IMG/M metagenome (GOLD analysis project Ga0180438, IMG submission 132455) | Hypersaline lake sediment archaeal communities from the Salton Sea, California, USA - SS_3_D_2 metaG | ecosystem: Environmental > Aquatic > Non-marine Saline and Alkaline > Hypersaline >...
CGGGCGCCGGCATATTTTCCGAGATAACTTCGGCAACCGCTGAGCCGAGGCCCCCGAAGATGTTGTGAGACTCCACCGTAACGATCCTGCCGGTTTCCTCGGCGGCTTTTATCAGGGCCTGTTCATCGATCGGCTTAATCGAACTCATGTTGATCACCCTTGCGCTGATTCCTTTCTTTTCCAAAGCCGATGCCGCCACGACGGAATCTTCGACCATTGCGCCGCAGGCGACGATAGTGACATCCTTTCCGTCCCTTACGGTGTAGGACTTGCCCAATTTAAACGTGTAATCCGGCGGCACAACCGGCGGGACGGGGTCTCTTCCGACGCGAAGGTACATGGGCCCTTTATATTCACAGGCAAAGTGAACCACCGCTTCGGTCTCGCGTGCGTCAGCCGGCTGAACAACCACCATATTTGCCATCGAGCGCATGATGGCTATATCTTCGAGCGATTGATGCGTCGCGCCGTTTTTTCCCACAAACAGGCCGGGGTAGCCCCCCATGATTTTGACGTTCAGCCTCGGATAGGCTATCGAAATCGCCACCTGGTCACAGGCCCTTCTCGACGCAAAACATGCAAACGTTGTTGCAAAGGGAATAAAGCCGAGCGTGCTGAAACCGGCGGCTACGCCCATCAGGTTCTGCTCGGCGACACCTACCTGTATGAATCTATCCGGAAATCGCTCCATGAAGTAGCAGGTCCTGGTAGCCGGATTGATGTCGGCATCGAGGACAACGACGTTGGCATTATTCTCTCCCGCTTCAACCAGCGCTTTTCCCAACGCTTCTCTGGGGGACACATGTTCGGACATCTAATTTTCCTCCCTTATCTGTGACAAAGTAAGTTCGATCTCTTCTTCGGGACAACCCAGCTCTCTGAGCGTCTGCTCGACCTGCTCCGGTGTCAGCGTCACGGAATGACACTGCCATTTTCCCACCCAGCAGGAGACCTTGTTGGCCTTTATGGTGTGGGCGATTATGGCTGTGGGTTTTCCCTTTGTCTTTTTGGCCTCGCTTAGGGCGTCGATTATCTCGGGTATGCTGTGGCCGTCGATTTCGATGACGTGCCAGCCGAAAGATTTCCACCTCTCAACGGCCGGCTCAACAGGCATGACCTTTTCGATTTTTTCTGAGAGCGCAAATTTGTTGGAATCGACAATGGTCACCAGGTTATCCAGTTTGTATTTGGACGCGAACATAGCTGTTTCCCAGACCTGGCCCTCGTGGGTTTCGGCATCTCCGACTATCGCATAGACGCGGAGGGTTTTGCCTTTCACCTTTGCCGCCAGGGCCATTCCGGCAGCGGCCGAGAACCCCTGGCCAAGTGCGCCGGTGCTCATGTCGATACCGGGGCACACTGTCATATCGGGGTGGCCCTGGAGGATGCTGTCCATGACGTGAAGCGTCATCAGGTCCTCTTCGGGGATGAATCCGACCTCGATAAGCGTCGAGTACAAGGCCGGACAAGCGTGGCCCTTTGACAATACGAGGCGGTCTCGGTCCTCATAATCAGGATCCATCGGGTCGATGTTCATCTCGTGAAAGTATAGAACCGCCAGCATTTCGGCTATCGACATTGAGCCGCCGACATGGCCTGTGGTTCTGCCCAGCATCTTGATGGATTTGATCCGAATCCGATTGGCGATTTTCTCCAGTTTTTCCGTGTCCACGACTTGTTTGCCCATTTTTACTCTCTTCTCAGCAAAAAATACAGGATAGAGGGGCATGTGCCCCACAAGTAAATCATTCGTTAGTAATCTGAACGTCAGCAACTATAGTATCTGCTGAAAGAGTTGTTTTGTCAATGGCCAATTTCCAAGACTTGTCCGTAGGGGCAAAACTGCCCTGATTTTAAGCAATATGGGCCTGCGAAAATGTGCCCTGAGCAGGCTGGCGATGACGGTCAACAAGACCATACGAATAATAATGATAATGCGAAAAAAAGCGGAAAAAAGGCTTGACAGGTCAGTGAGTTCGGGTATAATTATTGATTATGCATAGAGAGGTATGGTGTGGGGCGAGGAGTATAATGTGTGTGGTTTGGGCCTGCGGTTTGCGCAATGGCCGGTGAGAGTGGGAGTGTGAGAAGGTGGAATCTTGCTGGGCATTGTTCACCTCTGCGCCGCTTTCTCACGGCTCCTGTCAAAATGGAACAAATATGTTAGCGGTTTGTTTCGCCCCGTCGAGCGGGGCGTACCGCTCTTTAGGACCTTTTCAAGGTTTCTGCAAAATTGAAGATCGTGACCTTTTTGAATAAGGAGATCGCGCGATGTGTACGAAAAAGGTTTTCTCTTGCGGTTTTATTATGGTGATGTGTCTTACCGCTTCTTTGTCGGCCGAGCTTATACAGGTCAGCGACCATCAGGAGTGGTATACGTTTGCCAGCGGTGGTTTCGGGGCGAACGACCAGTTGCAGATTCTGACAGGCGGCGAGTTGATCGTCAGTATCGAATCGTGCCTCTGCAACGGGATGGAACTTATCGTAGAGGAAGGCGGCACATTCATCATGAACGACCGGATTAATATGGACGGCGGCGGAATAATCACGATGAACGGCGGCGAGGCCTACCTCAACGGTGATTTCAAATTCCCGGACACCTCTGGCTGGCAGGACGTTCACATATATCTTAATGGGGGTCTGCTCTTTGCCGCAGATACCGAGAGCCTGACGGACCGCGGCTCGACAGTCCACGTCGGAGGCGGCAGGATGCAAACGGGCAACGTCAGTCAGGGCCCGCAGTGGGACCCCGAGAGCAGCTACTGGACGATAGTCCTGCTGGAGGGTTATGACGTGCTCCATATCGACGATATCGGCGGCGGCTTCAAGGAGATATGGGCCGAGCCGGCTGATTCGGACGGTGACGGTCTGCCGAACGACCAGGACAACTGCCCGGACGTTTGGAATGTGGACCAGGTCAACAGCGACGGTGACGCACACGGTGATGTGTGCGATAACTGCATATACGTCGACAACGACGACCAGGGTGACATCGACGGCGATGGGACCGGCGATGCATGCGACCGTGACAAGGACGGTGATACTGTCTCGAACACTGTCGACAACTGCCCCGCGACACCGAATACTGACCAGGCCAACAGCGACGCCGACAGCTACGGCGATGCCTGCGATAATTGTCCGACCGACGACAACCAGGAGCAGTCCGACATGGACAACGACGGAACCGGCGACGTTTGCGACAATTGCCCGGATATCACCAACGCCGACCAGGCCGACGGTGATGCTGACGAAGTCGGAGATGTGTGCGACAACTGCCCCGCCGCCGCCAATACGGATCAGTTGGACGGCGACGGTGACGGAGTGGGCGACGTCTGCGACAACTGCCCCGCCGAGTCGAATCCGAACCAGGACGACATGGACGGCGACGGCACCGGGGACGTATGTGACGACGACATCGACGGTGACGGGGTACCGAACGGCGACGACAACTGCCCTCTGACCGACAATCCCGGGCAGGAGGATTCCGATGGCGACGGGGTGGGGGACGCCTGTGCGGTAACGGAAGTCAGGTTCATCATATCCCATGTGGATTGCGATGGGCACTCGGCCACCTTCGAACTTTTTGTCAGCGGAACGTCGGTAGGGACATATTCGCCCACGGCCGAATGTGATTGTCGCGAGGAGCCGCTGGTAGTGACGCTCACTGATCAGGCGAGTCTCAACCTCGTGGAGTCCCTCGGCTGCACCGAGTTCAAGGTGGACCTGTTTGATCCGGATGCCGAGATCGGCGTGGGCTACATTCGTGCGGAAATCGACAGGTACGCCGGGACCGAGGTATTTTGTCTGGTCGACTATGCGGGCAGGAACTGTGAGGAGCGAGATGTGTGTGACGGGTTGGATTTTCCCGGAACGACCACTTTTGTCAGCACGCTGCCTGACTTGGACGGCGATGGTGAGCCCGACTGTACCGACGACGATATTGACGGCGACGGAGTTGCCAACCCCGACGATAAATGCCCGTTGGACCCCGGTAAGAGCGAGCCGGGAATGTGCGGCTGCGGCGTGCCTGATATCCACAGCGACGGCGACGGTATAGCTGACTGTGTTGATAATTGCCCTGCGACCGACAATCCGGGCCAGGCCGACGGTGACAATGACGGTCTCGGTGACGCGTGCGACAACTGTCCCGCTGAGCCTAATCCCGGCCAGGAGGACATTGACGGGGACGGAATCGGCAACGACTGCGACGATGACATCGACAATGACGGAGTGCCCAACCCGGATGACAACTGCCCCTTTGTAAGCAATCCCGGACAAGAGGATTCCGACGGCGACGGCAGGGGTGATGTTTGCAGTGCCACGGAAGTCAGATTTATCGTAAATCACGCCGATTGCAGCAACGGCAACGCCAGCTTCGAGTTTTTTATCGCCGAGATCTCAGTTGGCGTCTATGGGCCTTCGGCGGAATGTAACTGCAACTCCGAGCCGCTTGTTGTGAGCCTGAATGACCCGGCTATACTGGCACTTGTGGGACCGGAGAAGTGCACGAACTTCGCGATGAATTTGTACGACCCGGACCATGAACTGGCCTTAGGCTTTGTGCGTGTCGAGATCGACAGAGCCACCGGCACCGAGGCGTTCTGCCTTGTGGATTATGCCAACAGGAACTGTGAGGACCGTGACCTGTGTAACGGGTATGAATGGCCCGGGAACGCCACTTTCATCAATTCCCTCCCGGACACCGACGGCGACGGCAACCCGGACTGCACAGACGGTGACATAGACGGTGACGGGGTACTAAATGCAGACGATAACTGCCCCTACGATTCGAACGCCAACCAGCAGGATTCCGACGGCGACAGCTTCGGCGACGCCTGCGACAGGTGTCCAGGTTTCGACGACCTGGAGGACGTCGATGGCGACGGTGTCAGCGACGGGTGCGACAACTGTCCCAACCAGGCGAATGCGAACCAGGAAGACATTGACGGCGACGGCGACGGCGACGTTTGCGACGACGACATAGACGGTGACGGGCTGCTCAACGACGAAGACAACTGTCCGTTCATGTCCAATCCTGACCAGGCCGACTCGGACGGCGACGGGGTGGGGGACGTATGTGAGGTCACGCAGATGCGGTTCATAGTGTCAAATGCCGATTGCAGCGGTCAAAGGGCAACGTTCGAATTCTTTGTAAACGGAATATCGCTGGGAACATACAAGAGTACGGCGCCGTGTAGTTGCGGTGCTGACCCGTTCATCCTGACAATAGACGACCCGGCAACGCTCATGCTTGTCGGTCCGGCCGGCTGTACAAGTCTGAGGATGGATTTGTTCGACCCGGACAACGAGGTTCTGTTGGCTTACGCCCGGGTGGAAATCGACAGAGATACGGGCACGGAGGTGTTCTGCCTGGTTGATTATGGCAACCGGAACTGCCAAGACCGGGATGTCTGCGACGACGGCGAGTGGCCGGGAACCAGCACGTACACAAACTCGCTTCCGGACGCAGACGGGGACGGTCTGCCCGACTGCTCGGACCCGGACATCGACGGGGATGACGTACCCAATGAGACCGACAACTGCCCGCTCACGCCAAATCCAGACCAGGAAGACGCCGAGGGTGACGGCGACGGGGACCTGTGCGACGACGACGATGACAACGATGGTGTCCCGGACACGACCGACAACTGCCATGTGACGCCGAATGCGGACCAGGCCGACGGTGACTCCGATGGAGTGGGCGACGCATGTGACAACTGTCCTGATGACGCCAACCCCGCGCAGGTTGATACGGACGGCGACGGCGACGGCGATGTATGCGACGCGGATGCGGACGGTGACGGCATTGCGAACGAAAACGACAACTGCCCGTATCACGCCAATCCGGACCAGACCGACGGCGACGGCGACGGTCCCGGTGACCCGTGCGACAATTGTCCGGAGGATTCAAACCACGACCAGGCCGATGGTGACGGGGACGACGTGGGTGACGTGTGTGACGGCTGTCCCGAAGATCCCGGAAAGAGCGAACCGGGCATATGCGGCTGCGGCACGCCAGATGACGACGTCGACGCTGACGGGGTGGTGGGCTGCAACGACAACTGTCCGTACACCCCGAATCCCGACCAGACCGACACTAACGGCGACGGTGTAGGCGATGCGTGCCAGTTCACGGTAAACCTTAACGTCGATATCGGGACCTACGGCCAGCCCATAAAAGAGGGTTTTGAAGAGTTCAGCGGCGACCACACGGCCGGGGCGGAGACCCGGCAGTACGACGTGGACGGTAACACGATAAGCGTGACAATCACCATAGGTAACAATAACGTAGCCGGGTATCGTGACTACGGCGGTGGCGCATTAGGCGGCGACATGGTGTATCCCGATGACATAAGCTCTGCCGGGCCCGTCGACGGAAGCGTAATAGTCACCTTTGGGGGCCTTCCGGCAGGCAGGTACTTGCTGCTTTCCTATCACAACGACAGCAAAGTCGGTGGTACGCAGCCGCACGAACCGCACGGTGCGCTCAATGTGACGGTCGCAGGCGCCGTTACGGACCCGACCGAAGACCTGAACGTGGAGCAGACGCAAAACGGCTACGATGACAACGACCTGGGTCAGAGCTCGGTGACGTTCATCGCCGATGGCGGCGGCGACGTGATTGTCACTTACACACCGGTGGGCTACGAAGCGCCCGACCCGCGCGCGGTTCTCAACGGTTTCGAGCTGAGCAAAAGCGGCGCAGACAGCGATGCAGACGGCATACCGGATGACCAGGACAACTGCCCGAATATTCCGAACGACGACCAGGCCGATGATGACGGCGACGACGTGGGCGACGTGTGCGATAACTGTATCAGTACCGCCAACCCGAGCCAGGCAAATAATGACGGCGATGATTTGGGCGACGCGTGTGACAACTGTCCTTATGTTGACAATATCGACCAGGCCGACGGTGACAGCGACGATGTGGGCGATGCGTGCGACAACTGTATCGACGTTGTCAACCCGGACCAGTCCGAAGCAGACGGCGATGGCTTTGGTGACGCCTGTGACAACTGCCCGGAAGTCGCCAATCCGGACCAGACCGACAGCGACGGTGACGGCCTTGGTGATGCCTGTGACAGCGAATTCCTGCTGGAAGACTTTGAGTCATACGCCGACACCGCCGAGTTGAAGGACACCTGGCAGGAGCTGGGAGGGGCATGGCTGAGGCTTTCCACCGCTTATGCGCACGGCGGGGCCCAATCGATGGAGAATAATTATTACAACCTGGGAAACTTGTTCTATTCGGAGGCCAGCCGTACCTTCGCCGAACCCCGCAACTGGGCCGCGACCGGTGCAAACGCGCTGAAACTGGCGTTTCGCGGCAAGGCGACCAATGTGGCAGAACGCATGTATGTGATTCTCGAAGACGAGACCGGAAACCAGGCAACGGCGGTATACGGCGAGCCGGAGGACGTTAAGACGCAAACCTGGATGGACTGGTTCATTGATCTGGGTGAATTCAGCGAAGACGGCGTGGATCTGACGGCGGTGAAGAAGATAATTATCGGCCTTGGTGACAGGGACGCCGCGCAGGCAAGCTACGCGCTCGGTTATATGTACTTCGACGATATAGTGCTCGGTCGCCTGCCTGACAGAACCGTTGAGGGCAGCGAAACGTGGGACAGGCTGGACGTGAACGGCTGGAAGCTGACGATTGGTCCGGCGGGCAATCTCACCGTCAATGCCGGTGACAACTTCACCTATGTGCGAAATGCCGGCCAGATCGAAGTCAACGGCGGAACTATCACGATCAACGCCAACAGGCTCAGCGTCGAGACAAACGGCGTTATCACCATGAACGAAGGCCTGTGCGAGGTCAACGCCGTCGAGGGAATCAAGTTCCCCGGCGGTCCCGGCCAGCAGGACGTCAGGATGTATCTCAACGGTGGGATTTTATCATGTGATTACCTCGAGAATCATTACGAGAATGGCAGCCTGATCACGTTAGGCGGCGGTGTTTTGCAGCTCGGCAGCATCTCAGGCGGGGGCGAATACGACCCGCAGGATTGGCTTGACAACGGCGTTTTGATCCCGAATGCAGGCCAATGCTATGACCAAATCGTCATAACGCCCGATACAGGTCAGGGCTACACTGAGGTCTCAGCAGCCTGGACCGACAGTGACGGTGACGGGGAGGGCGATTTGTGCGATAATTGTCCGGGCCTGGCCAATCCGGACCAGGCGGATTCCGACGCAGACGGTGTAGGCGATGAGTGCGACAACTGTCCGGATGCTCCCAATCCGGAACAAACCGATTCCGACGGCGACCAGGCGGCGGACGCCTGCGACAACTGTCCGGATGATTACAATCCGGAGCAGATTGATTCCGACGGCGACGGTGTCGGCGATGTATGTGAGTGCGTTTGCCTTGGCGATTTGAACGGTGACGGGTGGCTGTCACCCATTGACATAGGCGGACTCATAAGCAAACTGCTTCCGTACTCAGAAAATCACTATGTCGTAGAGGCGCCGCGGGGCTCATGCGCCGATATGAACGACGACAGATGGCTGTCACCAACCGATCTCTCTCAATTAGTAAACACGCTGCTGGCATACGAATCGAGTTACTATTGGGCTGAATGTCCGTAGCCTTAACTTATCAGGCGCAGTGCCCGGCGTCCGTGCGGCGGTTTTTCATAGAAGGCGGGTCGCAGACGGTCGAGATGGTGCAAATCGACGGTCGTGAGCTGCGGCCAGGTCGGCTCTTGTCCGGCCGTCTTTTGGGCCTCAGTTTGTTTCTGTTGAATTCGTAGAGTAGCAGCGTCTCTTTGTTGATGTTCTTCGTATAGAATCTATGATCTTTTGCGCCATTTCGGGATTTTCGCACCGGCTTCGGAAAAGCGGCTATGACCTTCAATTCTGCAGAAACGTTAAAGTGGCCAAAAAAGGGAAAATGTTCAACGAGGTCGATGGTATGAAAAGATGTGTTTTTGGCTTTGCATTTTTTCTCATGGTCGCCCCGTGTGCGGCAAGAATAATGACCGTGGACCCGGATGGACCGGGAAGCAACGATGGCTCGATCTGGGCCAACGCGTACAACAACCTCCAGGATGCGCTGTACGCTGCCTCGAACGGGGACGAGATACGTGTGGCTGAAGGCATATACCGGCCTGATCGGGGCCTGAATCAGACCCTCCGCGACCAGACGGCGACGTTTCAGCTTATCAGCGGCGTAACTATCAAGGGCGGTTATGCCGGCTTCGGTGCTGAAGAGCCCAACGCGAGGGATATCGAGGCATACCCAACCATACTCGATGGTGATCTTAATGGTGACGACGGCCCGGACTTTGCGGGTTACGAGGAAAACAGCTACCATGTGGTAACCGGCAGCAATACCGACGAAACGGCGGTGCTTGACGGATTTACTATCACCGGCGGACGCGGTGACATCGACTTTCGATACGGAGCAGGGATGTTCAATCAAAACGCCAGTCCCACGGTGAGCAATTGTGTCTTGAGAGACAATATCCTCCTCAGCAACGGCTATGGCGGTGGCATGTACAACCAGCAGAGCAGTCCGACAGTTATGAACTGCACTTTCACAAACAACTCCGCCGGGCTCGACGGCGCAGGCGGCGGAATGTATAACGCCGAAGGCGGCAGTCCCAGTGTGACCGAGTGCACGTTTACCGGTAACACAGCCTATAGTGGCGGTGGAATGTGCAACGACAGCGTTAATCCCGTAGTGACTAACTGTACTTTCAGCCAAAACTCGGCTGTCGGCCAGGGCGGCGGCGTTTACAATCGTGACCAGAGCAGTGCGCGGTTTAGCAACTGCGTATTTGTCTCGAACAATGGGAAAGACGGCGGCGGTATGCGCAACAGCAACAGCAGCCCGACTTTAACCGGCTGCACTTTCCGCGGCAATAGGACCGAAGGGACCTATGCCAGCGGAGGCGGGCTGGAAAACTTCAGTCGGAGTTATCCCTCGGTGACCAACTGCAAATTCATCGGCAACTCGGCCACTTACTGGGGCGGAGGAATGTTCAACAAGCCCGACTGCGACCCGATAGTTGCCAACTGCGTGTTCACCGGCAACTCAGCCGACAGAGAAGGCGGGGCGGTCTTTAACAATAACAGCAGTCCTGAACTGACCAACTGCACTCTCAGCGGCAATTCGGCGGTGGAGTCGGGCGGTGGGATATTCAGCGAGTATGACAGCCATCCGGCCGTCACCAACTGCATTCTGTGGTCCAACAGCGGCGGCGACGGTGAGTCGGCGCAGATTATCGGTGCGGCGCCGGTGGTGAACTATTGCTGCGTCCAGGGCTGGACCGGCGCTTTGGGCGGAACCGGCAATATCGGCGACGACCCGTTGTTTGCCGACGCCGACGGAGCCGACAACCTGTTCGGAACTGACGATGACAATCTGCACCTGCTGGCTGGATCGCCCTGCATAAATGCCGGTGATCCCGGCGGCGACTATAGCGGTCAAAGCGATATTGACGGTGAGCTTCGCGTCGTGGATGGTCAGGTGGACATCGGCGCCGATGAATTTATTTCCCCCGATTCAGACGATGACGGCATAAGTGACAGCAAGGACAATTGTCCCGATGTGCCCAATACGAACCAGCTTAACAGCGATGGTGACGCCCACGGCGATGCGTGTGATAATTGTCCCTACGTCGACAATGACGACCAGTTGGACATCGACGACGACGGAACCGGCGACGCCTGCGACCGTGACAAGGACGGCGACACCGTCTCCAACACCATCGACAACTGCCCCGATATACCCAACCCCAACCAGACCGATGGCGACGGCGATACGCACGGCGATCTGTGCGACAACTGCCCCGAAGTACCCAATCCGGACCAGGCCGACAGCGATTATACCGGTTATGGCGGCTTTTGCCCCGAAGGCATGGAACAGGGAGATGATTTCTGCATGGACACAGACGAACAAGACCATGACGATGATTGGTATGCAGCACACGATTACTGTGACAGTCTGGGTAAAAGGTTATGTACCGAAGAGGAATATGTATATGCCTGTGAGCATGCTCTGGAGATCGTGTGGCAGCGCCAGGGCCAGAATGAAGAATGGCGTTTTGACAACGGAAGCTGTTCGGGCGACGACAAACCAAGAGTAGACTACATTGGATGTTCCAGTCCTGATTATGATTGCACGGGCGCTGATCGTGTTCTGTCGTTCAGATGCTGTTCGGATATCCCGGTCCCCAGCCCGACGATCACTATAGAGGCCTATATCGATGGGATAAGCCGGCTTATTATCAGGGACAATACGGTGCAATGGTATCATATCGAGTGGGTCGCGCCCGGTCTGCATGGAGGATCGAACTTCCCCACTTATATCAACGGCCTTGCATGGATGCCATGGACTGACCTGGATGAACCGCGATGCGGCGGGTGTTATTCCAGTATCTTCGAAAATTTGTCTCCGCCCCTGCCTCAAAGCGAGGCGACGATTGAACTTGGCTTGATCAGGAGCAGGCACGTTACAAGCATATACCAATATCCCTCTGCTGACAATGATTACACACTGATAGTCGAGTTTGACGATGGTCTGCCCGGAGGGCCCGACTGGTACGAGGTCGAAATTCTTATGCCTGACGCTCGTGATGGTGTTGGGGATGCCTGTGATAACTGTCCGTTCGGCTACAACCCCGACCAGGCCGACGCCGACCTCGATGCAGCAGGCAACGTCTGTGACAACTGCCCCGAAGTTTTCAACGCAGACCAGGCCGACTCCGACGGCGATGGTGTGGGTGACCGCTGCGACAACTGCCCGGACGCCGCTAACCCCGACCAGGCCGACTGCGACGGCGATGGGCTTGGTGACATCTGTGAAATCGAATATATATTGGACGACTTCGAGTCGTACTCCGACACAGCCGGCCTCAAGGACGCGTGGAGCGAGCTGGGCGGCACCTGGCTTAAACTTTCCGAATTTTATGCCAATGGGGGGGCACACTCGATGGAGAACAATTACTACAATCTCGGTGGCTATCTGTACTCCGAGGCCGGGCGCACTTTAGATGAGCCGCAGGACTGGACGGCCATCGGCGCAAACACGCTGAGCCTGGCTTTCCGCGGCAAGTCAACAAACGTTCCGGAACGAATGTACGTAATTCTCGAAGACGGAAAAGGCAATGCAGCTACGGTGACGTACGATTACCCCGACAACGTAAAAACAGAAGCCTGGATAGAATGGACAGTTCGCCTGAGTAAATTCAGTGACGGTGGCGTCGATTTGTCAGCCGTCAAGAGCTTATTCATCGGCCTTGGTGACAGAGACGCCTCACAGTCCAGCAGAGCACTCGGCTATGTATACTTTGATGACATCCGTCTCATCTCGGAGCCGGTCGATACCGACGGTGATGGTTTCTTCGACGACAGGGACAATTGTCCAGACGTTCCGAATCCCGACCAGAGCGACACCGACGGCGACGGTGTTGGTGACGCATGTGAATGCCCATGCCCCGGCGATTTGAACCGTGACGGGTGGTGGTCGCCGATTGACGTGGGAGGACTGATAAGCAAACTGCTTCCGCA